>Ga0228710_1003595_pt1 | contig 24597 bp, 15 predicted proteins | sample MedpolnodulmetaG_FD_177995 | JGI IMG/M metagenome (GOLD analysis project Ga0228710, IMG submission 177995) | Root nodule microbial communities from Medicago polymorpha collected in Santa Monica, California, United States - pink nodules | ecosystem: Host-associated > Plants > Roots > Nodule...
TCGATTTGTTTATTTTTTTTTTTTTACATTTATGTTATATTAATTAATTCTTTATAAAAAGTATGACAAAAACAATAGGCAAGACTTGAATCCAAGACAAAAAAAAATATGACAAAAACAATAGGAAAGACTTGAACCAAGACAAATGAGTTAGAAAAAACCTTACCACTACACAAAACCAATGCATCATATGTGATTGTATTTCCAAATTGAAGATATATGATATAAAATTTGGGCTAAAAAAAGAAAATTGGACTGAGTTGGTGTGACAATAGCCACAGCCAGCCTTGAAGGAATCCGCCCCTGGTTAGCCTTAGAAAATCTCAATACACTCTATCACAAACTTTCTCGAAGTCAACTTTAAGCATCAAAAGGTCTTCTTACCAATATAATGAACAATTTCTTGAGCGACTGTTACATTATGGGAAACACCTCTATTAGGACTAAAGGAGATTTGAAGAGGGGGAATGAACTCAATTATTATTAATATTATCCTTCCTATTTAATTTTCAAAGTATTTTTTTAATCTGTTAAGTATAAAATATAAAAATAATGAGAAGTCTATGAAGTATGCGATAATCTATTCATCAACCTTTGCTGTTAAGATGTTAGAGAATGTTGGAGACTTCTTCGCAATAGGCTACCAACAAAAGATAATCTAGTGCGGCTAAGAGTCCTACACAGGGACGATACCGGGTGTGTGGGAGGATGTGACTCAATAGAAAATGCAGATCACCTTCTTTTCAGCTGCGACATCTTTGGCAGTGTATGGTTCGTGGTCTTGCAGTGGCTCGATGTTTCTTTCGTAGCTCATGTTGAGTGTCGTAATCATTATCTTCAGTTTGGGCACTTGGCCGGGTTACCGCATTTTTCACATTCATTCCTTAGGATTTATCTAGCTAGCTTGTGTTTGTGTATTCTAGAAGGAGAGGAACAAATGAGTTTTTCATCAAAAAGCTTCGGAAATTCACATTGTAGCTGACATGGTTAAACTTTTATCTTTCCAATGGCTTAAGGCTAATTTGCACACTTTTGTTTTCAACTATCATGACTGGTGGCTGCACCCTTTGTCTTGTATGGGTGTTGTGATGTAATCTTCATGTTATTTTCTATTTTGATTCAGGTGATCCCTCTTGAGGCACCGGTGACTTGACATTGTATTTATTTTGGGTGATTCTCTTTTGCACGTTTTGTGCAAGACGAATCACTTCTGGTTAATCAAAGTTCCATTTTGCCTTGTTTAAAAAAAATTAAGAACTAAATAGGAAAATATTGGTATTTAAAAAACTAAATCGAGTTTACTCTTTTTTTTTTACAAGAAATCGGGAGTTTACTTTTTTTTTTTAAAGGAGAAATCGAGAGTTTACTTTGATTGTCATGTTCGAGAGTACTAACGAAAATAAATTGAAATATTTCGGTCTATATCTCAATATGATATAAACGGTTTTTTTTTCCCTTAAAATATATTAACTGATTTTTTTTTTAAAAAAATAAAATTACTTTTTTTTCGACAGAGAGAAAAAAAAATTACTTGTTGTCAAATAATATGTAACATTTTATTTCAAAAATAAAAAAATAACATGTAACATTTTAATTTTTAATCCACTATGTCAGTCTAAAAGTCATCATATTAAGGACATTATCATGTCACTATATTTGAAAGACAATATAGTCAGTTACTACTTGTTTTTTGTGCAATGACAAATTGGGACTTTTTTTTAAACCGTGTCATTAAAGATGATAATAAGTGTTAACTTAAAAAAAAAAATTATATTATAAAATGATTAAAATTCGACTTAATCAGAAACTACAAAGTCATGATTTACTAGAACAAGCTATGGCAAACACTAGCCTAATATAATTGTTTTTCGTTGTTGGTCAACAGTATTTTATCCCATTTCAAAAGTATTTACAAATTTCTTTCTAAAATCCACAAACACTCAGAAGTAAAATATTCATATGAACTTTTTAGAAAATCATAACCCAAGGAAGTTTAAACATAGTTAAATGATCCTATCATTTATTTGGATCTACAATACATTCTGATATATTAAACACAAACTTTTATTTCTATATGATCATATAATAAGCAACATTTAATACTTTAAGCATGAATAAGTTTGAAGAAGGTGAGGTAAAAGTTCTCATTTGGCTTCTCCAACACATCAGCTTCATACTTGTTAGAAACAGAACCATTGTAAGCAGAAAGGGTGAGGTGGTAGCTAGTCCCTTCTTGATCAATTTGAGATACAATATTGATGACTTTCTCCAACTTCAGTTCCGCCTCATAATTTTCAGAGTTGTGCTCATCAATAGCATAATTAGCGATACGAATCACTTGTGGATCCTTGATGTTGATGTGCCTTGAATCGCCTGGTGGTATAGCTTGATTTGGGCCCCCCGAGCAAAATAGAAAAATGAGGATAAAAACAAGGGATTGAAATCTCATGCTACTTGTATTGTAATTGATATCTTTTCAACCTTCACAAAATTTGTTGTTGTGAGTGAGCCTTAACTGGTTAGGTTGTTATATTAATAGCACACATGTTATATCAAGTTCGTAAAAAAAAAATTACTTGTGGAAATAAATATAATTAAGTTAAATATTTTTTTTACTCAATCTAAGTCAAATATATTACATAAAAAAGATCACATAAAACTTTAATATTAGTTCATTTAATTATTGTAATGAAAACTATATTATCCATTCTTCTTTTTTATCTATATTTCACACAGATATACGACATTATTTAAGTAGTAGTAAAAACTATAATCAAGTGAATACCCTAAAAAAACTATAATCAAGTCAATTGTTAAAAAAAACTACTCCCTCCGTCCCAAAATACTTGACACAATTGACTTTATTACGCATATTAATGTATAACTTTGAACTTAAATATCTTGAATAATATATCAGAAAAAAATTATGAAAATTTGATATTTTGAAAATAATCATCGAGACGAATCTAACGATACCTTATATGATATTATTTATCTTTGTATATTAGTAGAAAAATACGGTCAAAGTAAGTTAGGTCAAAATTGCACATTTTCAAATAGGTCATCTATTGCGGGACGGAGGAAGTATAATCAAGTCAAATCTATTGAACCTCTAAAACAGGTTAAATATATTGTTTTGACTTAATTGAGTCAAATCTATTATACTCTCTCCCCGTCCCATAATACTTGACACAGTTGACCTTATTACGTATGTCAATACATAATTTTGAGCTTAAATATCTTGAATAATATATTAGAAAAAATTATGAAAATTTGATATTTTGAAAATACTCATCGAGACAAATCTAACGACATCTTATATGATATTATTTATCATTGTATATTAGTAGAAAATTAGGGTCAAAGTAAGTTAGGTCAAAATTACATATTTTCAAATAGGTCATCTATTACGGGATGGAGGGAGTATAAAAGTATTTGCAGTCAACCTTTGTTTTAAAGTGGGATAAAGCAAATGCATAAAGACTATTATTAAAATAAACTATTATCAAGTCAAATCTATTGAACCTCTAAAAAAGGTTAAATTTATTGTTTTGACTCAATTAATCAAATCTTATTATATAAAAGTATTCGTAGTCAACTTTTATTTTAAAGTGGGATAAAGCAAATGCATAGAGACTATTATATGAGTAGACTGGTTGTCACATCTTACGTGGCATTAATATGAGATGTCAAGTTTTCACATATGTATAAATATCATGACTAATATTTATATTGGATGGATCCACCTTGCGAATATTAAATAGTGTGTCAAGTAAATGTCATAGTGATAGTGGTGTATATCATCTAGGGATGTCAATGGGTACAGTTAGTATGATACTCGTCCCCGCCCCATTGGATAAATATGATGCCCGTGCCCGCCCCGTACCCTCGTGGGTACCCACTGTGCGGATACCCGTGGGTATTGAGCTATCCATGTGTACCCATGAATTTTTAATTTTTTTTTTTTTTTTGTACAAAGAATAAGTTTTTTTTTAATTACCAAAAAACTTCAACTTTTAAACATCCATACATAATTCATTCAAAATTTCATAAATCATACATAATCCATAGAAATTCATGATTCTTACATAATCCATGCAAATTCTTGAAGTAGAATAAAAGCATAAAAAACATCCAAATAAACATCTAAGTTTCATATGCATTCCAAACTTCAATAATTTCATTTGACTTCGCAACTCATGAAATAAAAACATATAAATCTCTAAAATAAAAATTGGTTATTAACGAGGAATCTTAGGCGGACGGTAAAATTTCCTTAAATAAGGTAGCAACTTTAAGTAATAAGATATATAAGGATATTTTAGTAATTTACTTAATTTATTATCGGGTATGGGTACATGTTGGTATGGGTACAATCAAATTCGCATTCGTGACAGATTTTAGCCATAGGTACCTGTGGGCATGGGTATTTTTGCCACCCATCATCACTTGACTCGAAACACAATGATCCACAAATATGGAGTTAACTGCTTGTTGTCGCTCAAACGATGTTTGTAACAAGATGATTATAAAGTCGATTGATCAGAAATTCCATGACTCAAGTTGGGGGACAAGAGTAACCTAAATGAAATTTGTCTCTTATGCATAACATGAGTAATGTATATTGCCCCCTTGATAGAGTGTGGCAGTGGAAATGTATGGTCATGCTAAAATAATTCGATTTGAGACGTTGACCTTATTTGTTGTTACTAAGTCAACTTGGGTATAAAAAAAAAGTATAATATTTAAGTATACAAGGATGACACGATTTATATTTTTTTGTTTAATATAGTTTTAAAGGTAAAAGAGTAATTATACACATAATCGTTATCACAGAAAGATTGTGTCAAATCTTATAACATTCTCATCACTTAAGTAACATTGAAGTGTTTTCAGATATCATTTAGTGTTTATAATAACCTTCTGAGTTTCTTTTGAAAATGCATGATTAGCCTCTCTTGCGCTTATTGGTATCAATAATTTTTCTTTGAAAATTAGTATTGCTAAACCTAAGAGTACTTTAGTTTGGCTCTAGCATAATTAACACAAAGAAAAGGGAGGGAATACGGTCATAATTTTTCTTTGAAAAACAATATTTCTAAACCTAAGAATTCCTTAGTTTGGGTATTGCATGATTCTAACATAAAGGAAAGGGGGAGGGAATAAGGCAAAACACTAGTCTATAGCCGAATATAATCGTTTTTTCTTGTTGGTCAATGATATTTTATCCCATTTCAAAAGTATTTACAATTTTCTTTCTAAAATCCACAAACACTCAGAAGTAAAATATTCATATGAACCTTTTAGAAAATCATAACCTAGCAAGTTTAAACATAGTTAAAAGATCCTATCATTTATTTGGATCTACAATACATTCTGATATATTAAACACAAATTTTTATTTCTATATATGATCATATAATAAGCAACATTTAATACTTTAAGCATGAATAAGTTTGAAGAAGGTGAGGTAAAAGGTCTCATTTGGCTTCTCCAACACATGAGCTTCATACTTGTTAGAAGCAGAACCATTGTTGGCAGAAAGGGTGAGGTGGTAGCTAGTCCCTTCATCATCAATTACGGATACATAATTGATGATTTTCTCCAACTTCAGTTCCACCTTAGGATTTTCCGCGTTCTGCTCATTAATAGCATACTCAGCGATACGAATTATATGTGGATCCTTGATGTTTATGAGGCTTGAATCGCCTGGTCGTATAGCTTGATTTGTGGCTCCCAAGGAAAATAGAACAATGAGGATGAAAACAAGAGATTGAAATCTCATGATTCTTGTATTGTAATTGTTATCTTTTCAAGCTTCACAAATTTTGTTGTTGTGAGTAAGCCTTAGCTAGTTAGGTTGTTATATTTATAGCACACAAATTACATCAAGTTCGTAAAAAAAAATTACTTGTGAAAATAAATATAATTAAGTTAAATATATTTTTTTTTATTCAACCTAAGTCAAATATGTTACATATTACATAAAAAAGATTACATGAAAATTTAATATTAATTCATTTATTAGTGTAATACAAATTATATTATCCATTCTCTTTTTTTATCTATATTTCACACACATTATATCAAGTTAGGAAATTATTTCAGTAGTGAAAATAACTATAATCAAGTCAATTGTTAAAAAAAAAACTATAATCAAGTCAAATGTATTGAACCTCTAAATAAAGTAAAATATATTGTTTTGACTCAATTGAGTCAAATCTGTTATATTATATTATTTTAAATTTAATTAATTTAATTATAATTATGAAAAAATGTTATTTATTATTTTCTCGAAATTTATTTTATAGATATTGTTTTGGACCGAGCAAATGCTCAAAAAGTTTATTTACATAGGCTCAATATAAACTGACTCAATCTTGTATTTGTGCAGTTTTACTTGCAACACATCTCCTCCCCGCAGGAGGGGGTGCTTGAAGCAACCAAGACTCATTCAAGCCAAAGAATAACGTCTCCCTAAGTCAAATATGTTACATAAAACTTTAATATTAATTCATTTAATTATTGTAATAAAAATTATATTATCCATTCTCTTTTTTATCTATATTTCACACACATTATATCAAGTTAGGAAATTATTTCGTAGTGAAATAACTATAATCATGTCAATTGTTCAAAAAAACAAAAAAAGAAACTGTAATAAGTCAAAATCTATTGAACCTCTAAAAAAAAGTAAAATATATTGTTTTGACTCAATTGAGTCAAATCTATTATATAAAAGTATTTGTGGTCAACCTTTGTTTTAAAGTGGGATAAAGCAAATCCATAGAGACTATTATTAAAAAAAACTATTATCAAGTCAAATCTATTGAACCTCTAAAAAAGGTTAAATATATTGTTTTGACTCAATTAAGTCAAATCTTATTATATAAAAGTATTCTAGTCAACCTTTGTTTTAAAGTGGGATAAAACAAATGCATAGACTCTATTATATGAGTAGACTGATTGTCTCATCTTACGGGGTATTAATATGAGATGTCAAGTTTTCACATATGTATAAATATCACGACTAATATTTATATTGGATGGATCCACCTCGCGAATATTAAATGGTGTGTCAAGTAAATGCCATAGAGATAGTGGTGTATATCATCTAGGGATGTCAATGGGTAGAGATAGTATGATACTCGTCCTCGCCCCATTGGATAAATATGATGCCCGTGTCCGCCCCGTATCCTCGTGGGTACCCACTGTGCGGATACCCGTGGATATTGAGCTATCCATGTGTACCCAGGCTCTGTTTGGATTGACGGAATAGAACGGAGCGGAGTGGAATGGAACACAATGGAATGGAGCGGAACGGGATGGAATGGAATAGAGAGACCATTCCATTGTTTGGGTATTCTATGATGGAATGGAACAAATTTACCTTTCCATTGTTTGGAAAGTTGACGGAATGAAATGAGTTATAATTTTTTTATTTCAAATTTACCCTTTATATGTAAATGATAAAAAATATATATAACTATGATAAAAAAAAATTGAAGTCTTACAATTTATGAATTATATTCGTCGTGTATAATAGGCTGAATAGGAAAAAACTTGTTAATTATTAATAGTAGGTATTAAAAAGTGCAACTAGATTTTTGTTTCAAAAACATGAATGACGCAGGTTGGTAATGGACCAAAATTGTTTGACACATATGATATGGGTTAAAGATGCAGAATAAATATGGGTTAAAGAGCACAAACATGAATAAAGAAATTTGAGTTACTTGCTGGAGTGAAGAGTTGCCATAACAGAAAATCTCATGGACAATGAAGAGTTGTAGAGGAGGAGAGCAAGAAGCAATAAGAAAAACTAGGGATAAATTTGTCCTTTTATTATTAGTATGTTCCATTCCATTGGATACACCCCAAATTGGGTGGAATGGAAAATTGAAGGAATGAGTGGTATTGGATGGAATGGACTCCATCACATTCCATTCATTTTTTACAAAACCAAACAATGGAATGTGGCCCTATCCCACTCCATTCCATTTCATTCCACCACTCTCCACCAATCCAAACATAGCCTTAAAGTAAACTCATATGTGAAATTCATATTTTTGAATAAAATTTTGCATAAAAATTCATAATATTATAAGAATTTTTCCCAAAAAAATTGAAATTTTAAAAAAAATCATGAATTTAATATGAATTTTTATATTTTTGACGATTAAAAATTCATATTTAATATATGTTCTGTTAAAAAATTTGATTTTATTTTACAATATTCTACACATTTATGCACAATTTCATTAAAAATAACTTAAAAATAGGGACCAAAAGTAGTGATTGAAAATTTTATAGAGACTAAAAGTTGAAGGAAAATTTTAGAGGGATTAGAACGAAAAGTTGATAAATTCATAGGGATCAAAACATATTCAACCCTAGAATTTATCATGTTATTAGCTCACCTCTCTCAGAAGTCATCGGCAAACGAGTACCAAGAATGAAATTATGGAAAACCAACATTACACGTCAAAGGGAATTTCAATATAAAACATTACTCCCTCCATCTCGCAATAGATGACCCATTTGAAAATGTGCAATTTTGACCTAACTTACTTTGACCGTATTTCTCTACTGATATACAAAGATAAATAATATCATATAAGGTATCATTAGATTCGTTTCGATGAATATTTTCAAAATATCAAATTTTCATAATTTTTTCTAATATATTATTCAAGATATTTAAGCTCAAAGTTATGCATTGACATGCGTAATAAGGTCAATTGTGTCAAGTATTTTGGGACGGAGGGAGTATGAGTCACCCTACTTTGTCACTTCCACTCCAACACACCGAACCCCATTTACTTAATCCAATATCCGTTTCTCAACAAGTTCCCTTATCTTTAGGGGTAATAATTTCATCTTGACTATAACAATTACGAATTGATATGGTGTTCTTAACTCTCTTGGTATTGCACTACCAAAAAAAAGTAATTGGTCACTACCAAAAAAACTCTTGGTATTGATAGTTGAACACACTAAACACCTCATAACTTGATGAGATATAGGAACACACGCTTTGTAACACTTTTTGACTTGTTTGATGGATTTATTTCATGAAATCCAAGTAAGATCTATTAAATTATCAATCCTACTTGTTATTTGGTGAGAGCCACTATCGAACCCACATATATTTTACCTGGAAATGAAAATATGTTACGAATAAATATCAATGGCTGAAAATCCCCTCGAAATGAAAACATGGTGCGAATAAATATCAATGGCTGAAAATCCCCAAATGGACGTTTGAAAATCCTCAGTTACATTGTGCAGCAGTGGCACATAATACCCAGTACCAACACCAAGTTGTAATAAAGAAGTGTTAGTCAGTGCTGATTCTTAAAGAGCTACTAAATGCAAGTCTTAGCATAAAATCCCGCATCATAATGCTAAAAAATAAAGAAACTTTTTTGGACAATGTATAGTCAAATTGTTAGAAGATGGTGATAATTGAAAGAAAAAAAGAAAAAAAAATCACCATTACTCTCTAAAATATCAATGGCTGCTCAATGTACCTAGCAAACTAGCATTTCATATGAAGAAAGTAACCAACCCAGAGACTGATATCTCCCATTAATCATAGAAGATCACTCCCTCAAATAAGGACGGGTTTCGGTAACAAATCAAACAGGTGTTCATGCATAGACTATTCTACGGGGCTTACATATAAGTTGACAACAACTTATGAACATCTCATAAGTTTATTTGAGCACTGATATAAGTGGAAAGTAAGTTCTTCCAAACATCTCATAAATGTCAAACTAATTATTAGGTCCATACGGTCCATATAGTTAATCCAAGCCTCCAGGGTTTCTTTTGAAAATGCATGGTTATCCTCTCTTGTGCTTAACTGGTATCAAAAAAATTTCTTTGAAAAGTAGTATTACTAAACGTAAGAGTTCCTTTGTTTGGCTCTAGTATAATTCTAACACAGAGAAAAGGGAGGGAATACGGCCATAATTTTTCTTTCAGAAGTGGTATTACTAAACCTAAGAGTTCCTTAGTTTGGGTATGGTATAATTCTAACACAGAGGAAAGGGGCGGAATAAGGCGATCCTTCATGAAACCTAGCAACAACCATCACAGTTCAAAATTTGGGAGAATAGTGCCCTAATCTAAAACAAAATTTCCAAAAGGCACATGACTATATCTACGTTCACGACCATCCTCTCATTATGATAAGCTAAACTTAGCTCTGCAGTAGCTATGTCTCAACTTCAAAGGCTGCCATATAATATAGGAAGCATTGAACAACTATGAAAAAGTTAGATATCATTACGTTCAGGTAAAAAAAACCAAGACAGTAATTGAATTAAATCTATAATATCCAGATCAGTTAAATCTTAAACAAGACTGAAACAAAAACTCTGCCCAACTATGTAAATAAAGAGATTACACACCCATAAAACAGACAAACAGCCAGGAAGCACAATTGGCCACTAATTTATATTCCCAATGGAGAAACACCTGATATAACACCATAGTTCTATGAAACTTTATTAGAAACACCAATATAGTTCATTACAAACCCGGTGTAGTCAATGTAACATGCAACAGAACAGGAGATTAAAAAAGAAAATAAGACAACTTCATTACAAACCCAATATAGTTCCCAGTTTTTCACAAAGAACACTTGTGAGTTAAGACAACTTCAGCATCACTGCAATAAAAAACAAACAAACAAAAAACAAAATATGAGTACAAAAGACAGTGCATTAGCAAAACAAAGGTATTGCAATTCTGACTAAAACTAAACCCTCCTCGTCAAACTTTCAACAATCTATAATTGAAAGAGATTTATAAATTAAGGAAAAGGATGGGAAAAAATGATGGTTCTCAAAATGCATTGCATGATATGATAGACAGCTTTTGTTTTCAAGCAATACAATAAAGGAACAATTGCGAGCATTATTAAGTAACCATACATGTTTATCATCAGTTAATAGGATAAAAAAGTTACAGAAATTAAGAAAACAATGTTGAACTCAGGTAACTCAGCCAATGTTGTTAAATAGCGGTTATAGTGGCGCTATAACACTATTGAATGGAGAAATCTGAACAAATTGCTATTGTTCTGCAATAGCTATTTAGTACAAAATATTCTGAAATACTAGCTATAGCGGCGCTACAGCACTGCTGCATTGCAGATTTGAAAAGGCCACTATTACCCAAAATCCGCAATTGACAACACTGAATTCAGCTCATGCCACATTAATGATTAAGTTTCTCATAAAGGTCCCCGAAGGAGTAGCCCAGTGGTTTGGCTTGGGACACCAAAGGAATTGTATGCAAGAAGTCATTGCTTCTTGCAACTTGAGAGTGTCCGTGTCATTGCTTCATAGCTACATATAACCAGCAAATAAACACAGAATATTAACAAATAAAAATAACATGCTAGGGATTTGAAGAGCAAAAACCTCATTTCGAAGATGAGGCAGGGTAATGTGAAAGGATTTCATCATAAGGATCCCTACGACCAGCAACTTGACTAATCTGAGCATCCCAAGCAAGCTGAGAGTTATGGCGTTCAAATGTCCAGAACCCATAAGGTCGCATAGGGTAACTCCACATCTCCTTCGTCTTCGCGCACCTATCCTTCGTCTTATAAACGTGTTCTCTGAATCTACGATCCCTTTCGTTTGGATCTTCCATCAATTTCAGAACCAGATTCTCAGCGAATTCCATTATGAAAGCCATTTTTTCTTCTTTGATGATGAAAATCTCCAAATTAGATCGGTTATATAAATCCTAGATTGTGAAATTAAATTGAAGATGAAATTGAGAAATGAGAGTGGGAATGTTATTACCTTTTTCTTAACGGTGCAGCAGTGTCTCTGGAATCGGATTTCGCCTTCTCCTTTCCTTAGATGAGTTTTCGTTCAACCTAGACAATAGCTACATAAAATGAAAATTATTGAGATTATTTTCCCACTTTTCATATTTTTATTTTTTCCTCTTCTCGTTTTACTCTTTTTTTTTTTAAAAAAAAAAAAAAAAAAAATTTTTTTTAATTAAATTAATAAAAAAAAAAAAAATATTATTTTAAAAAAAAATTTAATAAAAAATAAAAATTTTTTTTAAAAAAAAAAAAAAAACAAATTTTCTCTAATTCAGCTCATTAAGATAATAAAAATATTCTTCTTAAAAAAAAGTGTATAAAAAATAAAAATTTTGCTTAAAAAAAGTATATTAAAGTTGGTTTAATGGTGGTGGGTTGATAATACAAAACAATTTTGCACATACGGCCAATCAAAATATTTTAAATTGTCACGTCATATAAGCAATTATCCATTTAGAAAATGTTTTAAGCCCGACATATTTTTTTTCATAAAGTTTGGCCAAGCCTTCTTCTAATAAAACAAAAGTTGGGCCAATACATTTGAAAGATTGCTCTTTAGGCACCTAGCATTTGCTCATAGACACCTATATAACTGCAATTAATTGTCGAGTGAATCATCAACTTCGTCCCTGAATTTGCACGAATCGATCAAATTCGTCCTCCAATTTAGCGAAATATCAAAATAGTCCTTGAATTTCTAAAATGTCAATCAATTTAGTCTCTCCGTCCAAATGGAGTGTTAACGGTGTTTACGTGGTCGTTAACCTCTCACATGTCAGATGTCACATAAATAGGGACTAATTTGGCTTATAGAGACTAAAATTTTCAAGGACGAAATTGATTGATTTGCAGAAAATGTTCTTTCCTCCCCAACGACTCTTTCTTTATTCCCCAACTACTCTTTCTTCCCCAAATATATAAAATTGGAACCCTAATTTTATAATCTTTAATTTACACTCCAAAATCTCAAAAATTTCTTTCAATAATTAGTGGTAACGTTCTTCCCCAATTTAAAAAATACCAAACCCTAATTTTTTTTTTATTGAATCCGAAAACCAAAATCCCCAATTTTTTTTTTTATGGAATTGGTGCTGGTCATGGAAGAAAGACAATATTGATGGAGAAGGTTCAGTTCATGGTTAATTATCATAACGGTTAAATCTTGTTTTAACCCGGTTTAATTGATTCAAAAAGTGTATGAACGACAATTAACTACCGTTCGACGTATTTTAGGTACATGTGAGCAATTGCAGTTGCTTAAAGATCAATTTTCATTTTTTTAAAGAGGATGATTTTACAATTGATATTTTTTTTTACATTTTTGTTAGAGGAAGGAAATTTTTATCATATTTTTCAATATACTAATTTTCATAATAATCCGTCTCTAGTCGGAAAAATCTAATTTTTTGTGTAAGTCATATTTTAACGTCTTAAACATGCTTGAAAAAAAAATCATGAAAAATAGATAATTTTTTTGGACTATGTGTATATTTTATGGTAAAAAAATAAGAAGAATCTTAAATTATAAAGTTAGAATATGTGTTTTTATTTTATTTTATAGAATTTTTTTTAGACATCGCGTATATTAGAGGGTTAATTTGAACAATTAACTCAAAAATTTAATCGTCATGCATTATAAAACTTTCAAACATATTTGTAATCAAGACCCACTCCGTAATTTATTATATATCACTTTAGAAAAAATACTTTTATTATATGTCACTTTACAATATGCATTATTAATAGTTTATTCCTATCATACATTTTACCATTTATTATTCTTTCCTTTTTTCTATTATTTCAATCGTCTCTTCCCATGTTATTAATAAGGGGAAAAACTCATCCTTTCTCTCTCCCCCTCTCGTTTGTGAACCGTCGGCCGAAACTCTAATTTCTTCTCCTTTATCCACCAAAGAGGGGTGGTTTAAGGTCAATTTTTGACCCCAAATCACCCCTTTAAATCATTTTTCTCCTTCCCTTCTATTTAAATAAGTGATCTTCACATGGAATTAGGTTTTCCTTTTGTGATTCCGTCGTCTTAGTGCGATGTTGTTTTGTTTGTCGTCTTTGTGCGACGTTGTTTGTCTTTTCCCTTGTTCAGGTGTTTGTTCGATTTAGATTGTCAGATCAGCTTCGATCCAGTGCATATCCAACCAATAAATTTGGCGTCATCATGTTGCAGATCCGGAGGCATGGCTATTCCAAAGATTTTAATATGGTCATATTTGTAGGCTTATGTACTTTGTCGTTTTATGCTATTAACATGGATGTCGTGAGTTTGTTCACAGATTTATCCTTTTTGTTTTTAGCGAATTTGTATTGCATCGATGTACCCTATCAATTTGAATGAATGAATGTCATTTGTTTTGTGTCAAAAAAAATGTTATTAATAAGGGATAATTTTGTAAAATCACTCATTATTTATTTTTTCAATACAAAATTAATTACATTTCTTAATATGTGTGAAACTGGCAAAACAACTTGTAATAAAAAATTGTTGGATAAAATTTCATGCAATCAATGTAAACTAGTTTTACATCAACTTTTAATAATAACATTACATCGTGATTTGAACAATCATATAAGTGATTTGAACATCACAGTTTAACCCAAAACTTTGAGACATTAAGTTCATGGGTCCTTTCACTTGAAAATTGTTCAACATCCACTTTTTCGTCCAATGTAAGACTTTTACTCGCTATTAATATACTCTTCCAATGTGAGTTCATCCATTCCTTATGGGCATGCTCCCTCTCCAACATAAGTCTTTTTTCTTCATCCATATCTACTTTCATCGTCTTTGGTGCCACTCAAGGATCCGGTTCAATCATTGACTTTAATACCAATGTTAGGTCAACAGGAACTCCGAGAAATCATCACATTAAACTTTGAACAATCATATAAATGAGTTAGACACAACATTTTAACAATTTTACGTAAAAACTTAAGTCATTATATTTATCAATCACCTTACTTGTAAAGTGTGTTTATCGTCCACTTTCAACAAAACTATTTTGTACCAACTATGCAACCTCATTAATAGCTCTTTGTGGGAGAAAGACATTGGGTCCAGGATCTAATTAAATCAAAACTATAAATTGATAAATCAGATTAAAGCGAGAAAAGTAATCAAAGGCGATGCTATAACAAAGTTGGTTTGTTCTACCAAACTTTCTCTACAATTTTTCCTCTACCTCTTATTTTGACATCAAATCTTTATTTGAAAAAAAGAAGGTATAAGATGGTGGAAATCGACGTGGCAATGACTACCTGACATGCAAATTGGAAAGATACCAAAAGTAAGGAACAGAAAAGTTGAAAGGGAAAAATGAAAAAACAAGAAAACAATGAAGTTGCTAAAAAAAATTACAGCAATAAAGTTGCTCAAATAAAGGAACTAATTTTCAATTTAAAGGCATATGTTAAGAACTATGTCTGCCACCTATGGTTGAAGCGGTAGTTAGCACATAACAAGTAAACCTGTCTTCATACCTGACCCATTAAGCTAATTTGTTTTGTTATGCTTGAATCTTATTGTACCCAACATTCATGTTCCTTCATTCTGTCTTTTTTCCTTCTTTTCATATCATTTTTTAGTTCTCAAGTCCACTTTAAATGTTAGGCTAACTTTTGCTTTTAAGCTAAATTATTTTAACAATCATTTTTAGTTTTTTGGCTCAATTCTAAGTTCACATCACAAATGCCTAATTTGTTCGCCTGGGACAAGAGAAGTAGCATACCTCTTTTTTTAGGTTTATTGATGAACCATTAATAAATATTAATTAAAAAATTAAATTTCTAATATATCAAACTACATTATTTTCTATTAATCTTTATACATTCTTTTCTGTAAAAAAATTGTTCAAAATTCGTCTCTATTATTTGATAAGAATAATTCCAAATGATGGGCCTAATTATTCTATTGGGCCAGCATCATCCATATATTCACACATCTAGGGTTTTAATACAGCTGAATTGAATAATAACATTCTGGAAAGAATAAGTGCGCCCCCACCACCATCCCATTACCTTCTCCCTAAACCAATTAGATTAATTAATTTGTCTCCCCCATTTGACATAAATAATCTATAATCCATGTAAAATCGAATCTACTAATTTTTAAACTTATAGATGGTCATGACTCCAGCAAGATAGGCTGTTGCAAAACAACTCTATGACATCCACTTATGCTAATCCCAAACCAACACTCTCTCAATTTACAAATGGCATGTTTCTTGTTATATATTTTTCCAGTTCTTTCTTGGGTAGTCACTAAATATGGCTGATTCCTTTCGACCATAAAAAAACACAATGATAATTAAAATAAATCCTGGGGTATCTAATTGCCTATAATTGAATGGGCTTGTGTCTATAATTGTTTTTTTTTTGTTTTTTTGGTGATATGTCTATAATTGTCTATAATCCTGGAAGAGATATTTTTGTGAATTGTCATATACTAGCATAGTATAAAATATCATGTATGAATTTTGCTATTAACGAACATATCTGGCTTAATTCTTACCCTGGAAAAAAAATCTGATTTTATTCTTTAAATGGAAGTTTGTTACCCTGGTTTTAATCAAAACCTTCCCAAAACAATTGCATAAATGAATAAGATCATGACGTATTTAATGATAGAGTCAAAATGCACTGGCATATAGGGAGTTTTAATGTACCATTGACATTCTTTACATAAACGACATTCTTTATATGAATAATACCTGAAAGAGGTGTACCGAATATTAGCCTTTTAGACACCGTATAGCAAAGTTTAAAGCTTGTGAGGTATATTTCAAATCGATCAAACAATTATTAATTCGAGACATCTTGTAGATAGGTCTAACAAATGTCGAGATGAAGGATATATATACTTGTATATTTGTTTTATTGAACGCCCATATTATCCAAATAATTAGTACCATTAAAAAATTATAAATTTAAAATTAAATTAACTAAACTAAGCAGAAGTACAGTAATATATTCTGCTAATCCTTATATATATGTATACATGTTGAAACTACAGCAAGATACATGCAAGCACATCTCATAATACAAGTACCATCAAGAATTGATAGACTCTGGAACTGCTTATGTTATTAACACATTTTATTTCTTAAGTTACAGTGAAATTGTTTTGAATCAGATGGATCATGACCTGTAAACCTTTATTACCAGTCTTTATTTGTTTTGTTTCTCAAGAAAATAATGAAAAGGGATCCCCGTTATGTGTATTGAGATTTGAGAGGACACAGCTCACACTTTACCAAATACATTCAAATTTATCACTTTTCATAAGACAGATTTATGATAACAATTTGTTTAAATAAGTAGAATTTTAATCTGTACCACAAAAAAAGTAGAATTTTAATTAAGATTTTGTTCGAAAGACATTTCATTTAGTAGTTTATAAATCATCTAACTAAACTGGTAAACTTTTTTTTGGGTATAAATTTATAAGCATTTTTTTAAAAGCTGTAATTTGCAAGCTTGTTCAACCAGAATATTAGTTTATACTTTTTTTGAATACTACCTTAAGGAAACAGTCGAACTTGAAATCAATTTTTTTATCTTTTACTCCATCCGTTTCTAAATATAAGCAAATTTTAATTTTTAGGTTCATTCAATTAATGATGTATGTGGTCTATGTTATGAACCTCATACATCATTAATTGAATAAACCTAAAAAATAAAATTTGTTTATATTTAAAAACAGATGGAGTACTTTTATAAATTTCTTTCTTTTTTAAATAAAAATATACTCAACTGTTTTTTATATTAAAAGTTAGTCAACTTTTCACATATTAGTACAAGCTAAAGAAATATAATTTCAAAACCTATCTAAAAATTCAACCCAATACACCTAATTAAATTTGCAAAGCAGACATTTCATTAGCACAAGAAGTTCTTTAAAAATTAAAAAAAATTAATTGTGTGAATGTCACTATATCATAGAACATTATTATTATTATATATTATTATGCTATTGATCCTATAATTTCTTCAGTACTGATTAACAATTACATAATCAAACTAAAAACATATTATATGACAAAACTAAAAACAAATTAGAACTTTTAGAAATGAAATTCTGATAAACATTCGAGTCTATTTGGCACAAAATATTTATGGAAATAAAAAGAAAAAAGAAAATTAACCCCCTTCATTTTTCGGGAGAATTTTCCAACTATACAAGAAAAGAAAAAAGGAAGACATGTACTCAAGTACAATTGTACGTACACAAATACAAGTCTCTACTTTTTTATACGGCCAAATAAATCACGTATAATTTTCTCAAATACCTCACCAAAAATGGATTCATTTCGCCGTTAGAACCGTTAAAATAAACTTCCGTTACCGTCACCGTTACGGTTACCATGGCCATATCACTATTCTGAAAATTTTCTAACTATCTTCTATAACCATAACATCACGGTCACCGTCATCTTCGCCGTCGTCTTCACCATCCTCCTCAAGCCACCGTTCCACCGGAGCACACTCCGCCTTATGGCGAAACTTCCAATCAAGCGCTTGACAAGCACGTGAGCAATAATTCACCGCACCACAAACCGAACACCTTCGAAACTCATGCTTCCGGGTCTCCGGTCTACCACATCCCGCATGCGAACAGAGCCTCAAACCCGGTCCAGGCGAACCGCCTCGAACCGAAAACCACTCCGTCATGAATTTACTCGCCGGATGTGGCTCCGGCGCCGGGACATTACATCCAAAATCACTTAAAAGAGGACAGCCTGAAACCGCGACATGTCGGAGTTGAGATTGGAAATTTGTGTTCACCAACTGACGAGCGGCCGGTGCTGCGGCGCCGGTGGATAATACGGCGGCGAGTTCACGGGCGTTGGCTTGGATGAGAAAACGTCTTCCCTCAGCGATATTCTGTTTCACACCGTAACCGTCTTGTAAACAGTGTCCAAGCTCACGAAGTGCGTCGATGTGGCCGAGAAAAGCGGCTCTGGCGCAGAGTGCAACGCCGGCACGGAGGTCTTTGTCGCTTTTGGTGCCACCGCTGCCGTTGAATTGTATAACGGCAAGCGAGTACAGAGCACGCGCGTGTGAGTTCATTGCAGCTTTCGCCATAAGCGATGCACCGCTCCCTCTGTTTTGCAAACAGTAGAATCGAATCTGCAAAATAAAATGAAAATAAATTAAAACCGTTTCATTTCAATAAATAAATTCGTAGATCTCTAATATTTTTGATGTTGGAGTGATTTAGTTTTTTTAATACTAACCATGCCTAAAGTATAACATGCTTCAACATTCCCTGCCTCTGCACACTGTTTGAGAAATCTCTGTGCAGATTCACACCAGTTTTTGGCTCTAATGGAGAAAGTTCTTGGAGAAGCTTTGGATAACACAAGAGAATGAAGTGCTAATGTTTTTAATCTCTTAGACCTGTTTCATAAAAATCATCAATAAATTTTATGAAAAAACCAAACAAAAGCGTAGAAATGAGAGAAGTTAAGAATACGAACGTTAATAAAACGCTGACAAAATCTGAAGGGGAAGTGGCTGTAGAACTAAGCCTGCAGAAGATAGAAATAACAATATCATCTGGTAGAAACTCAAAAAAATCATAATTTGTTGTGGTTTTTTTCTCTGAACATTTCTTATGCCTCTTTGCACAAAAAATAGTGTCTCTGTGTTTTCTCTTCCCAAATGAACACATCTTTGTCACTATTCCAGGTTCTGGATAACAAGACCCCGTTCTTGTTCTCATAATTTTATCCCTTTGTGTGTATTTTTCTTTCTCTCTTTTTTGAGAGATAAAAGAAATGGGGAAAATAACTAAAGCAAAGAGTTATATATATAAGAGAGGGTAATGAGTAATGAATCTCCTAACCCAACAAAAGGTAATGTTGACCCCAGACAACAACAACAGCAACGACACAGCCGAACTCACAACCTTTTTAAAACATATTGGAAATATTAAAATAATGTAATAATTTTAATTAATTATGGGACACAATAAAATATTTAGGTGTGGTGGCACAACTGCACAAGTACTTATTTACATAAACAGCCCTAAAGTTGTCGTTTATTTGGGTCAAACATTGTTGACCAAGATGCGCATAATCTTTGGTGTGAATGTTAAATTGGCTCCTCTTTTGTACTGCAAAAAAAAATGCTTCTCCCTTGTCTACACGCATTTGATTTTGAACACTCTTCTCTCCTTTTCTTTGTCCTTGTCTTTGTCTTTTTATTTTTACCATAAAAAAATTGAGGCAATGAATTTTATGGGTGAAAAAGAAGAGTAAAGTGAATTGTCCTCTAAATAAGCTTGAGTTAGTTTCAAAAGCGGTTAAATTTGTTACTTCAGTTATTACTAATTCTCAAAATTCAACTTCACCCCATGTTTCAAACAACGTACATGATTCACGGGTGCGCGTGAAACCCACTTCCGGATAATCGTGCGTACAGACAGTGGCATTGAAGTGGGCAAATAGCGAATCCTGGGCACTCGTTAAAGACCAAAACATAGTTTCAGGGTCAAAACTACGATTCAACAAACTGGTTCAGTTACACTGGTTTGTTTGTTTTCACTTGCGTGTTTTTCTGTTTCAATTGAAATTTTTATATTTGCTTTTTCTACTCTATATTTATCACTCACATCCAATTGTGTAAGAAACGTGATGTGGAGAACAAATGTGTAATGAATAGTATATATATTTTTCATCTAGAAAACAAACATTGTCACGAAACTGCTGCTGACATACCTAAAATAGAAAAAACAATTGATGACATAACAATGTCTTGTATCGTGAGTGAACCTTAAAATGAATCCATAATAGAGCTATATAGTAACTATAGTTGGTGTGTATTTAGTTATGTGATGACCCAAATTCATTTTGTGAAATTGATTTTTGAATTAAAATTTCAGTTGAAATAAAACTGATTTATATCAAGATATGTTTATTTATGATAACATAATTTTGCATAACAATTTCTCTTATCTCCTTCTTAAACCCTAGCTATCACCTCTTTCTTCTTCTTCTTTTCAGAGGGGTGATTTTTGGGTCAATAAAAATCACCCCTCCAAATTGTTTTTCTTTCTATCCTAATTGAATAAGTGATTTCACATATTTTCTGTTTTCTTTCGTTTGTTTTTGTGATTTCGTCGTCTCTGAACGACTCTGATTGTTTGGATTTCCCGTCTTTGTGCGGTGTGTTTTTGATTTCCCTTCTTAGTGCGGTGTTTATTTGATTCAAGTTGAAAGATTGGCTTTGAACAAGTGCAGATCCGATCAATGACAATGACTTTGGTGTCGTCAAAGTTGCAGATCCTGAGATATGAGTATTCCGGAGACATAAATATAGTCATATTAGTCATATTTGTAGGCATAGGTACTTTGTCATTTTATGCTATTAACAAGGATGTTGTGAGTTTGTTCACAAATTCGAATTTGGATTTGTATTGTATCGATATACTCTATCAATTTGAATGAATGAATATCGTTTTTTTTTTGTCAAAAAAAAACGAGATATGTTTATTTATAAAATGAGGCTAAAAATCAATTCTACATACAAAAGGTACAATTCGGTATAAAAAAGAAAAAAACACAAGTGTTATAAAATTTTAACTTCAAATTAAATAATTTATTTAAAAGAAAACAATAAAACGAAAGAATATTCATACATATCAAAAATCAACTTTACACCTCTATAATCAGTATATTCTACTAAATTACACTAATTAAAAGGTCAAATACTTCTTTTGGTCCTTTTAGTTTGACAGAGTTCCAAAATTAATCCTTTAAGTTTCAAAAGTTCCAAATAGATCCTTTTAGTTGATAGACTATTTCACTGTTACCACTGCTGTCAGTCTCTGTTTAACTGATGATGATGTGCCTGTTAAGTTGGTGACTTGAATCAAAACAATGCGTTTCAAAGGCTCTAGGTAGTCAAAATGTTGCGATTAATGCTCAAAAATGATCATTTATAGGGCTAGGAAGACACCTCTTGACAACAAAATTTGTCTTTCTAACTCTATAAATAATCATTTATAACCATTAAACCTGGCGTTTTGACACCCTGGAGCCTTTAAAACGCAACATTTTGGTCTAAATCAACAACTTAACAACCACATCATCATCTATTAAATGGAGACTGACACCAAGGGTAACAGTGAAATAGTTTATCAACTAAAAGGACATATTTAAAACTTTTGAAATTTAAAGGACTAACTTGAGAATCCAGTCAAATTAAAAGGGCCAGAAGTGATATTTGACCTGATTAAAAGGTTACATAAGTTTCTCTAGCCTAACCAGTGAAAGATTTTCCTTCAACACAGCTTTGTCCACCATAACTTCAGTTTTAAAACCCTTGAGCAACTCAGCTTACAAAGATGTACATGAGATGCACATCTTAATAGTTACCTTGTAACGTCTAAATCTTTGTTAAAATGGTATTGAACAAACATCATCTCATTGTTAGTTGTTAGCATTTTAAGTTTAATTCCATTACCTAGCAAAACTTATTTAGGTGGTCCAACTAAATAATTTTCATTCACATCCTCAACCTTAAATTCTATAGTTCAAATTTAAGGTGCAAATTTTGACTAGCTAATGATGCATGACGAATAATAGTAGAACGAGCTAACACGTACAACCCTCTTATTTTATAACTTTTGCCTGTTTTCTTTGCATCATGCAAAATTTCTAGTATCCCAGGCAAAATTCTAATTTCATAGTCCACTCCATAAAATATTCTTATCATAACAGCTAAGTTCACGAACATACCTCATATCTTGTAAAAATAACTCGTGGTCATCAAACATCATAAGATAAACTGAAACTTATGTGTTGAATCTTACAAGATTCCCCCTTTCTAAGGTGAACGACTCTTCATTCTTTAAGATCCAAAGTCTCAAAGTATGCCTTTAATGAACACATGTGATAAGAGCATCTAGACAATCAAGTATTCCCAAACTTCTCCTCCTTCAATCTTTAAGCATGATTAGGTTTTTTGGTCATAATAGCCTATTGGATCTCCTCAAAGATAATAGTGGGTCCTTTTTTCACGAAGGAGTGCATCTTTGAAATGCTAAAAAACATTTGGAAAACAAACTCATCAATAGTAACGCTTTATTCTTGTCATCAAGCTTTACTTCAATATTATGAAAATCATCAATGACTTTGTTGAGTTCTTTCAAAAAAATTCATTATAGATTTTGCCGGCTTAATTGCATATTTGACCCCTTATGTTTATTTTACGTTTTAAGTTGGTCCTTTATGTTTTAAAAATTTCAAGTTGGTCCCTTATGTTTTAAAAGTTTCAAGTTGGTTCAAAACGTTACTCACCTTGTAATAAGTTAGTCCATAGTTAACCGATTGAAGGAAAACTTATACCAAAAAGACGCATCTTCTTTTTGCTAGGTTATTCCATAAGAATTTCATAGTTAAATGTGCTTGACTTAGATCAATTATGGTATGGATGGTCGATGACCTTCCGGGAAGTTTTTAAGAAAGCATGCAAGTGAGAACAAAACACGTTGAAAAGACTCGTATTGTTTTGTAGGACCAGTCAACAATACTTAAAGTCGTATGAAATGTTACAAGTTTAGCCCATATTGACATGTGTTTATGAGAGAGCAATTCTCTGACTCACTATTAATGAGTTATTAAAAGAGATATAAAAAGATTACAAAAAATTAGCTTTTGATGTTCATCATGAACGAACCCTGATTTCTACCATTTATCTTTCTATTAATGGAATTATAAAATTGATCAAGAAATTATTTTTTCACCAAGAGCAATTCATAATTTCTCTGGTTTCTTCTTAACCCCTCAATGATTTTTACTCAACGTCTCACTAGAAAAATTTGAATTCTTTCCATAGTGATTCATAACTACCATAGGTGTTTACGATGTATATTCTCATCATGAAAACAAACTCATCAATAGTAAAGCTTTATTCTTGTCATCAAGCTTCACTTCAATATTATGAAAATCATCAATGATTTTGTTGAGTTCTTTCAAAAAAAATTCACTATAGATTTTTTCGGCTTAATTGCATATTTGACCCCTTATGTTTATTTTAGGTTTTAAGTTGGTCTTTTATGTTTTAAAAATTTCAAGTTGGTCTCTTATGTTTTAAAAGTTTCAAGTTGGTTCAAAACGTTACTCACCTTGAAATACGTTAGTCCATAGTTAACCGATTGAAGGAAAACTTATACCAAAAAGATGCATCTTCTTTTTGCTAGGTTATTCCATAAGAATTTCATAGTTAAATGTGCTTGACTTGGAGCAATTATGGTATAGATAGTCGATGGCCTTATGGGAAGTTTTCAAGAAAGCATGCAAGTGAGGACAAAACACGTTGAAAAGACTCATGTTGGTTTGTAGGACCAGTCAACAATACTTAAAGTCGTATGAAATGTTACAAGTTTAGCCCATATTGACATGTGTTTATGGGAGATCAATTCTCTGACTCACTATTAATGAGTCATTAAAAGAGATATAAAAGGATTACAAAAAATTAGCTTTTGATGTTCATCATGAACGAACCCTGATTTCTACCATTTATCTTTCTATTGAAGGAATTATAAAATTGATCAAGAAATTATTTTTCACCAAGAGCAATTCATAATTTCTCTGCTTTCTTCTTAACCCCTCAATGGCTTTTACTCAACGTCTCACTAGAAAAATTTGAATTCTTTCCATAGTGATTCATAACTACCATAGGTGTTTATGATGTATATTCTCATCATGAAAATTACACTCCAC
>Ga0228710_1003596_pt1 | contig 24597 bp, 13 predicted proteins | sample MedpolnodulmetaG_FD_177995 | JGI IMG/M metagenome (GOLD analysis project Ga0228710, IMG submission 177995) | Root nodule microbial communities from Medicago polymorpha collected in Santa Monica, California, United States - pink nodules | ecosystem: Host-associated > Plants > Roots > Nodule...
ATTGATGACTAAATGGGAAGTGACGGTGGAACAAAAGCCACTAGGCAAACAACAACAACAACAGACAACGAAAGGCTCAAAACCGGCAACGAATACAGTCCTTACAAAAGATATTGGAAGAACTTTTTCCCATCCAAAAAAACATTCCATGTAGGGAGGTATTTGACTAAAAAAAATTGTAGGGAGTATTTGAAAAGAAAATTCAAATTTTGTGTCGTTTAAAATATGAAGAATGTTATTAGTACAACAATTTTTTAGGACAACTTATGAGATAACCAAAATATAAAAAAGAATGTAGGTATTAGTACAACCATTGATGACTAAATGGGAAGTGACGGTGGAACAAAAGCCACTAGGCAAACAACAACAACAACAGACAACGAAAGGCTCAAAACCGGCAACGAATACAGTCCTTACAAAAGATATTGGAAGAACTTTTCCCCATCCAAAAAAACATTCCATGTAGGGAGGTATTTGACTAAAAAAAAATTGTAGGGAGTATTTGAAAAGAAAATTCAAATTTTGTGTCGTTTAAAATATGAAGAATGTTATTAGTACAACAATTTTTTAGGACAACTTATGAGATAACCAAAATATACAAAAGAATGTGGGTATTAGTACAAAAGTTAAAGTAGTAGAGAGAGAAAGTTAAAACAAAATGTGAGTATGAGAAAAATTGTCACAAAATAATTGTTTTAATATCATTTTTCATAGAATGATATTGGGGCAAGAGAATGAATATATCATTAAGAGTACACTTCTAAAAGTATTTATGGTTTTCTTAGAAATATTGGGGCAAGAGAAAGTTCCTCCCTTGCACACTTGACTAACATTGGAAAACCAAAACAAAAATTAAACATTTTTTAGATGGAAAACAACAATTAAACAAAATTATGGATGTCTAAAGTCCAAAAATTAATGATTGAAAAGAAAACTCACAAATCGATCTACCAAACAAAACAAATATTTGTTGGTTGCTTTTGATTCTTTTTGTGAAAATTTGATTTGATTTTTGGTGTTAACTCTCTGGGTTTCAGAACTCGGTTTCTCCCAAACGAATCACTTTTTAGTGGAGTTTATTAATCACTTAAGTTCAATCACTTGATGGTAAAAGTTTAGATTTTTAATATTTTTGGAACCAATCCAACCATTTTTAAATCTTTATACATTTAATGTCAATTTTTTTTATTAGTATAAGATATTTGTGTTAGTCTGTTATCTATTAGTTTTTATAATGTTATTATTAATGTAAAAACTTGTGATATTTCATATAATTGATATTTGTTTAGAAAAATGATATTTGTTATTTTATAATGTTAATTTCAGTATGTTGTGTGTGTATGATCAAATTACTTGAGCTAACCCAAACCACACTTAATTGAGTCATATTGGGTTTTTTTTTATTGGAGCAGTAAAACAATAAACCATGTAATTTTCTTAATCTTTGAACAACGTAGTTTTTCCCTTAAAATTGATCCAAAAATCAAACCACAAACACCCTTAAATAGAAGAGTAATGCTAGCAACATTCTCTTTTGAATACTCTTTCTAATACTCACTCTCTTATTGATTTATATCATTGTGGGTCTACACTTAGAAAATTGAACTCACACAAAGTGGTGAGACATGCATTGATTTAATCCAATAAAAGAGTGAATGCTAAAGAGAGTGTTGAAAAGTGAGTGTTGCTAGCATTACTCTAAATAGAATCTGGGGCACTGAGATGCACTAAAGATAAGATCTCAATGCTTCAAACAACAAAAACCCTAGCCTATGTCAAAAATCGTAAAAGAAAATGAGGCACAAAAAGAACTCGGCTCCTCCTTCACACAATACTAAGTTTATGTTTGGTTCCATGTTTTGAGCAAGTGAAATTGATTCTGAAGATGTAAAAATAATTTTTCATATGTTTGGTTGCTCTTGAATATAATTGATTTTGTATTAAGAATTGATTTTAAAAGATATGACATAACAAGTGAGAATGGGTGTCTATGGCTGAGATTAGAACTCACATTAAAAAGAGTAAGAAGGGCAGGAGAGAAATTTTCTAACAGAAAAGATTCTTTGGATTGAGCATAAATAAGAAAATGATCGTCAATGATTGATTAGAATGATGAAAACTCCAATTCTCCCTTTGGTACCCTAGTAGAGTATCAGGCTCAAGTACTTATATACTTATGCTCTTATTTCTTCCACTTTCAAGCACCTTTAACTTGCATATGAGTGGCAAGAGAGTCGTGCTAGAATCATCGACATGTTGGAAGAGGGAATTGATGCTTCAAACATAGTCGATGAATGAAGCACTACCAACTTCGTCTTATCTTTTCTTCAACATTATAGAGTAAATTTTAACGGTCCGTCTTATCTTCTAGAATAGTATAAATGAGAAATCAAACATGTGCATAGTTTCGAAAGGTTGAACAAAAGTAAATAGAAAAGTTGTAACAAAAAGAAAAAGCAAATAGACAAAAAAGGAAGGAAACATAAGATATCAGTCTATCACATTGTCATCTAAGCATTTGAACTCCCATAACAGGAAGTTCAATTTAATCAGTAAAACAAAATGCAATCTGATTTTGTCAGAAGCGTTAGCGCATAGGAGAGTCACGATTAGGCAAATCACAACAATGCTTAGTTACTAAACTGATGAGAGACTTTGTTAGCATACATATATTAGGTGTTTTATCCACACATTCAGTCTTAGGCCCCATCTGGTTGAAGAAAGGGGTTTGCAATCTCATCGGTACCATCAGTTGGGGACACAAGCATCACAGCAGTTCCTCTACAAACCTGCATTTTAGCAAAAACAGTAAAGTTCAAAGAGTGGTAATTTGCCCATGCTTTAGCTCAGTGAAATTAAGACTGTTGTTAAAAGAAAATAATCATTCAAATGTGTTTGTTTTTGTCATGTCGTGTAGCTTCAAACTTGCAGGAAATGCTCTTCAATACATGTAATGCTCTTGATAGGCATTTGCTACTATGATATGAAAATTTCAAATTTAGCTCGCTTGTGAAAAAGGAAAAATTGCTTTTCACTCTCAAGAAACTCCCAACCATCACAAAGATATTATCACTCTATTAAAATGAAAATTGCAGCTAAACAGGCTATAAAACTCTTTCATTGCAACTCCTCAACACACAGAAATTGTGTAAAGTACCATTGACATGCCTATTACATGTCATCGTTGTTTCGTCATTCAAATAATGAAACTGCAATCTCAGGTTTTAACCGTAATTTTTTGTCCTGATAAAGGTAAAGATTTGCATACATACAAGAACTTCCCATTGGTTTCAATTAATAAAAGTTTTCCTCTTTCTCAACAATTCATCTGACTTGACTCATGAGTCATGACAAGTTAGCTGGTTAGGCGAACAAAACATCTGCGTGACAAATTATGTTCCTAATTTCATATGCTCTATCAATTGAGTAATGACTAACAAGACAACTACAGTATTCTGACAATCAGACCAGAGATTTATTAATGCAAGTTAAATTTCAGTGTTTCATGCTTTGGGAAATTTCTGTTTTAGAAAAGATTAGATGGGAAAGATAGAAGCTTACAATCAAGCCAAGACTTCTTGTCTGATCGGTAGTTTTCAACGGATCATCAGGATCTGCAACACAAAAACAAAATATCATGGATTTTTGTTATGAATTTAACTGTGAGACACGTTATAAAAGAATAAGAAAAGATGCTATTTCGTTTATAAAACATTTAACCATTCAAGTCTATCTTCTATCTTTTTGAAACTAAAACCAAATAATTGATTTGCAAAGGGGATTGTTAACTCCCTTCTCAAACATGGAAAAATTACAGATTATATTTGAAGGATGAATTACTATTGTGCAAACAAAACATAGTTGGACTCCAGAATTACAGTTTTCCAAGGGAGAATTTACCAACTGCAGGACTACTGTATTAGATGATAAGAGAGTATAAAATTACATCAAAATGACCAAGCTCAATAAGCTTGACAAGAAAGGCTTAGCATGTATGCAAGTACACATAAGGTTTGTAGATCCACAGAGGTAAATTATTTACAAAATCTAATTATCAAAATATGTGGAACACATCTCCTTTGTCCATATTGAGTGACTGTCTTTTCAAGCAGGTAATCTTGTTGCCAAAAGAATAAGAAAATGTAATCAACCCCAAAGAGTTAAAGCAGTATCAGTGTGGGTTATTTCAACTGTTGAAAACTGATGTTACAGTATGCTACTTTTAATTAATTATTCATTCAGGCGTTCACACTCACAAGTTGCGTAAGTTCCTTTTAGTGCTTACTGATTAGATAGTATTGTAAAATAAACAAAAAGTTAAGGCTCAGGAAAAAAAAACAATTTTATGATATAGCTTTTGTTTAGAAGCTAATTTTATAGCTTTTGAGAAAAGCACTAACACTGGTTTTTTGAGACTTTTTTCTATCCTTTGAAAAGCTTAACTAATTTACTATACAATTTTTTCTAACATTTTTCTAAGAGTAAAAGTGCATTTTTAAAATAAAAAATAATTAAAAAAAAACAATTGGGCCCTGAATCTGATTCAAAGAATATTCAACTTCATTACCATCTAATCCTGAAAACCCATCTTATTTCAATGAGTTATATGAAAAATGAAGCCATTGGCATTATTATATGATCCAAGATTCATAAATATCAAAAACATATATAAATCATTGAGTCACTGTGAAAACAAGGTCCTGTTACTATGCAGTATTTACCTCTCAGAAACTCGACAGCTTCGTCCAGTACAAGGTTAAGTAATTGATCATATCCTTTTAAAGTTCCTGTCACTGAAATTCAACAAATTGAAATATGTTAGACCTCTCATTACCCATGCAAACAATAGGATACAAAAGCACAATGACAAGAAGAGGATCAGTGAGAATAGTGATTTGAGTGGTAGCGAAAAATATAACAGTTTGCTATGAGTGGTTCAAATGCAGTTAAAAGAATAAGATTGATTTGAGTGGTAGGGAGGTTGTAAGCCGTTGGTTGCTTGCTCTATTGGTCTTTTTTTAATTTTCAGTTCATAATATCCTATGCTCCCACAAACTTCTTTGATGGTTTCAAGCCTTAAGTAAGAGGAAGGGAATATTCAATGCGAAGACAATATGAATTTGCTGCCTGTCCATACCTGACAATTAGTTTCCTAACAAAATATAACGAGAACCAAAAACCTTAAGCTTTGGGTTTATGGGTCTTCTCGCTTATATATTGCTCAAAATTCACTTTTATATCCAATGTGACAAATGTAGGACTTCTAACTCACCTCACTCGTACCTCCGTTGACACACCCACTACATGAATGGGACCTACCGCCTAACCACCACTGTCTAGTAGACTTTCGATACAAGGAGCCGGTCCTGGTCGAACCCTAGTCCAACCATTGCCTCTGATACCATTGTTGGGTCACGAGGGGAGCCTTGGCTCTAATACTATTGTTGGGTCACGAGGGGAGCCTTGGCTCTAATACTGTTGTTGTGTCACAAGGGGGAGCCTGGGGATCATCCACATTGGGCCAAGAGTAACCATACAAGTGAGTTGGACACGACATCTTTACCCAAAACCTTAAGGCATTGGGTTTATGGGTCCTCTCACTTATGTATTGCTCAAAAATCATTTTTCTATCTAATTTAGGACTTCTAAGTCACCTCACACACACTTGCCACAACAAACGTTAACTTAATAATTTTCTCTTTTGCCTAAAATCTATGAAGCACAGACACTCCTCAGATCAGGTGTGTCCCGGTGTCAACACCAACACATATAACTACACTGAATTATGTGATTTTCTCAAATTATCGGCGGTGTCAGTGTCCATTGAAGAGATGACAGAGAAAATTAACTATGAATAAGAAAATATAAATTCATATTTTGAAACTACTAGTTTCATTTTAATTATCAAAGTTCATTATCAGAATCACAAATTACAAAATTGGTACAAAATAAAACCATATAATTTGACATAAAATGAAATAATCAATAAATTTAGCCCTTAATACTTATTAGCTTGTCAAATTATAACAAGAAGAAGAAACCCTAAAAATGAGTTACCTTGCCTACCACCGGTGAGCTTAACTTGAACACCTTTGTCAACGAACTTTGCCAAATCCAGAACTGTTTCTTTCCTCCCTGACTAAAATCATCAAATAAATTGTGAGATTAATTAATTTAATTTGAGTGTTGTATGTGATTTGTGTGATCTGTATAATTGAACTCACCATGTCGAAGTCTCAGTCTCTCACTCAGTCGCCGCTGTTTGTACTGTGTGAGAGAGAATACAGAGACGGTGTGCGCTATATAAATTAAATTAATTTTTTTTTTTTTAGAGGAAACTTAATTTTCTTATTTAAAAAATACCCAAATTCATCTTTAATAAAAACAAAAGTTTAAATAAATCACACAAAAAAAAAAAGTTTTCATATATTTTTATCCCTTTGTTAGAAAAATAAAAAATATATATAATTCTAAATGTATTATTTTTATTTTTAGTTCTCGTAAATACAAAGTTTTCTTAATGATGGGATGAAGCTAAGAAACTAGCATGTAGGTGAAGACAAATTTGACATCATTATCAAGAAACATATTCACAAAAGGAAAAATAAAGTCAATATTTACTCTGACAAAAAAAAAAGTCAATATTTACTCCACCAAATGTAGTTTCATGACCCTTATAGTAAGAAAGTTCGTATTGGTCTCTCGGTAGATATGACAAATATTGATTCACAAAGTCGCGAAGTTGGGTAAAAAAATAACCTTAGAAAGGAAAGGTTTAAGAAAAAGATTTTGACCACACTGTATCTACCATCACTTTGGAGTCTATCTCACATTCCATCAAATCGATAACTTGGTTGGGATGAGGTGGTAATTGGTTCGATGATAACTTGGTTAGAGCGGTGGATAATGAAGCTAATACTTTGTTATGGTTAGACTCATGGTTGGAAAAGGGGCCTTTTATGTTTAAGATTTAGTGGGTTGTTTGATTTAGCTGAAAATCATTGTGTCTGAGATGTGTAATTTATAGCGGAGAGATGAAAGTGACGTATGAGGCTTCTTCATGCATGAGAAGATGAGATGTTAGAGGAGTGTTGTTTGTTGCTTTCTAATAATTTTTTTTAAGAAAGCAAATCAGATTTTTTTTTAAGAAAGCAAATGAGATGTTTGGGAGTGGAATCTTGATCCCACGAAAGTTATCATTTTCTCTGTATACTTAGCATGTCAGCTTCCTTGGATAGTTAGCTCAGTATTTTGTTGCCTTTTATATGGCTTTTTTTGGTAATTGTTGATTTTTATTTCATTTTCGCTTCTTCAACCAAAAATAATTATTTTAGTCTTTATTTTAACTTTTATACTATAAACAAAAAAAATGTTTCATTAAAAATGCATAAACAAAAATGTCAAACCTCCATAACCAATTGTTGTGAAATTGAATGTTGATGAAAGTTGTAACACTCATGGAGGGATTCATGCTGGCGGTCTTATTCCGGATGATATAGGTAATTAGCTTGTTGTGTTCTCCTCCCATGATTGTCAAGGTGATGTGTTATTTGATGAGCTTTTTGCAATTTATCTTGGTATCACTCTTATGCTTCAACACAGACATTCAAGAGCAATCATATATTCAAATAGCCTTGAGGCTATTCAGTTGCTGACTCAAAGAAACAAGTTAGAGTTTCATGAATACAATTCGTTACTGGGATTACCAATTTAATCGACCATGCCCCACAATTAGTCTTTCATATATTTCAAGAAGCTAATCTCAATATTGATTGGTTGGCAAAATATGGAAATTCTTCTGCTATGGGTGTCACTACATGGTTCTCTCCGCATTTTGGGCTCTTAGATCAGCTGTGTGGGGATGCCCTGGGCATTTAGTGTGTCTTTTCTGTTATTTTTCTTTTGATTTATTTTAAATTAAAAAAACCATAAACAAAAATGTCAATGATTTATACAAAAAAAATGGTTGAATATATTTTTAGTCCCTATAAATATACCAATTTTTCTTTTTAGTCATTCTAAAAATTTTCTTACACTTTTAGTTCCAAAAGTTTTTCATTTTCACTTTTGGTCCCTCCTTTTAAATAAACTCATATGTATAATTCATATTTTTGAATAAAATTTTGCAGAAACGTTTATAATATTATAAGAATATCTCCTAAAAAAGTAAGAATTTTTTACAGTATTATTAGAATTCATATTTAATGTCCTCGTGAGCTTAGCTCACTTGGTATGAACAATGCATAATATATGCAAGGTCCTAGGTTCAAACCCTGGCCACCACCAAAAAAAGAATTCATATTTAATTTATATTTTGTTAAAAAATTATTTTTTTATTCGAAGAGATTGTTATAAATTATAATATTCTACACATTTTTGCACAAATTCATTAAAAAATACATAAATTGACTTAAAAATAAGGATTGATTGAAAATTTTATAAAGATTAAAAATGAAAGATTTTTTTTAGAAAGATTAAAACAAAATATATTTATAACAACGATCTCAAGAACATATTTATCCCAAAAAAACAAGTCAATGAGTTAAAAATTAAAACAACATACTCCCTTCGTTCCTTTTTAAGTGTCTTATTAGTTTGAATTTTTCATTCCTATTTAACTATCGTTTTGGTATTTTAAGGGTATGATTTGTCAATTATTCTTATATTTTTTTAATAAAACTAATTAATGCTATATATTTGAAAAATTAAAGTTTATTTTTTTAAACAAAGTTTGTTTGTTTTGTTTTAAAACAAAATTTGATTCTTGTTATCTTAAAATTTAAACAAAATTTTGTTACCTATGATAATAGTTTCATGAAGAGTTAAAATTATATAAATAACAAGAGTAGTATCTGTTAAAAATTTCAAGAGATATGCACAATAAGGCTGGAAAAAAAAATTGTTTGTTATGAGAGAAAGATAAAAGACGCAAAAAATAAGAATTTGTTGGAGAAAGAGAGTAGTAAATAACAATTGTTTGTTACATATTAAATTTATTGGAAAGATAAAGTATGTGCAAAAAAATATGAAATTATCAATGGATTAAAATGAGGGTAGAAAATGAAAAAAAGTGTCCAAAAATAAACTTCGTTATTTTTGTGTTAATATTTTAAAGGGAAATGTTAACTTGTGCCCTAAAGGCACAAGTTAATGATTCAAATATTGAAAAAAACTTATTGAACTATGTGCATTGCATTCAATATTTAACTTTTTAATTCCACTGCATTTCTTTCTATTAAAAATGGTTTGGTTGTTCCGCTCAGTTCTAATTGCCTCAAATAAGAATTTTTTTTCTTCAGAATAGATTTTTACTTATTCATGTTCTGGAAATAAATAAAGTCCGTCAAAATTAAAACTTGATATGGATTTTTCCAAAATTTACTCATTAAGTTAAAAAAAAACCAAATTCAGTTAATAAAATTTTTCTATCAAATTGATCTATTTTCTGTTCAAATTCTGGATAATTACTATGAATAGAAAGAAGGAGACCATGAATCTTATTTATCAAGATGGAATTTATTGTGTAAGTTTCATTTTGAATTGATGGTGAAAAGCTTTGTCTACGAAAAGGTCCATTCAATACAGTATTTCTTCTGGTAGGTTTCTTAACATGTGTCCTAAATGTAAGTACTATCCTATTTTAAAACGACACTTAAAAAAGAATGAGCCGGCACTACCCAACACACCTACACCTACACCGCTTACACCGCGAAGCATCTCTAACTTTCTTCTTCTCCAAACTAAAAACACTCTCATCATAAACGACACGTCGTCGATCACCAAAACCCTAACCAACAATGGCCACCGACAAATCAGTCCTCGCTGTAATCAGAGCCGCGCGACCAACCTTCCGCAACCAAAACGACAAAATCGCTTTCGTCGTTCACTCTTCTTTTCTCGCTTCCGGTTACATCCTCACCGCTACTGGTCCTCAAGCCCTCTCCGATACCGCTCTTTCCAACCCCTCAAACGGTAAATCTAAAAAAATCTTTTTTTTTTCTTTTCAATTTTTTGGTGAATTTTGAAGTATTTATTGATTTTTGTGTTTTTGTGTGTAGATGAGGTTTCTGTTGATCATTGGAATGAGTTGAATGATGAATATGCGTTTGTTTACGCGAATTCGGAGAAGGAGGGTTTGAAGAAAGTGCTTGTTAAATGTCTTGTCATGAATGGGAAGTTGCTTGTTCATGCTTTGTCTCAAGGATTTAAAGAGCCTCTGCATCTTGAAATCAAGTCATTTTTTATTTTTTTTATTTATAGTTGGAAATTTTGATTGTTTTGATGTTTTGTGTTGATAAATTTGGATGTTAGAAGATGTTTGTTTTGTTTTGTTGAATTATGCTAATTTTGGAAATTGGGATATTAGGTCTTTACGTTGTAAACTATGCAGCACTTACACGTAGACATCAGTAGTAATTTAAGAAAATGTATAATCGAATGTGATCACATGTGTCACGTCGTGTCAGACGTGGACTTCGGTTGGACACTCTTCGATTAGAAGTGTTGGGGCTACTGAGGCTGTAAATGACTTGATTTTCTTATTATTTTTGTGTTGAAAATTTTGGATTTTTGCAACTGGGTTTTCTTTGTTGGGTTGGATTATGATAATATGGAAAATGGGGGTGTTGATTTTATTTTTTGTTATACTTTAAATGATCTGGAACAGTGTTGGGCTTTAAAAAACCAACACAAATAAATTAATCGCAGTAAAGATGAGGTTGTTTTGTTGGATGTGTGGTAAGACTAGACAGGATTGGATTATGAAGGACAACATTAGGGAGAGTTAGGGTAGCATAGCACCTATAGTAGAAAAGATGGTGGAAACTAGCCTAAGGTGGTTTGGGCATGTAGAGAAAAGGCTTGTGGACTGTGTAGTAAGGAGAGTAAATCATATGGAGGGTAGTCGAATCACTAGTGACAGAGGAAGACCTTGAAAAACTATTAAGAAAGATAGAAATATGATATATGATAGAACATTATGACATCTGTTGGAAATTCCTCCTTCATCGTGGTCCTCCCCTAGCCACCTAATTGCGGTATTTGTGTTGCCTCTGTTGTAGCTTCCAACACCTTCATTGTGTTGGTTGTGAAGGGGTGGGTTTAGTTCCACATTGTTTAGAGATATGTCCTATGTAGTGTTTATAAAGCATGCCCTCACCTTAAAAGCCGGTTTAGTAAGGATGAGTTAGGCCCAATATAAAATATGAGAACATTGTTTGATCCATGCAGCTGCCCCACTTAGTGGGGCTTGGTTGTTGATGAAAATGATCTGATTTTTTTTGTAGGACATTTAGGATTTGCGCAACTGTCTTTCTTTTTTGGATTGAGTTGTGCCCTGTTTGGATAAACATCTTAATATAGTGCTTACAGCATAAACATTTACCATCAAAGTGCTTATGTATAAACTATTTCTACAAAAAGAAAAAGTTAGAATAAAGTCAAACTATTTTCATGTAAACTATAAGTTGTTTTTATAAGCCATCCTTGTGCGCTTATGGAAATAAGCTGAGAATAGTTTATGGATTAGACATATCATGTATAAGATGTCTGAAACAGTTTGATAAGTGTTTATGCTAGTTGATAAACTCATACAAGTCAATCCAAACAAAATTGCTTATTATCTGAAATGTCTATGGAGCAAGTAAAACCTTAATTATAGTTTTAAGATATTTTACTCAATTGTGCAAGGCTTAGAATTTTGTGAGTGGGTTTTGTGTTTTAATTATGCTCCCTTTGAGACGTGTTCTGACTGTATTTCTGTATTTGCAGTGTTGCGGACTATGCTGGAGAGGATGGAGGTAGCAATTTTTCTCAGCAGTTCAAGAATTTGGACAAGCTGGTGAAGAAAATAGATGCTGATATTTTGTCAAAGTTAGACGGTACTGCCCATGCCAGCTCATCAACTAAAAGGTAAATTTGGATTCTGTGAACTACTTCCTTTTCAATTTTCAATGTAACGTGTGTGTGTGCCAACCTTATATAATTCTGAGAGTATGGACATGAATTTTTTTAATTGGGCCATTATCTAATCATGACTTATAAGAGTAGAAAGCTTTATGCTGATAATGAATGGGAATGATCTTTTTAAAGCTTTTGATTGTTAAATCATGCACAAATGAACGAGTGATGGTGTAAAAAAGCTTCTATATTGGCAGTGGATGAAAATTAAATTTCACATCGTTTTTTCGGATAATGTTTGTTATTAGCCATGAAGTATAGCTACTAACGTAGACACCGAACACGGCCTCTAAATTTCATTAGTTTTCTGTTTCCATGTTAGAACCAAGTCATCAAAACAAATTGAAAGAATTAAAAGTATCTTTTCACACCATCAAAATGTTTTTGTATATGCTTTTCTACTTGGTCCATTGCTCCATGGATGAATGCTATATTAGCTAGTTTCTTATTTGAGTTGACCAAACGAAGCACTTCGATAAGAGGAAGTGCACCCTTCAAACAAATCATAGTGCTCTTTTAGAACTTCTGGTCTAAAAAACAACATCCTCAGTGGCTTTCCCATCCCTTTTCCGTGCAAAGCTGCTGGACTTTCATTCCTTACATGTCAACATTCTTATCAAAGCATCCTTGATTTCTCAAATTTTTCTCTAGCATCAAATCAAAACAATGTTTTGTACAAGGTGTCCAATATAACCTTTTTCTTTTCTTCTTCAATATCTCACCGACAGTTTTGTATTTTGTTACATTGTCGGGGGCAATTTGGATAACATATTATTCTCCAACATCTTCCACAATGGTGTCCATCCATCCTCTTAATTTTGTCAGTTGTTTTAGATTATATGAGATGCATCTTTCAACTTCAAAATGACTGTCAGTATGTATTGTCCTTCTCTGATCGGTCCACCCATCAGTCAGTATGGTGCACCCCAACCTCTTCCATTCAGCTTAATTCAGTTTCATATTCTTACAAATATGCATTTGTCAACTTCACTTCCTTTAGATAATTCACTTCACTCTAAGTTCATTATAAGATGCTGGCTTAAGTCTCGAGCCATGTTTTGCAATCAGATCACACATAATGAGAAATTCATCACTCCTTGGAAAATTGAACGAAATGGCATTACTGTAGGAAACCTTCACAAATGCTTGACATGCTTCCTCTCGTCTTTTTTTTTTTTTTAAAAAAATATACTGTTATAGTAACTTGTGTGCTAATTCCCCTCCTTGAAAAAATTACTAGAGCCCTGAAAAAATCTCTTCGGTACTTTTTCTTTTTTCCACAACCTCCACCTCTTCATTAACTTTCAGATATTTTGATTGGATTCTGCTGCAAACCAACATAAGTGTTCAACCAATGAAAGATAATAAAAGGTTAAATTAAATGATTTGCAGTGTGCACAATTAAAGTTAGAAGCAAATTCAACAAATAAAAAACACAGCAATAGGCAAAAAAATATAAATAGCCAGAACAAGTTACAGACTAATGTAGTAAAACTATACAAAATAGGCACAATACATCACAAGAAGGGTATCACATCCGTGTCAGAGTAGGAAAAATTACCTTTTTAACTGGACACCTAAATGAGGTGTTTGACATGAACCGTATGTTGGTTGTAGGATCTATAGGCAGCTTTCTGTTTTGTTATTATAAGAATGATGCATTAGAAAACCTGGCCATTGTATTTGTTTCATTTGGGATAGTTATGTTGTACCATGTTGCAATCCCTATGTATTGCATTCTTTGTGAACTGAGACAATTTTTCCAAAATTGTTTTTGTTTCCTTCACAGCTCAGAAACTAGTGACAGCACAAGACCAGAGACATCTGAACCTGTTCCTGGATTTGGTGACCCTGCTGGTCCTAATGACTATCACCCTGGGTAAGAAATTTCTAATTCCTGATGCTATTTAAGTTTCACTGTGTTACATTTTATTGCTGCTCAGTGGTCTGATTGTCAAATATGTGATTAATTTTGGGCTGTCTTGTTGTTGACTATTTTGAGCTTATTGGTTTGACCACCCTGTTTGATATATATTTTATCCAACACAAAAGTGGTATTTCCCACATTCTGATGCAATATTTAAAAAAAATAAAAAATCTTTAGCTCCTTTCATTGAAGTGTGTTTCTGATTTCCAAATCTAGAACAAAGCGGAAAAAAGAGGGTGTTACTGTTAGGATCCTCTCCATTTTCCCTCTCAATCAAGACTAATTGGACCCATCAAATGTCACATTATATATTTATATTCCCAAAACTTTGGTAGTGGAGAAAATGGAGAGGATCTTGACCCTGCGTGTATTGTTCTGGGTAGTGGTATATTTAGTATTGATGGAAAGGGAAGTTACATGTGTGACTTCAATTATGATGTTCAACATATGATTGTTGTTTACTATTAGGCCAAAAGAAACCCTGCTATATAAATGTGCCTAGTTTCCTATTGGCTATATTGTCACAGATTTAAAAAATTAAAAAATTGTTAACTATGATATTATATTTATCTTTCTCGATCAAAGATGGATTTCTTCATGTATTGAGCATAGTCTTTGGAAATTGGTGAATTCCATATCATGATGTTACTTCAACAGTTAAACCTCTATGTCTAGTTTATGATTTTATTTTTTGTCATCAAAATTTAAAACTGTTTTTTGCTTAGCTTATGATAACAAACCGTTTTTGCCTATTCTCCTTGTAAGTTACATACTTTTCCACTTTATTAATGGAAAAAATAGTTGCCTTATGCCGTGCTATCTTTATGATCCCTTTCTCTAATTTTGTACTTGTACAAGTACTTTTGGCATCTGTACTAATTCATCGAGTATCAATATTTTGTTGTGTTTGTACAGATTCATTGTCCCTCCAGTTCCCGCTGGTTCTGGTAGTGATCTTTTTCCAGGGCCTGGTGCGGGTATGTATCCGTCAAGGTAAAACGCCTCCCACATTACATTTCTTTTGTCTCTTGGGACAATTGTAAATTCTTGTTTTTAACAATTCTTATATCCTTCTAAATATGCACCACTCAATTTCAGGGGTGATCATGACTTTGGAGGCAGCATGCTCGTAGGGCCTAATGACCCCCGTTGGTTTGGTGGTGGTACTGGTGGAGGTATTGGTGGAGGACCTGGTTTTATTGGAGGATTGCCGTAAGCCATTTAAACTCTTATTATTTATCTTTGACTGATCAGTGTGGTTAAATGTTAACGGCAACAAAACCCCAAGGCATACCCTTGGGTGCTAAGTCTAGGGAAAGGAAGGGTCCACCGTATTTTGTAGAGGGAACCTAACATTTAACAACTTTACTTATTTTATCATTTCTATATATATAATCTGTTCAGTGTTGCAACCTAGACGTGTCTTGCAAGATATAATTTTTACTTTTGATCGCCAGCGTCTATCTTCATGGGGGTGTATGGCTTTTGTTGTCTCTTGCCTCTAGGCATTAAAATGCCCTTAGCGCCTTTGAGGGTGCCTTTTGTATTTGACTACCCTGTGATCGATACATGTGACTAATTTGAATGCTTATATCTAACTATGAATTTATCTAAATAGGGGTGCTCCACCGGGTGCTCGATTTGATCCCATTGGACCTCCTGGTGTCCCTGGTTTTGAGCCCAACCGATTTGCTAGGTATGGTTGAGTATATCATATGTGTTTGTATATATGTATATCATGATATATTTCAAAATAGAATTTTACATCATGTTTTGAACATAGCTGTTCCACAATTTGCTTTAGTCAATCTTTGACTACATTCTTCACATGTAAAGGAATTATTATATAACATAAAATAACACACTTTTCTTTCCTATCTTGCAGGAATCCTAGAAGGCCAGGATTTGATGCTCATCCAGATTTGCAGCATTTCCGAAGAGACACTGATTCAGATTACATATAGTCGCATTTGATATCAACACCCCTCTCTCACCTTCCATTTCCATATGAATATATGACAATAGGATGATTGTAAATTTGGGAAAATTCAAGAATTTAGCTATAAGTTTTGTTTATATAAGCTCTATATATTATGTTAATCATCAGAACATTAGACATAATACTTATTCCTCAATTTAGTTTATATTCCTTGTAATCCCTTTGCTAATTACAGTGTTGATCTGTTTTCAGAATTGGTATTTTTGAATTATTATTTATTTATTTATTTTTGTTGGGAAAACAGTACTAAGGCCCAAAATACAAAAGATGAACGTACTGTGGCATGAAAATTGCTGTTTACACTCTTAGAAGGCTAAGAAACAACCATAAAATGACAAATTTAACCCCATTTTTCTTCGGCAGTTACCGTCGGTTAAAATCTATCGGCATCCTTTGATGAGGTTATTTTGGTATTTTAGTGGTGTTTCCTAGCATCCTTTGATGTGGGAACAACGTTATTCTTGTGGCATAGCTGCCCCCATTTACATCATGTTTTAAAATACTTTCCATAAACTTTCCATACTTCTTAAATGTACACAAACTACTTAAGTTTTTACTTTTTAGGTGTGGGTGTGTGTGCAATGAGGTCACCTTTGAAATTTAGGTAGTGTTAACTTGTGTCTTTAGGGCACGTGTTAAGAAATCCAAAAAAAGAAATATTTCTTTAAACTTTGTGCATTCAATTCATTAAAACATTAAAGATTAAATTTAATGAATGTATTCTAATAGATTATTTCTACATTTAGCTTCTAAACTTGTGTCTTAAGGGCATAAGTTAACATTTTTCTTGAAATTTTTAGTCTCTTTGTAAAGACATTTAATTTTACTTGTTAACAAGTAGAAAACAGACACAAATATTTAGAAAACTAAAATGTTTTGACAAATTAAACGGGGTGATAACCAGTGATGGAGCCAGAAATTTTATCGAGCCTAGGCAAAAAAAATTGATAGGGGGGCCAAATATTTTCAGAATATATATGAAACAATTTTAAGAAAATAAAATAATTATGCACCGGTGTGCAGTGGTTTATTTTCTTTAATCTATCATTGTGGACGGTGGTTCAAGTCCCTCTGCGACCTTTTTTTTTTTTTTTTAATAAAATGACATTAATACAATAGAAATATAAAAAGAATGACGAGCCAAGGATCAAACTCACGCCATTTGACAATTCGAGAGCACATCAACCCACTACGCCACCAACGTAACATATGAAATGATATGCATAATATGACAGTTATAGGAAACTTGGGGGATGCAGTGGCTCCTATGGGTCTCCAAGGAGATCCGCCACTGAGTATGGGTTGAACCCGGGCGCCTGCCCAGGCTAGCTAGGAGGTAAATCCGCCCTTGGTGATAACTTCCCATCGTTTCTCATCATGGTCTTGATTTCTAGAACTTGCAATACGTATGAATAACTAGATGAGAATGAGATGGTAAGACTTTCTTTCAGCGTAATTAGAGGTCTTGGATTTGAATTATGTTGTAGTGTTAAAAATCTCTTAAGAGAAAGTTTTACAACTTATGACGATTCTGACTCGAGAAATTAATCTCTTTAGTTGTATGTAGATGGGATCTGATTCACACTAAAATGAAGCAGAACTAAATGTTATTTACATCTATGTTTTTGTTTGATTATCCGGATTGTTTTAGTTCAATGTTTTTGCATGTGCACCTCTTCTTTGAAATTTGAATTTCGGTTCACTGCAGTTAGGAACTGATCTCTTCTATGAGATACAATTCTGGTTGGTTAGTTCATTATAATTTTCATTTTGGTCAGAGTGGCTTCACATTATTTTTGTATCTAAAACTTCTTTTAAAAATATTTTACTTTACATTTATGATAATGATAAATCGGAGGTTTTGAGTTCGAATTCAGATTTGCGAATGCAATCGTGTGTTAAACTCTCTCTCGAGAGTGTTACAACTCATTAAAGTCCCGACTCAAAATATTATTATCTACAATTGTGCTCAGAAGATGCCCGATTCACACTGCAACAAAAAAGTTCGATATGTTTGAAATGGTCTTGCTATGCATGAAGTGTTAATTGGAAAACAAGAACAAATTTTCAACATTGAGAGGGACAAAAGCAAGCGTATTATCAATGAGGTTTCTGTTTTCATTTGCCATTAAAGACAAATCTTGACTTAAATGTGGACTTGCATACAAACCAAAAAAACGTTAGCGAAGTGGTAAACGATGTCTTGGTCATGAGCCCATAAGAGACGTAACAAAGTAAGAAAACGTGTGTCCCCTACTCCCCTTGTCTTTACTTTACAGCAACTCAGATACTTTGTTCTCTTTCTTATGTCTTACTAAAATATTCTTAATTAAGAGGGCATATAGGATTTCTTAATTGATAATTAATATATTTTGTAGAGTAGGACCAAAGATTGGTAACAATAACATGGAATCGCCTAATAAAAACATGGAATGAAAAAACTTTGTTTACAATCTATATTGTTTAAGGGAAATGATAGATACAACGATAAACTGTATCAAGAAAATTTTAAGACAGTGTATTTGTTAACACCTTTCCTTAATTACACACTATTACCTCCCTTGATTATCGGCAAATAACAAATTTAATTGGCTGAGACCTTTTCTTAATCAATTCTTTATAAAATCTATCTAGATAAGTAGCAATGCTCATTTTTTTAAAACTGGACATAAGGCTGATTTGGTGACTGAGGTGTACAAGGTAGAAAGTGGAGTCATCTTGAATTCGATTCTCATCTCTAACAAATACTAACCTTGACTGTTTAAAAAGAAATTAAACATTGTATTTTAAAACAATGTAATGTTGGTTTGATGATTAGGAAGAGAAGTTACAGAGTACAATATTGATAAGGACGTCAACTATTAGATCTATATACTCTCTTACTATAATGCTAAATATTGTTCTTACCAAAAAAAAAAATGCTAAATATTGTTGTATTAAAAAAAAAATTATTACTATTATTCTTTCGACAAATTTTTTATTACGTAACTATATGTTGGGTTTTTGTTTTGACAAGAATTATATGTTGGGTTTATTACATCAAAAATTAATTATATGTTGCGTCGTGTATTTTATGTTTAGAGAGGACATTTAAATCTGTCACATAAACTTGTCTACTTGGATCGTCCTATTTCTAATGTACAAGTTCCCATCCAATCCAAATAAAGAGAAACTCTAGAAATACAATTTGTTTTATTAACAATCACTATAAATAAGATTTGCTTTGTAACAAAAAAAGGAAAAAAAACCCAAGAAGACTTGAATAAAATGGAACAAGTCTCTTCTAGTTCGGGGCGGAGCCACCCCCCAGTTAGCCGTGCCCAGGCTCAGTTTCTACTTTCTTTGTAGCAAGCCCAACCATTACTAGAACCTCTCGCTTTTCCTGCGGATTTTGGTGTAAATTCCGCAGGAAACACATTTCCTGCGGATTTTGCCAAGGATTTAGGTTCCCAGGTAAATGTAATACCTTCGTGGATAATTGTTTTCTTAGGATTTTAGGATCCGCATGAAATGGTCAATTATCCGCAGGAAGAAAGTAACATTATATGAGAAGTCTATAAAATTATACGCAAGAAATGTGCAATTTTTGCCCAGGCTCTACAAAATTCCTGGCTCCGCCACTATTCTAGTTTAACCAAGGCTTTGGTTCGAATCAAGCCTTAGACATGCAGCAACGTTAAAACTCTTAAAAGAGCTTGCCGCTCATTTGGGTCTCACAATGCTCGAAGGATTAGTCTTCACAATTCCGTGCGGAGGATACCCTGTATAAAAAAGAAAAAAAGAAATGCAATTTGCTTTATATAAAAAAACTTAATTTTAATTAGATTTTATAAACGAAAATACATGCATACAAAAAACCCTATGTATTAAAATTTGCTTTAGGTTTCATTTACAATTAAAATAATTGGATCAACATTGAACAACTATTATAAATAAATATAACTCTTAAAAAAAATAACTACCGTGAAAATTATAGAAAGTATGTCGTGTTTTGATTAATTCAGAAAAATAGATCATTTTTAATCAACAAAAAGATGCAAACAAATTTTGTTTAAATGTAAACAACTGCAATAATCACTATAGGATTTCCAAATTATGCACTTACAATATAAATTGTTGTAAGGAGTTATCAATTCATATATTTTTTTTTACAAAAATAAATAATATTTATTCATTTAAATTGATAGAATACATCGATATAATGTAAATTCGTTAAGAACAAAAAAGATGAATCTGCGAACAAACTCACAACATCCATGTTAATAGTATAAAACGATAAAGTACAAAAGCCTACACATATGACTATATTCAACTATCCGAAATAGCCATTTCTCTGGATCTGCAACGCGGACGATACCAAAGTCATTGATTGGATCTGCACTAGATCGAAGCTGATTTGACAATCTGAACCAAATAAATACCAGAACGAAAAAAAAAGACAAACAACGCCGCACAAAGATGAAGAACAAACCAACGTCGCACTAAAACGACGAAATCACAAAATAAAAAACGAAATAGATGTGAAAATCACTTATTTCAATAAATGAGAAAGAGAAAAACTAGTTAAAAGAGTGGTTTTAGGTCAAAAATTAACTCTAAATCACCTCTCTTTGATGAATGAAGTTGAAGAAACTTACAGGAGAGAAAGGGAGATAATTGAAATAATATTGTAAAAACATTTTTTTTATCAATTCATATTTGATCACGTAGGTATTTTTTTTTGTTTGAATTTTTTAATTAAGTATCAATATAATAAAGTAGAAATAACGTTTGATATATATCAATAATTTGTTGTGTATTTTTTTTTGAATTTTCTAAGTATCAATATAATAAAATAGAAATGACGTTTGGTATATATCAATTAATTTGTTGTTATATCAAATGGGAGTCGGTTCAACGAAAAATATCTAATGTGAGTTAAAAGTCTTAAATTAAATATAAAGCTTAATATTAAACAGCATATTACGTTTTTAAAAGTTATAACCTTCCCTTATAAACAAGACAAGACAAAAGACAAAAACATTGGCAGTAAGAAGGAAAAAAAAAGACAAAAATATTAAAATAATCTTATGATAAAGTCCATAGGAAGTAAATAAATTTATACCCAAAAAAGATAAAGTTAATGAGTAAGCCAGATTTTTCCTTCTAGACACACACAATAATAAAACATTATTACAAAACTATATGCATGTCACTCTCACCGTTATTTTTCTAATTAATAATATAAAAACATCCATCATGTGGCTACATACTTTCCAAGCAGCATCCCCCATCCTACAAGTTTACTATCCTTTTTATATATTCTCCCAACTCATCACTGCTCCATAGCTCTTGAACCTCTAACTTTGAGGTTTCATAAGCTCATCAAAAAATAAGAGATTTAGGTCAAATTAGTATCAAATATGAGTCCAAACAAGCCTCATGTCTTTATATTACTAATCATCATGCTTGTTTCAGTTTCTAATAAACCATCACTTATAGAAGGAAGAACACTTTCCTTAATTTCAAATCAAGGTAATTAATTATAATATTTAGAATATTAATTTTACAATTTTTGTTTCTCTCTTCCAATGGATCTGATTTTATTTTATTTTTTATTATTTATATTTATTGTATATTTATTTTCCTCATTTTGTTATGTATTTTCAGGGTACTCAAAGATTTTTGCAACACTTGGAGTTGTTTGCAAATGTTGTGATGGAGTTGGAGGTACTTGCACTAGTACTTGGACACAATCTTGCAATAACTTGAAGTGTTCACCTTGGAAATCACACTAGTTATTTTTTGTGATTTTTCTAGTCTTTAATTTTCTGTACCTATATATCAAGTTTAGAAATATCAATTTTATAAATATGAAGTTTGTGTCTGCTAGTGCTAATGTGAACAGAGTGTACTTGTAAAAAACTTTATATGTGTCAATAGTTTCTTGGTTTGAATCAAGTCAATGGGTATAATAAATGAGTATATAATGATCACCACATGTCTATTGTAACTTGTTGTAGTTCAAAGCTAGATCTCAAATAAATTGTAATGTATTAATGATTTTTCATTGATGATAAGGGAAAATTGTGACCTTCAACTAAAGTTGACTAAAGAGTTTAGAAGGATAAGGGATGGATGGTTTTAGCTGAAAAGATGCTATGTGTGTAATTTTAATTTGTTTTGGGTTTGTTGAATTTGTACTAAACAATTATGAAGTGTGTACTTGTCAGGAATCACTTTGATTTTCACAAAATTATGGTGACCGACACCATGAATTGTGTAACAATTCATGGTATAATTATGAAGCATATTGCGACACACATCGTGTAAACTAAATGCTAATTCAAACATACACACTTATTAGCAAAACCAACTGGAAACTCTTGTATCTATTCATTCTAATTATTGAAGTTTGACTTAGTCCTACAATGATCAGATTTTTGGATTGTTTAATGTATAAATGTGTTTGAACAATCTCATTCTTTGAGTTAACTTTTGGAATGATATCAAAACTCATTTATCACAGTATCAAACCCAAATTAATGATTGCAATGCGAGAATTAAACCTAGGAACTACGCTAGACGTGAGGATAAGTATTGAAGTTGTAATGGAATCTCACACTGTTCAAGTTATTGGGTTGTTGTGTGAGAACTATACGACCCATGCTAGGCGTGAGGATGAGTATTGAAGTTGTAATAGAATCTTACACTGTTCAAGTTGTTGGATTGTTTGGTGTACAAACATGTTTAAATACTCTATTGCAATGCGGGAATTAGACCTACAACCCAAACTAAATGTGAGAGTATGTATTGAAGTTGTATTGTAGTCTTGAATTGTTCAAATTTTTGGGTTGTTTGATGTATAAATATGTTTGGAGACGACTCTTGTCCTCTAAGCTAACTTTTTGGATGAGATCCAAACCCATTTAACACTAACAATGGTCTTCTTAATTAAACACAGTAAAATTTCATGTCTTTGCTATCTAGCTTGCATGAGATTTATTTTTTATTATTACTATATTTTAGAAACATCGCACACATTTTACAACCATTCCGAAGGGATTCCGACTTAGGAACTTGAGTTTAAAAGACTAAACTCTTACGTAGAGTTAGCACCTTGCACGAGATCTTCATTGATATTTAAATAAAAGTTGGGAAATGTTAACGAGTGTCGTTGGGACACTCTTTAAAGACCTTTATTACATGATAACACATTAACCAACAATTGAAGCATTAACAAGGATTTTGGAATCAATTGTGAGAGAAGAATCAGGAACTGATTTACTTTCTTCGTGCAACACCATAGAGTAAACACGATTAAGTGCTGGCAAAGGTTCCATAAGTAAAACATGAGTTTGAACCATAGAAAAGTTATCATTGAGGCCAATTAAAAATTGAATGACTTGATCCTCTAGACGAAAACTTCTAGCATTGCACATAGAAGGACATTGACACTGATAAGGACAAGTGCATTATGGTAATGGATGATAAATCTCAAGTTCATCCCAAAGAATCTTTAACTCAGTGAAGAAATTGGTAACAGAAAGTGAACCTTGCTTCAAGTTATTCATGCCATATCGCAGCTTAGCAACACGAATACGACCAGACTTTAAAAATCACTCTTTCAATTCAATCCAAACATCAATAACATTCTTAATTAAAAACGATGGACAAAGCAATTTGAGGAATCACCTATTTTGCAATCCAAGAATGAATCAAACTGTTTCATCGTTCCCAAGCTTCACGATCTGGATCAACAAGTACAGGAATTGGAATACTTCCATCAACGAATTGATACTTGTTCTAAGCATCCAAAGCACAACGTATGGCACGAGCCCAAGAAATATAATTGCTCCCATCCAATGGCAGTGTAACCGTAACAGAACTAGGTCCATCACTAGGATGAACATAGTACTCTGAAGCATAATTCTGTGAAGGATCTTGAATTGCAGTGCCATTATTGGTGTTGGTATAGTAGCGGTATTGTTACATGCAATGAAAGATCAAAGAAAAGCTTCAACGTAAAGTATGAAGATGAAGGAAAATGAAGATAGAGAGAAAAAAGCGCAGATTGAAAAGAAAAAGCAGAGAGATTCTACAAGAATCTGCAAAGAAAATGAAGTAAAAACGGAAGCGTGAGCCAATTCACTAAAGGCTCATGATACCATGTGAGGAGATCAAATTCAGAGAAAAAGAACAAAGAAAATCTCATATATTGAAATGAATGATCTCATACAAAGTTAGTTACAAGATTCCTGTTGTATATTGGCTTCAAATTGAGAATTCTGGAAAACCCTGAAATCGTATCACGATTGCAAGCACCGTGACACGATTGGATAGGCAGAGAGGTTGGTTTCTTGAGATGGAAAATCGTGACACGATTTGGGAAATCGTGACGCGATTAAACAACTTCCTCACCAAGTTTACCTGAAAGGGTCTGGTCACAACGGTTGTTCAGAGGCAATCGTGGCGCGATTGGTCAAAATCGTGACACGATTTTGGACTGCTGTGATTAGTATTTAAGTGGATTCTGCAGCATTTTTGAAGGAGAGCTAAAGCTAGAGGCCTAGGGTTCACAAAGGGGGGAACTTGAGGGTTGAGTATCTTTGTAAGGAGGGTCTCTAGGATTGGGATAAACATTGTAAACACCTTGGGTAGTGAGATTAAATCATTGGAAGGATCTAAAGCTTCCTTTGTGTATTCTCAAGTAGGATTCATATGAGAGTGGTGA
>Ga0228710_1003597_pt1 | contig 24594 bp, 13 predicted proteins | sample MedpolnodulmetaG_FD_177995 | JGI IMG/M metagenome (GOLD analysis project Ga0228710, IMG submission 177995) | Root nodule microbial communities from Medicago polymorpha collected in Santa Monica, California, United States - pink nodules | ecosystem: Host-associated > Plants > Roots > Nodule...
AACTATTCTCTTATTCTTATTGAAAGTTAATTGAATTCATAAACCCCAGTCGGAAGGATACTCTTTATCACTACATCGGTAAACCGTGCACATGCGGATTTACTACATCAGATTACACGAATACAATTAATATGATGAAGACACCTTCAGACACAAACTAACTCCGTAATTGAAAGCTTAGGAGTAGTTTACAATATTACAGCTCAATAAACACAGTCCTAAACTTGCATCAATGAGACACAAGAAAGACTCACAATTAACAGAGACTCAAAACCCTAAAACTCTATATTTGATATGACGGCTTCAGTAATCAATTACGTTTCTCATTTTTTTCATTCAATCTTAAAAAACAACCACACCAATTCAAACCCAACAACATATAAACATAAAAAAACATCCATGAAGTGAATTCAAACAAGTTCAATAACAATCACACACTAATTCATGATTTTCACTCAAATAGTAAAAAATCGTCAAAACAACTCAACAACAATCGCAACTATGAAGTTTAAGCTATTAACAGAACAATTTCATGAAGCTTATCATACCCACAATTTCACATGAAATAGGAGCACGAATTTTATCATTCAAAACCACTAAAAGTCACAATTATCACAAAAGCACTTAAACTCATAAGTGAAATTAAGAGATTATAGCTTAATTAGTGAAAAGAGACTACCCCCCTTACCTCTAATCTTCAAGAATCCAAATCCTAGCTTCAATTTAGCTCATAGCCTCCAATCCCAAGCTTTCTCTCTCTAGTTCCTCTTTTCTCCTCTAATTCCCTTTCTCTCTCTATCTCTATCTCAAAATGTTTTGGAAAAACGAGTGAATGAAGGTAATGACCTAATTTTCTCATAAGGCTAGTGTTTATATAGTCACTACACAAATGAGCTTAATCTCTAGTTCTCTTAATGAGCTCCATAATCTTACCAACTAAAACACCAAAGTTACTACACACTTAAGACGTCAAAATAACGAATAATTGCCGTCTCTAAAATAATTACCCCAACTCATTAGTAACTTAGTAAAAATAAGTATTCCCACTTGGAATACTAAAAATAACCTTCTCATTAAAATGACTAATTTACCCTTGCTCACCAAATGACCAAAATACCTCTGAGTCTAAAATGACTAAAATACCCTTCTTAAGTCAAAATCCAATAATCCCGAATAAAATACACCCAAAGACAATTAATCACATACAAGCAAATAAAAATACACATAATAAATAATTAAAATAATTCTAGCGAAAAACGGGCTGCTACACCCGGCGTTACAAGAAGCACTTCATACTACATATCAGAAGATCAGAAGTGCAGATCAGAAACACTTCAGGCTGGCTAAACAAATAAGTTCATAATTGGCCATCTGATATGTTGATTGTTCAAGTTTATGTTGATGACATCATCTTTAGCTCAACAAATGAAAATGTGTATAATGAATTTTTTGACCTGATACAAAATGAATTTGAAATGAGAATGATGGGAGAATTAATATATGTTCTTGGTGTGTAAATCAAGCAACACGTTGATGGAATTTTCATCAGTAAAAAAAATATGTCAAAGATATATGCTTAAAAAATTCAAAATGAATGAAGCAACGATCATAACAACTCATATGCACCCATCATCTAGTCTCGAAAAAGATGGGAATGGGAAACCTCTATCTGAAAAAGAATTTAGAGGCATGATTGGATCATTCCTATACTTGACTACAAGTAGGCCTGATATACTATGTGCAGTAGGGTTATGTGCAAGATGTGAAGAGAATTTTCAAATACATGATAGGTACCATTAATCTTTGCCTTTGGTATAGAAAGGTACGCTCGCCCATCAAATAATAGAACTCATCGGGCGAGTCAGGGCGGGTTACAACCCACTTGGCTGGCGTGGCATATCCTTATTGGATAAGAAATAGCAGTTTGCCTAGCGTTTTCTAAGGATTATTTTAGAGGTTGAAAGTAAGGGTGGACAAAATGTGTCCTAACCTTGCAACTGAAATAAACATGGACAAAAAGAACAGAGACAAAAATAAGGGATAGGACAAAGACACAACTAAAACAGGGATCAAGTTCAGGTTGCCCCTCGAGTTGCTCATCTCGTCACCATTTACATTGAGGACAAAGATGTTTTATTTTAATATTATTTATATATTAGTTTATAGAGTTGTCACACTCCACTGCACTATACGTTTTCACACACAACTCACTTTCTGATTGGGAGTCTGTGTGAAAACATAGAGTGTAATTGAGTGTGAGAGTGTTATAAATTTAGGTTCATGCTTTGAATTTATGTGACTGCTTTGCATTATTTAGGTCCATACTGTGAATTTGATGTTTATACGTGTAATGTCCTTTGATGGTTTAGTTCCACAAATAGTGGCAAAACAAATGCCAAATTTGTACGTTGAAATGTAAGATCCGGTTTTTCTACTTAGTTGATCCATTGATTCATGTTCACAAAGCTGGAATGTACATGAATGTTAAAATCAACAAATGAAATTACAATTTTAATCCATAATCTTGTCTCGGTGGTCCTCATATAAATTAGAATGGTTCTTTTATTGAGTATAGGTCTGCTAAAAGATAGCAATTTTGATCTATAACAACAATTGTCTTTGATGAAAATGTATAAATGAACCACAATTCAGAACCTTTTATTGGGTATAGGAATTCTTGTTTTCGAAAACAATAATTCTTTTAGTTGGAACAATGTAGTTTTCAAAGACAATGGTTCAGAACCTTTGTCTCCCATTCAATGCAAAAGTTTAGGTTGTGCAATTTATAAATACTAGCAAAAAAAAGTGTCCGTCTTTCCGCTCTTTTTATTGCGCTAACATTTGAAAATTATAAACGGTATTTTTTTATGAAATTTTGATTTTGATTGAAACTAAAAATATAAATGTTTATTGTTTTCAAGTTATAACAAATCAAACTAATCATGATTATCTATTTCATTGACACCAACAATATAACATAAAATATAATCTAAATTCTTTTTTTTTAATGATACCAACAACAATCTTTATTATACAAAAAATTGTTTAAGGGTATAATTGGGATAATGAAAAAGTACATATAAATATATTCATCTAATCTGTTACACTTTTTAAATGATAAAGGAAAACAAATTGAACATATAATTATATTGTGTTTGTTACACTATTATTTAAATATTTAAATTTATTCTTATCTATTTGTTACCTGTGTTATTTGTATTGAACATTGAAGGTATTTTTGGAAAGAAAAATTCAACTCAAAAGCGCTGAAAGGGGTAGTTTTCTTTATATACAGTATAGAATATCATGTTTGTTACGCTATTATTTAAATATTTAAATTTATTCTTATGTATTTCTTACCTGTGTTATTTGTATTGAAAATTGAGGGTATTTTTGAAAAGAAAGATTCAACCCAAAAGTGCCGAAAAATGTAGTTTTCTTTATATATATATAGTATAAATGATGATCTATAAACCTATTGTCTCGAGGTTCTTGGTGAAGATGCGGTGTTTGTGTGATTGCTCTTAAACCGGTGTTATGATCCAATTTAGGGAAGCTCAACAAGAGTATTAGAATTTTTTTTTTTTTTTGAAAGAAACAAGAGTATTAGAATTTTTTTTCAACAACCGCAAACAATGTAGATTTAAAAAATTAGGAGACAAAACATGTCACTTTTAATTGAAGACTAAAACTTAATTTTATTTAAGAGAAATAAGACATGAAAAATACATTTAATCCCTTTATTTATGATCGACATTTTTATTTTGGATCAAATATATTTTTGTCTTATAAAAAATGGTTTTAGTTCCTCTTTTAAACATGCATTGTGTGTTTTTTTCCCCTTACTTTTAAATCATACGTGGTTCCTGTTTTCTAAGTCTTTTAAAATATGGTGCCTGCATGTAAAGCTTGAGATAGATTACAAAAGTGTATTAAAATTGTTTTTCAAAAACCACAAATGATATATATTTTAAAATGAAAATGCTAATATGTTTTCTAATGGCACATTTTTTTTTTTTGAATGAATGTTTTCTGATAGCACATGTTAGTGAATTACACAGAGACAAAACCAAGTTTGGAGAACAAAAAAACATGTCACTTTGAAACGAGAGGTTAAAGGCTAATATTTTTTTAAAAAAAAATTACATTAGTTAAGAGACAAAATTATCAACCATTATTTATATATTTTTTCATCAAATGTTGAAATGTATATAATTTTTACGATGATGATAGGGTTAAGCTACAATTTCAGGAAAGATAGATCCTCAAAAAAATTATGAAGATGATAGCCAAACATGAAAAAGAAGTAAAGCTTTGCTGGATGAATAGTGAGGAACAATATGGCAGTGGCAGCAATTATAAATCTATGGATAGGTCAATGTCCACTGCTTACCCACAATATCAAAGTGGATTCCATCCTCCTCCTCCACCAATTCCCTGTTATCAATATAATAATTCTGATCCCATTTTTGCCCCTAAGAAAGATGGCTACCCTCCACATTATGATCCTATGTTTGCCCTTGAGCAATATGGTTATCCTCCACAACTACCTTACTGTTAAGAGTATTAGTATTAGTGCATGTTTGGTTTGGTGGTGAGATTGTCGAAATTACAATGAGCCATCATGATTTTGGCAAAGGTTAGAGCTTCAACAATCAAACATTAATCCAAACCAAACATATATTTAGAGTTAGTTTTTGTTTTTATATAGGGTCTTGGTGTATTTTTGGCTACAGATAGAGAAATATTGGGTTTTGGTGTAAGTCCTAGGTATCATCATATCATAAAGTTGCTTAAAGTTATGTCACATTAATATGATTAGGAACCCCTTTTTGTGAGATTCGTAAAATAGTAATGCTATTATTGTGAACCAGGTTGTTTTTTGAGGAAAGAAAGAACAGAAAGGGGGATTTTTTATCATGGAAAAGGTACATATACCTACTCAAAATTCTCAAAGTTATCAATCCATTTGTCAAAAGGTAACCCAAAGGATGCCACCTTTTACCAGCAATGCATATATAAACATATTTACAAGGGAAGTAAGAACAAACAGAACTATGGTGGCAAAAATAAGCACCTTAATGAAAATCTAAATGTTGTTATAATCACCAAAATTATACTAGTTTCATTGTGATCCTTGGGTAAGTCTATTCGTCTCGTTTTGGTTACTGAGAGTTTCCATGAGAAGGGGTGGGGCATACTGTGCTGTCCCTTGGTGTTCTTCAGAATCTTGGCAGAATGAGAGAACTATTGTATCAATTGACATCTCCACCACTGCAAAGAATAGAGTTGCAACAGTATATCCAAGAGCCCAGCATACCTGCATTACAATACACCAAATATAAAGTTCTGACAATAGTTTTAGAATTCACATTTGATGGTGAAAGAGTAACTTTTATGTCAATGTTGAATGCATGCATGATATCAATAAATTGTGTTCTAATATTAGAAGTGAAAAAATATTACGATACGTTTCTTATGTTCTAGTAATCAAGTACTTTGAAACAATCAATGAAATGGGGTCTGTTTTTCCAACATTAAATAGCATACATTGTGACTTGTGAGCATGCAGCTAAATTAGAAACAGGTAACTACGTGCCATTGTTTGATTTGAGAACTTGATGGCAACGATACAATCAACTAGGTGTAAGTTTGGTCCTAATGTAGATAGTTTACAAGTTCCAAGTATTCTGCCCATTTTGTTAAAAAAATATTGAGCCCATAAGCCCATTTGTGTAAATGTATCTATATCCTCTTGTCTGTCATTCGTAAGTAATGAAACATAATTTACAAAATTTCTTCTATGAACCACCATAATTTACAAATATTGAGCCCATAAGCCCATATTCGTTTCAAGTTTCAACCACCATCGCTGCCGGGACTCCGGCCAGCTTCCATGAACCACTACTGTTTGAGCTGTTGTGCTCTTATTTGGTATTTCAGCCACTTTGTTATGCCCTACAAGCACTTATTGTCATAGGAAGTGGGAACACAAGAGAGGTGCTTCAAAATGAATGGTTGTCCTCCTCGAGTTACTCTTGCTCACAATGTCGACATCTTGCCTGAGCAACCAAGGGAACCTCCTAACAGCAGTCTGTCATCCTTACTTGGAAAATAAGAAGCTTGAGATTATTGTTAGATCTTGGGGTAAGTATGCTGTTATGGCATTGGTCACATCTGAGCTCGTCTGGATCATGCAAGTAGTTCATGAGCAAAAATTTATTGAGGTCTTTCAAATGAAGTTGTTTTGCGATATTTAGGTTGCTCTTCATATTGCTCCCAACCCAATTTTTCACAAGGAATAAACAATGAAGTGGGTTGTCATTTAGTTGGAGAAAAAGTTCTATCTGATTATATTGTCACTAATTGTTATTCTAATGTTCAACTAGCTGATAATCTCACTAAGTCTCTCATGAGTTATCGAATTGAGTTTATCGGAAACAAGCTCGGTGCATATGATCTATATGCTCCAGCTTGAGGGAGCGTGTTAGAGTTCTAAGTATTGAATGCATAAGCCCATTAATATATATTTGTGTTTATACTCTTGTAATCTTTCATTTGCACCATACAATTTGATGGTGCAAAGCATGAGCTGATGTAGGATCAAAATGGTTTTGAACTATTCTTGAGTTTCAAAACAATGTCTGTTTTCTAAAATATATGGATATGACATTAAAATATATGATTATAAACAAGACATACCACAACAGGGAATAGTGGAGATGAGGTCTTGTTATGGCCAGAACTGTACTTGTGTGTGTCTAACATGAGGAATGCAAACACGGAACTTGAGAGGCTGACACACAGTTTTCCAAGGAACAAAATGACATCTCCGATCACATTAAGACGCCCAATCTTTAGAATGTTATTCATGATCAAATCTGTTGCTATAGAAGATGCGCTAAAGAAACTTTTGCCAGTTATAGCAATCTGCAAGCATCAAGAAGATAATTACAGTTAATGTCAGAAAAGTCAAAACAATATATACAACAATCAGCCGGCATCAAAATTATGCTTCATGGTAAATAATGTAGATTAACAAAAGTTACCATGATATAAGCATTTCGATTTACTGATTTGATTGTCCACTCAATACACCTGAGAAAACATTGAGAAGATTGATGTGCAGCCTTGCCTATCCAGCTGCCATGCATATGGCTAGATACTTTTAGTTTGCGACGGAGAGATTCAAGCAAAAACCGGATTGATTCTACAAATGACACTATCAGAGAACCAAGAGCCACAGATCCGAGACTGTAACGCATAAGCCTTTTCATGGAGGAAAACACTGACAGAAATGGAATTTCATGCTGCATTGAGAAATATAAATTACATTTAATAACTTGGACAACAGACAATTTTTCAAGTATCAAAATGAAAAATCTTAATCAGTAGACGGTCTTGTTCAAGTCGGCCAAAATAAGTACCCGCCTCTGTTTCTTTTTAGTTGCGTTTTAAGGTTACTTACACATACTAAGAAAACTATTAAAAGATTGTTACTTTTGATGGGAACATGTTATTCAGTATTAGCTCAAATTTGCCGAGTTGTTGGTGTAAGCAGTTCAGGAATCTGATTATTAAATACATTTTTTTTATATCTGTCAGACTGTCACACAATGAACTATATTTTAATAATTTATCATGATGCATCTTTTACCAATGAGGAAAAACTTCTGAGCCAAATAGCAACTTACAGATGTTTCACCGTGGGCCCAGTAATAAGAGGCAACAGACCCAGCAACCACTGTTGAGGAGCACGCTACGAAAAATTGTGTGGCCCAATAGCACCCAAAAAGGTGAAAAAGTATGGAAATTCCAATATGTGGTGTGTAATGAATGCTATATCCACAACAACGGTCGCAGTTCACCCGTTTTGCCACAAGATCATACGTGCAGCAGTTAGAGTTGCAATCGTTCTGAACAATCTGGCCAGAACTGAATAAATGGAGAGCAGCTGAAGTCCAAATCATGTAAAACACGGCAAGGATAGCATATGGGATGATTGGAAAAATTATGAGTGCTTGAACTTCTCCTATTACTTTTGCAGCAACCTGTGGACAAAGTTAAAGTTATACCAATTAAATTGTCTGACTCAGGTAATGGAAGGAATGCTGCATAATTATTTAAGTTATTAGTAGCTCGAACACTGTTGTTTTTCGACAAGTTATGTTTAAGAGTTCTGTGAAAATGTTGTTTAACATTGTGACAACTGGATGTGCAAACTCAACGCAACACATGGAGGTAGGATCACAAAAGTGCCAAAAATAAGAAAATAGTTTAACGAAAGGAATTCTGCATCATCAGAATCATGCTATGTATCTTAAACCAGCAAAGAAAGTTTTAGAGAAATCGTAAAACAAAAATAAGAAAGTAATTTAATAATTGGATAGCACAAAGTGATGCTTGCCTTGAGGACAGATGTTGCCATAAGGATGCGCCGTACAATAGCAATTGAAGTGAGAACGGAAACAGCCATGACAACGGTCATAAGTACAGTGACAGCACGTAGATGAGTTAACTCCTGGAAGTGAAATCATTTTGTTAGATGTATACATGCAAAATATTGTCCAGTCATTAAAGATTTGAGAACACTTCAATTCTTTTTGACAATAGGATGTTACTCACCCTCCCAAATACATTAATGTAAGGATCATGCTCACCAATGATGGGAGAAATAGCATCATTTCCAATCCATCCAGCTGAAAATTTGTAAGAAAAGTTAACTCAGTATTAATGTTCGATTGACGTTTGCCCAAAATCCAGATAAGGAAACTAAAATATTACTACCTCGGTCCCAGAATAAGTGTTGTTCTAAGTTTTTGCAAATAGATTGAGAAAGCTATAAATGAATGAAAGAATGCTTCAATTTTATAAAACTATCCTTATTAACCATTGTCACAAATGTTTAGTGGAGTATAATGGCTTGAAAGTGATGCAGACAATATTGATTTGGGGGTAGAATTAAAAGAAAAAAATTAATGTCACATTCAAAAAGCAAAACGATACTCATTTTTGGATATTCTTTATATTCTAAAACGACACATAATTTGGGACAAATTGGCTAAATAAGTTTTAACAGAATAATATAAGAATAGGTTTAAACTAGAATAACCAACGATATAGCAAGATATGAACAAAATTATAATTATGGTCAAAGTTCAATCTACAAGAATAAAACTCAAATTCATCAAGCATACTCCACATTACACATAACAGCAACATTTTAACAGAAACATGTAGACCGCCTAACTTGTGTCTAACCCATGAAACACATAGAACGTAGAAAATAATAACAAGTTAATTCAGAAGGATATTCATATTTTTTTTTTTTACAACGGTATAACGATAATTTCATAAGAGGGCACATGTTTGACTCTAGAAATACTGAAATAGGCCATGAGAGATCCTAACCTTTTATGTAGAAGAACATTGTGACTGCTATTATTAGAACATTAAAGAGAACCACTGTTATCCACGGCATTGCAGAAACAAAATGCCGAATCATCATCAGCCAAATCACAGACAGAAAAAGAGGTAAAATCCCTCCACAAACAATCAGCACAGGCCATGCCTTTCCTATGTCAGCCATGTACCTCTGTAAATACAAATCAAAAAACATTTTAATTCTACAGCCTACGATAATATACACGACGCTGAATATGCATAAGGTCCCTGCCACGATTTTTTTGCTTCCTTCAATTTCTTATCTTCTCCTTTGACACTAACATACAATGTTGATATTGCGTTGTTACGCCATCCTTGTACAAAGTTACAATCAGAACACCAATAAAAGTAGTAGGAAGTTGAAAAAATTTAACCTTTAAGACAGCTGATCGAGAATTAATAGACTTGTGAATTGATTTATCAATAACAATGTCTTCATTGATGCTAACTCCACCCATCTGCTCCCAATGCTTCAGTGATGTGTTTGATGGTCGAGCAATAAACTGGCAACTCCAGTAAACTGGAAAGAAAAATACTCTTTCAGAATTACACATTGTCGAAAGGGTAAAAACATCAATGTGCACCATAAGGTATAGTTTACTCACCATTTACACTAGGAAATATAACAGGATAACATGGGCCCTGAAGTTGAAGAGAGGAGTTTCTCATATCAGGTGTAAGGAACTGATAATAATCATAGTCAGTCTTGATCCAATCTTCCATGGAAAGACGGATATCTCCTTCAGGATAATCACACACCCATTTAAGAGAATCATCAGCAGGAATAGGACATTCCGACAAGCATATGCTACGAGCATTGACTAGTTTGAATTGGCTATCCTTCAATCCAGTCTGATAAACTTGGTTAGGATTCTGCCAATATCTGAGCTCCAATTCACCAAGGCCAGGATGTGCATGCTTGTCACCACACACATTACCTTTGTAGTCCAGCCCATAAGTAAGCCTGAGGTAAATCATATTGCTAGTGAGACACTAATAAAAAAAAATTACATAATTTTCACAACAAAAAAGAGAATAAAAATCATTCGCCACATCCTGCTACACATTCAAGCCCTACTTCCTAGTATACGGGCCTGCTTGAATTTGCTTATTTGAGTTTATCAACTAGCATAAGCACTTCTGAGACTGTTTGGGAGAGACTGTGTTAACCGCTTATGACATGTTCATAAGCTGTTTTCAGCTTATTTTCATAAGCTCTCCAGGATAGCTTATAGTAGAACGCCTTATTTTATCTTTTGTTATATGAAGGGCATACAAATAAGCACTTATACAATAAGCCGTTCTACTATAAACTCTTAATTAAGTCGTTTATCCAAACAGGGCCCAAATTCTTAACCAGCCATAATAACTAACCAACCAAACAAAAAGATTGATCCCTTCTTGAACGAGTACTGTAATAGCTAATAGACCCAGTAGTACATTAGTCAAAATCAAAAATTAATAATTTGACATAAATGTTGAATAAAATCAGAATTTCATGCAATCTGAAGCATCATCCTTAATTAAGTAAAATAATAAAAGACTAAAAAGAGAAAAATTAAAAATCATGGACCCCTAGGATGAAAAATGCATCCATTTACAAACTTTCCTCAAAAATAATCTCAAATAAAAAAAACCCATCAAGAGAAAGTACTAGATGCATTAAAATTTGCAATAAAAATGAAAACTTGCCAATTGCAGAAACACCAAATAACAGAAGAACACACACAATGTTGAACTAAAAGAATCTTTTTTACCTAAGTGGGTTTCCTTGGTTAAAACCAAAACTGGAATTAACAATCATTGCAATCCAAAAAGCAATAAAGAAAACAAGAGCAGTGATATCTCTACATTTTCTATTATGCTTAATGATTCCACTACCCATTTGAGTAACTCCATCACTTGATGTATAGCTTCCTATCACTGCACCTAATGGACCCCTCATTTTCAATTATCAATCAACTATGTATATGCAAATTAACAAAGCTTTGCTTCAATGAGTGTGGTAGAAGATGAAAGGGGTTAGTAGAGAATGAGGTAGCTAGGGAAGTGTGAAAAGGGTGTGTGAAAAAGCAAAGTGGTTTAGATTTGGGTTAATATAATGAAAAATGAGATTAATATTAAGACAGAGATTTTCTAAAGTGAATGTTTTTTTTTTCCTTTGCTTTTTCTTTTCCGTGTTTTGTGTGCTTCTCGGACACATCTAACTAGGTGTTTTTTAATGTTCGTAAACCGCAAACTGCAATATTGTGTGCGAAATGAACAAGGGTTCTAGTCTATTTAAAATTTAGTTTGTCTTAACTCATTTAATAAAAAGGTTAGGTAAGCTTTTTATAAAACCTATTTAATTAAGTAGGTTAGACTAAAGCTTATAAAAAAAAGTCTATTAAGTCTATCAGGCTGGTCTATTAAGATTTGGTTAACATTTCTCTTTGGTTATTTACTAGTAGGTATATGGTGTGAATAGATCTTTATAAAATTTCGTTATTTAGTAGCAAATATATTTGTGCGTTTTAGGCATTCATAAGATTTGACATATTTATTAGTAGGTTTATAGGTGTGGTTAGACCTTAGAGTAAAATAGGCTTTTAAGCTTCATCGGGCCTTAAAAAGGTAAGGTCAAACCTAAAAAAACAAGCATATGACGGGTAATATGTCATGCACAGGTCTATACTTTTGGAAGTAGGTCAGGTTTAGGCATTACAAAGTCCGATCCAGTCTAGCCCATTTTCACCCCTAGTAATGAATGTATTATTACTACTTCGTCGTTTAATAATGATTAATTTTTATCGAAAACTTATGGGATATATAATGTAGTTCTCCATGTACAATTGAATTTTTTTAAAAATATAAGAGTTTTTTTGACAAAAATTAGTAATGAAATACACCATATATAATGGAGTAAAACATATACAATGTCTTCTATTGCAAAAAAATAAATATACTAAATTTAAAATGGGGTATTTCATTACTTGAGTGTATTCTGAGTAAATATATATGTTTTACTCCAAAAATTTATAAAGTTAGCTAAGATTTTGTTAATGTTGCAGATTTTACTGTAATCCCTCTTATGGCAGATTTGAATTGTATTGGTTTCCCTCGGGGCTATTAATCTAGTGGTGGATGCTTTTGCTCCCAATTATTCAACAAAAAAAAAATATTATCGCTTTTAAATAGATAAAATGAGTACCCTTGAAGGACTCCATTGAGATGATATGAGAACAAGATCTGATTTGTGAATGGTTGGATGGATTGGAATGAGGCCAAAGACAAGCCGTTATGGGAAATTTTCTTAAATAATACTCCTTTAAAATTTGAATTAAATTAGAGATTTTGCCGCTTGGATTAGGAAAAAGACAGTGATTAAGTTAAATTTAAAAAGAATTTATATCTGACTCGTATGGACCAATAATGACAGTTTGATGGGCTTTATAAAAAAAATATAATCATTCTTACATGTTTATCAACAAAAATGGGTAGAGTTACATATGCTGAATTGGCATCAACCATAATCACTTGTTTGTATTTTTATATGATTTTTCTATTATGTATAAATTTATGCAAGCTAAGAAATTCGAAATAGCAAATTTGTATTGAAATTTATATTTTTTAATGATTTTAATTAATGTTAACCCATCATATATAAATTATACAAACTTTTATTGATAGGTACGTAGTTGTCAAAATAAAGATAGTTTGATGGTCCTAAATATTCCCATCACACGGATAAAGATTGGTCAATAATACATCGATTGCGAATGGAACACATAGCAAGTTGGTGGGCCCTCCCCTTGTTTGTATTTCCTTTTCCTTACATGAAAGGTCTCTTTGCTAGATCTCATATCATTTTCTTTTTTCACTTTTCATTTTTCTCCTTGCTTTTTCTTGTTTAAACATAAAGTATAATAAAAATTGTTATAAAAGTTTCTATAGTATAAATTCTCACATGTTATTGAAAATCTAGACTCTTAACAAAGATGTTGAACGATTTCAATGGTGAAAAACTTGTGAAAATGAACATGATAGATGGAGAGGATAAAGTATGCATACGGTGCACGGTATAATTGGAATTTGATTATATGTAGTTAATGATAGTGATCGGTGTAGTTAGGTACATTCATCACCTCTAAAATGTTTTATCAAGATTAAATAGTCATGATCTTAAATTTTTTATTTAAGGAAAATGCTAGCATTAGCATGTTCTCTAAATCTAAATGTATATGTTAAAATTTTGCTCTAATAGCTGTGTATTCAACTTTTTAAAAATCAAAATATTTTTTATTGTAAAAAAAAATCAAAATATTTTTTTAATACAATTTTTTTTACTTAATTGACTAAGATCGACCGACCTCAAACACAAACGACATTGATATTTAACACATTGAGATTCAATTTATATTATTGTGTGGATCAGTTAGATTAAATCATTAAAAGATGTAAGTCATCATAGATAACATATATGACGGTCCATCTTAGATTCCACCATGTAAACTAACTAGATTTTGTTTTTGAAAATATTATATAATGTAATACCTCCCACGATCCTTTAAATTGAATGTTCATAATAAGTTAGTCTTTTAAAAAAAATATAAATTGGTCTTTAAATCATAAAATGTATGTACCACTAGCTTATTTTCATCATGCTCCATTAAAATGTGTTTATATGGACGATTAATGTTAAGTTAGAAGATTCAAATTCACTGCTCTCAAAACTAGGGTTCATAAGTGTATAATTCAGTCTTAATTTTAAACAAAATTGTTCAATTACTTTATTTATAAAGTTATTGATGAAACATTTATTTGTAAAAAATATGTTTGAATTTGAAAACAAAAAAATATGCGTAAGTAATCATATTTGGTGTTATAAACATTTTTTGAACCTACCCCTTCAATGTTACTGGTCCATAAGGATTTAGTAATGAAGTTGGCTGAAAATAGGTAACAATGTAAGTATTTTATGGTTTAAAACACTAATCTTTAACAAAATAAAACTTAAAAGGACTAACCTACTACAACCATTTTTTTTAAAAAATTAAAAAATCAAACTAGTTCACCAAAATTGGTATCAAAGAGAAATGAATCTGAGACCTTGCGAAAAGCAAACACCATGGTCCCAAACCAACACAACTAAACCAACCAAAGTGGGTAAACTTGTTACAACCATGTAACTTAAAAGAGCAATAGTAGATGGTATTTGACCTATTAGAATTCTGCTATTCTCCCAACAAAATTCACTCGTGCCCAGCTGAACTTTCAAAAATACCCCTGCGTGAGTTAAGTCACGCACCACTGACGTGAGCGCGAGTTAACTCACGCAGGTTGGTCGGTGGTGTGAGCACAGGAACACCCGTTTTTTGGACGGTGGTCAGGTTTTCAACCTTCAATCTACACGTTTTTTTTTACCAAGTTTACACCTTTTTTTTTTACCAAGTTTACACATTTTTTTGATCACATTTATGGTAGTTATAACCTATATACTATTTCCACCTATAAATACCCCTCCATACTTCCATATTTCCTCACACCATATCACTTTCTCTCTCTCCTCACTCTCTCCCTCTATTTCTCTTCTTTCTTTCTTTTTCAATAGTCTCTAGTCACTTTTTACCCCTTTGAGGTATAAAGTGGTCAGTTTTGAGGTAAATGGTGAGTAGCCGACTTGAGGGAAGTGATCAACCCTTGAGATAAAATTAAATTTGCTTCTTTTTACCCCAGAAACTTTTTACCATGGGTAAAAAGAATCTTCTTGGGGTATAAAAAGAACCAGATTTAGATTTAGCCCAAGGGTTGATGATGTATTTTCCCCAAGAAGGTTGCTCCCTGTTTACCCCAAGGATGATCACTTTTTACCCCAAGAGGGTAAAAAGAAAATAAGTAGATTTAGTGAATTCGAATAAATGTATCAATTATTGTATGAATTCTATTAATAAAATGAGATGTTGTTATATGTATTAATTTTGTTCATTTCTTTTTATTTATATTTGCTTTTATTTTCTAATTTTGTATTTAATGAATAAATCCGAATAAATATTAATTTAGTTTATTTCTTTTTATTTATATTGTATTTGTATTTATTTAATGAATAAATTCGAATAATTATTTGTTTTATGTGAATAAATAAATTAGAATAACGTAAATAAATAAATTAGAATAAAGTGAGCAAATAAATTAGAATAAAGTAAATAAATAAATTACAATAACGTAAATAAATAAATTAGAATAAAGTAAATAAAATAATTTGAATATAGTAAATAAATTAGAAAAAGTGAGTTAAGTCACTATGCGCGACTTAACTCAAGCTGCAATACTTAAGTTGCGCAAATTTTTACATTTGCATTAGTTAACTAACGCAGGGGTATTTTAGGTATTTCAGTTGGGTGCAAGCAAATTTTTTTTTTTAAAGAGCAGGATTCGACCTATTATACGTTAGCATATTAATGTATTGTTTATGCAATACAGAATTTACTAATTCAACTAGTATAAATTTACTAATTTGTTTTCGCTTTTGTTTTAGTATAAATTTTATAAATTTGATGTAGACCTCTTAGTATATTTTATGTTCACCAATTCATTCGTGATTCACTAATTCAACTAGTTACTCAATAACATAGTACCATAACCATACACAACATCGGTCGTCATCTCTATGTGCCATTGTCAGCCAATTATCATAGGATCAGAGTTTAAAATAGATAAATGTCTATGCAAATTAGCACCAGCTACAGACTAACACATGTCTGCATGATAAATGCAGCTTTAAAATAGATCTACGACACACAAAAATGCTATTCTAGTATCACTCATTTGACATCAACTGCATTCCATACCAATGATGGTAAGAAATCAGTATTATTGCAATCTTGAGTTAAGAATTTCCCCAATCTCTTCATCAAGCTCTATTTTATCATCTCTCATACTTTCCAAAATCTCATCAACCTCTATTTTATCAGCTCTCATACTATCTAAAATTTTATCCTCTCTCTCACATCTATCATACATCTTGATCAAGGACAGATACATATCCCTATTCATTGAAGTCACATTCTTCAATGAATTCACGAAATCTTCTACTTCATCTAAATCTCTGTTATTGATAGCCCAACTCAAAATGCTGGAAAGAACATCAATTTTTGGTCTCCAACCTTTATTCTTGGGTTGTACAGCCACAGCTTCCTTCATGCATTGAAATGCCTTCTCCATATTCTCTTTAGCAACATACCCAGCAGCAATGATAGCCCAACTGTTAGGAATAGGATTCTTCCCTTTCTCAATTATGCTTTGCAGCATTGTTTCCGCTTTTTCGATCAATCCATTCTTGGAATAGCCAATCAAAAGGATGTTTGGCACCCTGAAATCATAAGAATTAGTAGATATCTCCCACTCTGCAAGAAGTTTTTCAGCTTCATCAAAGTCACCCAGCTTCACCAAAGAACTCAACATGGTTATATATTCCCTGTTAAGTTGCTTCTTACAGTTCTCTTTCTGAAGTTTCCATAATCTCATCATGGCTTTTTTGTTTCCAAGACTTGCATAGTGTGAAATCAGATAGTTGTATGCAATCGTATCGCGTTTGTCTGCTTTGTCCTCACATTTCTTCAGGTAGACTAAAGCTTTCTCTTTCAGGTCTGCTTTGATGAAGTAGTTAGCCACCATAGCATACGTGGCCCAATCTGATCCGACGTGGCTTTGCAGTTCCATTTCTTCCAACAGTTTCTCCATATTCAAAAAATCAGACCTTGCGCCGTAAGAGTTTATGCATATCCTATAGCTGAATGTGTCGGGAGAAACACCGTCCTTTTTCATCGATGCCAAAACACCAAAGACTTCCTCATACTGCTCAGTTTGCAAGTAAAGACACATAATATTATTGTAATTTAGAACAGAAACAAAACCCAAATCCTTGATCTTCTGCATCAGGGAGAGTGACTTATCAACCAATCCTTCTCTTACATAACAATTCAAAAGAGCACCATAAGCCTTTTCAGTTTTATCTTCATCACTTAAATTCTGGAAATAGCTCTCCGCACTATCAAGTCCACGAACTTTACCAATAAGATTTAGTCGCACGGCATGGTCAGTTCTTGAAATTGGGCATAGACCTTTGCTACTCATCCATTCAGAAACCTGAACTTATCAACATTGAAGATATCTTAGTCAGCTCAGAACCGGGACAAAAGGATCGATTTAAAGAAAGAAACACATGATAGGATTTCAACTCCTTTTTTTCTCAAGACCAATTCTAGTTGTTACAGAAAAACTTTGGCACCTGATTCAGTTGCTCAACACAAAAACAAAAAAGTAAACAAGAGTTCCTCAACTCGGAACATACAAGTCCACTAAAAATAATTAAGGTCTAGTTATTCATTTTTTTAATTGGTTTAGTTATTCATTAAGTCCATGTAAATATAGCGAATTTGATTTTGGTCATTTTTATTTTTATTTTGTTTTTTTATCCCGCAATCTGTTTTGGTCCTTAAAGTCACATTCCAGTATAAAATTGCTGATGTGACTAATTGAGGTCCACATGGCACCTCTGAGTTGGCAATTTTGTAATTAAATTTTCATCCACCTCATTTTAAGACTACGCCTTTGAAATAGTTTTTCAAATAAAATTCAAAGAGCATAACAATCTTCATCCCTTCAACTCCAGATTCCTCTTAAAACCCACAAACAAGAACACGCCTTCTTCATTCTTTTTTGCCTTCAACATTCTACTTTTTATTTCACTTTTCTTTATCTATCATTTTTAAGGACCAAAGAAATGGTATATGATATTACAGGGATAACAAAACAAAACAAAAAATCACTAGGACTAAAACCAAAATTCATTATAGTCGGAGGGACTAAATGACTAATTAACTAAAACTCAGATACTAGTTAGACTCAACCATAGTAGTCATAATCAGGATTTCAACCGTATAGTCGTACGATTCTACGATTATGGTTGCCCTGAACAATCATGAGTATACCCAGAACCGTAATTTAGTGAAATTGTGTATAATCACTCCTATCAATCGTGAAATCATAGAATCCACGATCTTTGAATCAATTCCTTGATTCTGGTTGCAGTGGTAGAATTCGCGGTGCACTCTAGGGTTGGGGAAAGATGGAGCGTTTTCATTCGTGGGTCAGAGGAAACCCATTTCAGTAACTCGTGTTAAGAATATGACCCTTTCAGTAACTCGAGTTAGAATATGGCCAGTTTCTTTTCATGGATCAGTAAAATCCCATTTAGAAATTAGGTTTTTTTAGAGCACCTCCAATGGTGAACACTACTAATGGTTATTTTGTGGGCCCCATTGTGCTACATCATGTTAAAACAACTCACACATTTTTTTACTCCAACAGTGAACTCTAAAAATCTCATATTGGGTCCCACATCTTTAACTTATATATGAGTATTTTATTTATATTTCAACTTATTGTAATTTAAAGCAATGCATTTTATTTAATTGGATCCACAAAGTAACGTTACTTCAGAAAGTAATGGTTACTCCACTATGGCGGACTCCAGCGGAAAAATGAGCAAAATATTGGAATAACAAACATTACATGCCGGCGGACAACATAAAATACCAAGCACTGGAGTTGCTCTAAGAGGAAATTGAGTATTTTAAATGGTCATGTGCACATTAACTGTGCAGTAAGTTTGACACGCATCTTTCCAATGATACAAGCACAAAATTGGAAGAGCGTAGCTTCTCCATACACCTCCCACTCCGATCGTTTCTCTTGCTTCTCTCTTTTCCTGTGATCCTTGCTTTCTAATTCTATTATTTCATAAACTTACATTTAATTAAGTATTGAAAGTGTGATTGAAGTTTTCCTTTTTCCTACTTATGCTATTTTATATGCATTTAGTGAATTTTGTATAATCCTATGATTAATGTAATGATTTACGATTTTAATTCCTCTTATCGATTATGTGTAAAATCTCGCTTTTAACTACCTTGGACTCAACGTAGATTCCAATACAGTATCAAAACCTATCCAAAATTTGTTGGGTCACCCGCTATTGAGATACTCACGTCACGCACTAGATGTCTATTCATAGGTGTAAGAGGGTGTATATCAGATGAGATAGGGCCGGAAAACATGTTAATGAGTGGGAGACATTTCTAACTTTACAAATCTAGAGGTTGATTTAAATCCAACCCAAATCCAAATAACACACAACTGTCTCTAGCAGAGGGACAGATGTAGGTTTAAATTTTAATCTACACAACACTAACACTTTAGATTGAATGCGTGTCTAATGTTTGACACGTGGCAGTATCAGACACTGACACTAACACATATAGTTACACTCGATTTCTTCTATTTGCATATAAAAACCAAAAATAAAATTCATAGTCTATCCAAAAACTCAGCTAGCGAGCAACTCATGTAGTGAAGGGGTGTATTCAGGGTACCAGATCGAATGAGATAGGGTCTGAAAATATGTTAATAAGTAAGAGACCTCCTCAGCGAGTTAAGGTCAATCCAAATTCTAAAAATATTCAACTGTCTATAACAGAGGGACGAATGTAACTTTTATCTACATAACACAAACACATCAAATTGAATAGTGTCTAATGTTGAACAAGTCTCAATATCAGACACAATACAAACACATATAGCTATATTCAATATCTTCCATCTTAACTTGTTACTGCTATCTATGAAGCACAGATACAGACACGGACACCAGACACAACACTGACATAGTAAAGTTTTGAGAAAATGACATGATTCAATGTGATCACTAGAGTCGGTGTCGGTGTCACGCCTTCAATCAGAAGAGTCGGTGCAACATAGACAGCTATATAGATTTTGATAGACTATTCACATAATTTGACTTAGCAACTAAATTAGTTCTCAGCTATTAGAATAAGTTTCACTAAACAATATATATAATAAAAAATAAAAACCTAATTATAAAGTTAAGATAGAGAGAGAGACCTGGAGTGCTTGGCTGAAGCGTTTGCTAGAGCGGAGGGATTTGATGATGCGCTGAAGCTGTCGGTAATCGAGAGGGTTACCTTCTTGGACCCAGTTTTCGAGAATGGGGGAAATGCTGATTGAAGGGTCGCCAAGGGGGCTTATTCTGGCGAAGAGGTTTCTACGGTTTGTGACTGTGGAAGAGTATGGTCTACACAGTAGAAAAGTTGCAGTGATGTTACGAGACTTTTGAAGGATTGTAGAGAACGGTGTCGCCATTGTCAAGTGAAAACAAATTCGGCGTGCTTTCGAAAGTGTTTGTTAAATGACCAACAGTGTGCACCGTGTAGGGGTGTTTGTTTGGCAACCCTAGACCCGAACCATATAAGATACTCCAGTTTGGATGAGGTAAAACGTCACCCATTATATTAATTGGTAGATTTGAATAAACCCATTAGTTTTCGGTTTGGGTTGGGTTGTGTTGTGGATTACCCAATTTATTTTTTTTGTTAATATTAAACGACGCGTTCTCGTATTTTTTCTCATAAAAATTACTCAACTTTTTATTTTCTTAAAAAAATTGTGTAACCTATTTACTATATTTTGGCGTTATAAAATAATAATTTATAATATTAAATAACAAATTTCATCATAAAATACTTGCACCAAACTAAAGTTGGATGACGTAAAATTGCTTTAACATCAAAATAACTAAAAAGTGCAACATCATAATTTGTAACTATAACATGTTTTGATTTTCAATATAGAAGATGTGTTGTGTAAATTTTAGAAATTAGACTTTGATTTTCAATATAGAGGATTTGTTGTGTCAATTTTTGGAGTTAGACTTGATTTATAACCATTTTTTTTTAAAGAAAGATTATAACCAAAACCTTTGTTATTCTCCTTCCTCCTTATGAAAATGAAAATGAAAATAAAAATATGAACATTATTGGTTAAGTGTGTTTATTTGGTTTGAGTCTAGTTTTACCCAAAACCCGTTTTTTTTTATGGGTTTATCATTTTTTAAAACCATATCCACCCAATCACTCAACCCAACCCATGAACATCCCTAGTATTGTGCATGAGTTGGTAACTAGGTACCAGGTAGGATGGATGGATGATTGGGTTTTTGAAAGCAAGCCCACACCCACAATTGCAACCCTGAAATATTTAGAGACTTTTCTTTTGAAAATTGTTCTTTAGGCACCCTAGTTTGCTCTTTAGGCACCCATAGTTTGCTCTTGGACATATACCCCTAGAAGCAATTAACTACCGTTCTCTTACCATTGGTAGTTAATTGTCGCTCCAAGAATGGTAGTTAACTATTAGTTACAGAGAAAAACTCAGTTCAAAAAGGAATGCACAACAAGGACACAACAATAAGAACATACATTAAACATAATTTCATCAACATAATTCAATAATGTAAAACAACATAATAAAACATACGCATGATCACAAATTAGCGAAACAAACTTTTTCATCTTGTATATCCATGCAAGCTCTTATTTCTTTGTACTTTTTGGGACGAATCAAACTTTCTCGAATGTCTTTGAAAGATCTGAAAAAGGAAGCGTCTAACTCGGTCGGTCCTTTAGAAAAGTACATGCCAAATAATGAGAACATGGTTTTCACGTCGTCGTCGTTCTTGAGCTTCATTTGGGTGAATTGAACGCTTCGATCTAAGTCGGTTAATGGACGACGATAGTCAACACTCTCCATCCTCCTTGTGTCTCTGTGGTTGAGTTGACAGTTAATTTTGTCCAATTGTTCCTATAAGCCAAACATTGTGATATCGACCCTGATCCTAAACAAATTAGGTTTTCCTCCGTTATAGTTAACTGCGGCTAACTTGGTGTTTAGATCTACATGATAAGTGTTCGTGATTTTGTGGTGTGGTTATCAAATGAATCAAACACTCTAATTTATATAAGTTTATTTGTGTTGTGGACCACAAAATTTGTCGGTGAAATTTGAACCACAAAAAAAAAAAAAAACTAGAACAACGGTTAACTATCATTGAGGGTAAAATGGTCAGTTCAGGGTGTATGAGAACAAACCATGGGTGCCTAAACGGAAATTTTCATTTCTTTTCCCACGTTATGCCTTTCTCGCGTGTCTTTTGATTTAACCATTTTACCCCGTTTAGATTGTATAGTGTAAAGCGTATTTGACATTTTTAGATTATAAAATCCAAAGAATATTTACCTAGTTTTGTTCGGATTCGACTCGATTTATTAAAATGTCACAATTTAAACTGACATAATTTAAAGTAAGATAACATGAAATTGACAACGAAATTTATAATTCAACACATTTCGTTAATTGAATAGGAATTCATAATACATTTACATTAACATAACGTTAATTAGTACAAAATGTTTGAAAACGAAAATTAAATCTTTAATACAAAAAGATAGAGGAAGAAGGAGGAGAAGGTTTGTCATTTCTCTCGTGTGCCCTTCGAATAATTCGGAAACACAAGATGACGGAGCAGGAGAAGGTGGAAACTACTCTCAACAATCCTAAATTCAAACCGGTCTGACATACAAGTTGATATTGGACAAACCAACTTTGACCATTCATACTAATCTTACAAGATGACACAAGGTCTCTGTTGACCCCTTCACATGAAAGGCCAACAGTAAAATATTGACATCATAACCACCCCAAAAGAAAAGTAAGAAAGAAAAGGTTAGAAGGAAAGTATTGAGTTATAAAATGAAGAATATGGAAGAAAGTCAATGGAAAATCAACAACCACAAATTGAATTTCGATAGTCTTTTGGGACTCCTTATGTCCAAAGGTCACAAGTAATTGCAAGAACTGCCGAGCCATGTGGAAGAACCGTTGAATCGCTTTAATTCGCATTCGTCGTACGTGAGGTGGCATTTCTCTGTGAGGCTTATTATTTGAAACAAGCTAACAAACATGATGTCACAGAAACCACTCTAGTCAACTAGAACCCGTCGAAAATCATAGTTCGCCATCACGACTAGAATAAGAAACTAGATGTGGTGTTTAGAAATTCGACTCAGCGAATCTTCATCATAGAAAGAGATTGGGGGACGTCTTTTCTTCTCTTGGTGGGGTTTTTAGAATACTCGTCAGGCCTTAGGAATTTGCCAAAACTTAAATTGGAGGTCGGGTTGAATTCCCACTCCTAGGTGGAAGAGTTTGAAGGGTGGCTATAACGGGAAGGCTTTCCCAAGAGGTGTGGATCTTCCCTGTGCAAGACGTGATGGCGAGTACATCTTCCCACGGAATGGACATTCTTTTGGACACGTATTACATTCCCTTGGATATAGAGAGTGCCTCTACGAAATGTTTTGAAGATGAATCTGGAGACTACATCTCATATTTCTTGACCTCAGCAGTCTCAGCCACTGATCTCCACTTAAGTGGAGGAGACTTCTAACACGACTTTTCAGTCTTAAGACCCTCCTTTGTTTCCTACCTCGAGCCTCCCCAACTTTCCTTTTTGGATCAGGTATTCTCTTATGTCCTCAATTGGTTGCAATCTTCTATAACATGTCCACGACATCAATCGAATCTTCACTATTTGCTCTCGTAGATCACAGGGCGCTCTCTGAAGGTGAGAAAAACACAAGAAGGGGGGGTTGAATTGTGTTTGCTTTTTCTTCGTTTTCTCCTACTGAAGTCACTGTTCAGAAGCAGATAAAGTTCAGCTTCTGAAGTGATAATCAAAATCTAAATGCAGCGGATAAAACAGAGAGAGAGAGAGAGAGAGAGAGAGAGAGAGAGAGAGAGAGAGAGAGAAGAAAGACACTAAACAATTATACAGGTTCCTTCCACAAACCGGAAGTAGTCATGTCCCCCTTGCACTTCCAAGGAGAGTTCACTAAAAATGTAATATCAAATTAAAACTGCTCAATGCTACAACAAGCAAGAGACTTCAAATTACTCAAGCACAACTACAAGAGATTTCCTATGCTCCTGAACACAGTCAAGAGACTTCCAATGCTCAAGCACAACTGCAAGAGATTTCTATTGCTAAGGCACACAAGCAAGAAACTTCTAATCAAACAGAATAACAAAGAAGTTTGTTTGAGTTTGAACACTTGATATACAATCAGTGATGTTCACAATATAAATCAGATACATACTCTTAAGACTATAGAATTTCTAAGAAATGAACTTCGATAAGAAATTCTAAGTGACTTTAGATGCAGAACAATAACAGAGTTTGGGACTTTAAATTGTTGT
>Ga0228710_1003600_pt1 | contig 24590 bp, 16 predicted proteins | sample MedpolnodulmetaG_FD_177995 | JGI IMG/M metagenome (GOLD analysis project Ga0228710, IMG submission 177995) | Root nodule microbial communities from Medicago polymorpha collected in Santa Monica, California, United States - pink nodules | ecosystem: Host-associated > Plants > Roots > Nodule...
GTAGAGCAACACCACAAGCATAATCAAAGCAATAAAGATAAGCAATGAAAGAAAGGAACAAACACACCAAGATGGTAACCCAGTTCGGTCCAATATGACCTACTCTGGGGGAGAGAGCAGCTCTCTAATCCACTAAGATGAAAGTGATACAAATGAGTTACAAGAGATTAGCTTAAAAGCTCTCAAAAGAACAAGACCTAATTTCTACCCATTTTCATGTCACCCACACTCTCAATGAATCCTAAGAGAAAACACAAAAGGAAGCTTTTGATCCTTCCAATGGTGAGATCTCACTACCCAAGGTGTTTACAATGTTTCCCAACCCAAGAGAACCTCACTACAAAGACACTCAACCCTAAAGTTACCTCCTTTGTAATCCAAGTTTCTCTCTCTTCAAGTTCTCCTTCAAAATCTGCAAAGAAAGACTTAAATAGCCAACTTCAACCGTCAAAATCATGTCACGTTTTGCCAAATCGTGACACGGTTGGTGCGTACGACCCAAGGTACGACCAACCTTATCCTGAAAAACGTGCCCAACAAGTTGAAAATCGTGTCACGTTTTCCGAAAATCGTAACACGATTGAGCACCTAAAAAACATGCTCTCAGCACAACCAAATCGTGACACGTTGATGAAATCGTGTCACGATTTCTCTGTTTCTCCATATCACAAATTTGAAGCCAAATACAACAGTTACCAAAAAAACTACTAGTTTATATTTTCATTTGTTTAGGCCAATTTCCAAATTTAAGTGTCAATTTATCTTAAAAAATAATTTAGGTTTCTGAGTTGTATTATTTCTTCTTCTTTTTTTGTTCAATTTTGTATTATTTATTCTAATTATTTTTATTTGGGACAATTGTTTTATTGGTCAATCAATGAATTAAACAATGGACTCGTCGAACTTTCCCTACGTACTTGACCCAGTTGGTTATGTACGAATGCTTGGCCTATTCAGGGTTGATCTTTTACTCGTGTGTTTTTTTTCCTCTTTAAGAACTTCTCGTGAAATTAAAATTATCCATTTATTGTATTGTATTGGACTATATATTACCTCTAGATTTTATAGTGGACAAGGTAGTAAAATAGTCTAGGTAAATCAACACAAGAAAATCACTCAAGTTACTAACCAAACCATAATTGATGTGGTCCCTTAAAAGTAAAAGTTAGTTCATGCACATCTAGTTCTCATGAGTGGTAGTTGGAGTTTTGGATAATTTTCATGTACTGTCAAAATTTTCACCCATAGAATTTATGCTATGTTGCCAGTATATTTACACTAATTCCTTAAAGCATTTTTCAAATTGTGCAAAGGTTGAGTTTAATGTTATGTCTAGACCCAACAACTTGCCATTATTCAGGAACTACTACATAAGATCTAGGTGTAACACAACCAAACTTTAACCAAACTATTTTCAAACCATAAAAAAGTTTGTTGGGGGTTGAGATTGAGAAATTGACATGTTCAGACTCATGAACAGTCACATGCACAAAAACTCTTCCACTCACATACAACTCTTTTCTCTCTTTATAAAATACTTTCCAACTCCAAGACTCTCCCACCAAAATTCTCAAACCCTCTTCTGATTTTACTTTACCTAATCCTCTCAAATGGAGTTCCTCTCTTTACTTTATGTGTTTCTAGCATTGTACATATGTTTCCTAATTTGGAAACTATTCGATCAAAAGAGGGACCAAGAGTGTTACATATTAGATTACCAATGTTACAAGCCAACACAAGATAGGATGTTAGGGACAGAGTTTTGTGGCAAAATAATTAGAAGAACAGAAAATTTGGGTCTAAATGAGTACAAGTTTCTGCTCAAAGCCATTGTAAGTTGCGGCATTGGTGAACAAACTTACGCCCCAAGAAATGTCATTGAAGGCCGTGAAGCATCCCCAACACTGAACGACGGGATCTCAGAGATGGAAGAGTTTTTCGACGACAGCATTGCAAAACTCCTTGCAAGATCAGCTCTTTCCCCTTCCGAAATCGATGTTCTCGTTGTCAACATCTCAATGTTCACCTCTGTTCCCTCACTATCGTCGCTTATCATTAATCGTTACAAAATGAGACACGACGTAAAAGTGTACAATATCACTGGAATGGGTTGTAGTGCTAGTCTTATATCATTAGACATTGTTAAAAACATTTTCAAATCACAAAGAAACAAGTTAGCACTTTTGGTCACATCAGAGTCTCTTAGTCCAAATTGGTATCCTGGTAGTAATAGATCAATGATATTAGCCAATTGTCTTTTTCGCACCGGCGGTTGTGCCATTCTTTTGACAAACAAAAGATCCTTAAAGAACAAAAGTATATTGAAATTGAAGTGTTTAGTACGGACGCATCACGGTGCCAGAGATGACTCGTATAATTGTTGCCTTAAAAAGGAAGATGAGTATGGCACGGTTGGTTTTTATTTATCGAAAACTCTCCCGTTGGTAGCAACAAGAGCTTTTGTTGAGAATTTAAGGGTAATTTCACCCAAAATTTTGCCAGTAAGGGAACTTCTTAGGTTTCTGGTTGTATCACTTTTTAAGAAACTCAAGATAGCTAGTTTTTGTAGTTCTAAGTCTTCTAGTGGTGGAGGAACAAAAACTACTAAATCACCATTGAATTTTAAAACTGGAGTTGATCATTTTTGCCTCCATACAGGAGGAAAAGCAGTGATTGATGGAATTGGAAAGAGTTTAGATCTAAGTGAATATGATCTTGAGCCAGCAAGGATGACACTACATCGTTTTGGTAACACTTCTGCTGGTAGTTTGTGGTATGTGTTAGGGTACATGGAAGCAAAAAAGAGGCTCAAAAAAGGTGATAGAGTTTTTATGATAAGCTTTGGTGCAGGATTTAAATGCAATAGTTGTTTGTGGGAAGTGATGAAAGATGTTGGAGATGCAAATGTTTGGGAAGATTGTATTGATGATTATCCACCAGAGTCTTTGATCAATCCTTTCATGGAGAAGTTTGGTTGGCTCAACGAAGTTGAGGATGCAACCAACTTTGAACTTCCTGAATTTCTTAAGTGAAGGTAATTATAATTTCATTCATTGTTGTGGAATGAAATAGCAAACTTTAGAAGAAGAAAAAAGGAGTTTGTGCATTAATTAATTTGATTACTATGTATAATAATATACACTTATTATTATTATTATTGAAACCCTGATCAATGGTTTATTATCCAATAAGGAGTTTGTCTACTTTCTGTTCATCTTTCATTTGTTTATATATACATATATTTTGGGGACCTGGTTGGTTTCTTTTGGACTAGGATTTCTCCATTTTTCAAGTGAAATAGATAGTTCAATTTGAAGAGAGAAATAGTTCAATTTCAGATAGTTCAATTTGAAGATAGTTTTTGTACTAATAAAATTGTTTAAAATTAATGCAAAAGGTAGACAAAAATTAAATCTTGCAATATATCTTTCATTTTTATTCCATCGTCTTCAAATTGGGAAAAGTATTAGGCAAGTTACTTGGTAGTTGTGTTAGTTAGAACAGGACAATTTTAACTTAGGTTGATAAAATATTAATGTGAATTATTTAGTTAGCTAGGGTGTATTGTACCTCAGGATTGGTACCCTGACGATGGACATCAAACACTGCGGGCACCCACGCCCAAGGACGGGGGGTCTCGCATATCGAGGTCAAGCTAGTCAACTAGGATACAAAGTCCTTTGAGGAATGACTGAATGACTTAGACCTTATCTAGGCAAAGGAGGATTCGACTAGCCAATACACAACACCCTTACTTGGCACATGGTTCTTATCGATGCCTCTGGGACTTGCACGGTTGCACCCCTTTTGGATTTGGGACTGACAATGATTGGATGGCACGTTAACGCATAAAACCCAGGAAGGAACACTATAAAAATAGTACTTAGCTTCTTGGGTAAGGATTGAATCATCTACACCACACTCTCAACTTAAAACCCTAAGAAACCACCTGACCAAGGCAAAACCCTAGTAATGTGTTTCTAGACAAGAACATTGGCATCCACAATGGGGCTACAATAAAACTTTATGACCACCTAGCTCCACTAACATCTTCAGCCACTTGAATTGACATCAAAGTTATGAAACAATAATGCCCAAATGTCGTCGGTGAAGGCATGAATGATGTCGTACTGGAGAGACTCATGGCAACTTTGAGGGAGTTGCAAGAGAAAAACATGGAGCATTGGGTAAGACATGAGGAAGAAGACCATTTGAAGAAGGAAGCGAAGGCACTAGAGGAGGAGCTACTCCGTTAAATGTGACCACCAAATTCACATATCCAACTTCCAAATCCAAATGCTAATCAAATGTGGAAACAATGCTCTATGCTGCAAAATGTTTGTAGCAAAAAAGAAGGATGTAGCTCACAAATAGATCATGGGGTTACCCCCAATATCCATCATCAGCTTTGAAGATTCAGCAACCAAGTTCATGGCTCAGTTTATAATTAACATAGTGAAAGTGTTGCAAGTTTCAAATTTGTTTGAAATGAAGCAACTGCCAACTTAGACCCTCCAAAATTTCCAAGACTTCTTGAGGGTGGAGGAGCATGATGAACAGTTGTTCGCCATGTCTTTCCAAAGAGTTTTGAGATCTAACACATTTAGTGAAACACTAATTAACCCTACTGAATCCTAGGACTAGGACTATGGATGAGTTAAGGCTTAGGGTGGAAAACATACCAAGGTAGAACAAGTTGTAAAATCCAAGGTGGTGTGAATTCTATCTGGCAGCAGGTCAGGATGTAGACAATGTAGGATTGATGTGAGCTGGGAAAAACAAGCTTATAAGCGACAAAAGCCAATACAAGTTGGAAAATTCCTTGACCCACTTCCCAAACAAGCACCACAAACCATTTATGTAGAAGAAGATATTTTAGAGGATCATTTCTTCAAAAAAAGATATTTTAGAGGATCAAAATGTGTCATCTTTTTTGGGATGAAAAAGAAAATTCGTAAATTTCATAGGAACAAAAATACTTAGTTAACTTTAGTTTTAGTTTAAATCTATGAAGCACAGTTTAAATCTATGAAGAACAGACCGGATTAGTTGTGTCCCGGTGTCGGACGCGTATCCGACATGACACCGACGCATGTAATTACACTGAATTATGTGTTTTTTATTATTAGCGGTGTCTGTGTCCGATGTCCGTGTCCGTGCTTCATAGGTTTAAATTTTACATCGGTAGTTAAACAAAAATAGTTTATATTTTCATTTTTATTGTTTTTATTTATTTGTTTATTTTCTGTTTTAACTTTGAGGTTCCTATGATAAATGGACATTAATGGTCGCGAAATTAGAAAGGCATGGCTAAAAGTTGTTACAAAAATAAAACTCATTTATTCCAAACGATTCATCCTTTTATTCTTTTTATTTATGTTTATACCAAGATTCAAATTTGAATTTAAAGAATATGCACGGTCGGTATAAACTAATGTGCAATAAAAGTCCACTATTTTACAACATCACCTCACTCTTTGTGTGATTATTTTTTAATAGGATGGAAGAATTGTTGTCTTCCCTTAGGTGTCACTGTCCATTGAACTCTTCTAATTTAGGTTGTGGCTTGTATTATTTATTCTTATTATTTCAATTTTGGACAATAATTATGTTGGTCAAGCAATTAATTAGGCAATGAACTTGCAGAATTTTCCTTACCAGCGAGTGCCTCGCCTACCAAGGGACGTTGACACAATTGATTTGTAGACTGAAAGATGTCTTCTACTCATAAACTTATCCAAGGATTTATCTCATTCAATGTGTGATTTGTAGCAATGACTTCAAAGTATATCCTACGATTTTGCAATTATGTCTGCCTTCAATGGTCATGGTAGTTAAAATTCCGATTTGAATGGTTAAATCTTACAATTTTGCGATTATGTTTGTCCTTAAAGATTATGAGTATACACAGAATCTTATTTTTGTGGTATGGTGTGAAATCGTCACTATTAATCGTTGAATCGTATTTTGTGGTGTTGTGATGGACGGACAAAGGCAAATTTTAGTTGTTTTATTTAAGACTTATGCTTTTGCTCAAAAAAAAAAAATTAAGACTTATGCTATTTATATGGATATATAAGAAATTAATATGAATTTTGAAATTTATTATTTTTGTATAATCTTACGATTAGTGTTATGATTGCACGATTTAAGATTTTAAATTCCCTTTACGATTTGCATTAAATCTCGATTTTAACTACCTTGGTTGAGAGTTCAAAGGCAGAGTTGAATCTTCTATCCAGATCCAACAGCTTTACATTGTGCAGCAGCTACTGCATATGATCTAGGTGTGACACACCTGAAGATTTTCCAAAAGATTAAAATATTTTTGTTTGAGTTGAGTTATTGAAATATTAACTCTTATAAACACATTACTTAAAAAAAAAAAAAACCCTTATGAATACATTTAAATGCCCAAAAACTGTCCCACCCACATACTCAACTTTTCCTCCCCCCTTATAAAACACTTCCTCTAGCTTGAATATTTTCCCATCCTGCAAAACTCTCTCCACCAAAATTCTATAACCCAACTCTCTCTCAAATGGAGTTCCTCTCTTTACTTTATGTAGTTCCACTATTGTACATATGTTTCCTTATATGGAAACTATTTGATCAAAAGAGGGACCAAGAGTGTTACATATTAGATTACCAGTGTTACAAGCCAACACAAGATAGAATGCTAGGGACAGAGTTTTGTGGCAAAATAATTAGAAGAACAAAAAATTTGGGTCTAGATGAGTACAAATTTCTCCTCAAAGCCATTGTAAGTTCCGGAATTGGCGAACAAACTTACGCACCAAGAAACATCTTTGAAGGCCGCGAATCATCCCCAACACTGAACGACGGGATCTCTGAGATGGAAGAGTTTTTCAACGATAGTATTGCGAAACTCCTTGCTAGATCAGCGATTTCCCCTTCCGAAATTGACGTTCTAGTCGTCAACATCTCAATGCTCGCCGTTCTTCCTTCTTTATCATCGCGAATCATTAACCGTTACAAAATGAGACATGACGTAAAAGTGTACAATCTCACCGGAATGGGTTGTAGTGCTAGTCTTATATCATTAGATATTGTTAAAAACATTTTCAAATCACAAAGAAATAAGTTAGCACTTTTGGTCACATCAGAGTCTCTTAGTCCAAATTGGTATACTGGCAATGATAGATCAATGATCCTAGCCAATTGTCTTTTCCGTTCCGGCGGTTGCGCGATTCTTTTGACAAATAAAAGATCCTTAAAAAACAGAAGCATACTGAAATTGAAGTGTTTAGTACGAACGCACCATGGCGCAAGAGAAGACTCTTACAATTGTTGCATTCAAAAGGAAGATGAGCAGGGTAAGCTTGGTTTTCATTTAGGGAAAACTCTCCCAAAAGCAGCAACAAAAGTTTTTGTTGACAATTTAAGGGTAATTTCACCCAAAATTTTGCCAACAAGGGAATTGCTTAGGTTTCTTCTTGTGTTACTTTTCAACAAACTTAAAATAGCTACTAGTTCTTCTAAGTCTTGTAGTGGTGGAGCAACAAAAAGTACTAAATCACCATTGAATTTCAAAACTGGTGTTGATCATTTTTGCCTCCACACAGGAGGTAAAGCAGTGATTGATGGAATTGGAATGAGTTTAGATCTTAATGAATATGATCTTGAGCCAGCAAGGATGACACTACATCGTTTTGGTAACACTTCTGCTGGTAGTTTGTGGTATGTGTTAGGGTACATGGAAGCAAAAAAGAGGCTCAAAAAAGGTGATAGAGTTTTTATGATAAGCTTTGGTGCTGGATTTAAATGCAATAGTTGCTTGTGGGAAGTGATGAAAGATGTTGGAGATGCAAATGTTTGGGAAGATTGTATTGATAATTATCCACCTAAGTCTTTGGCCAATCCTTTCATGGAGAAGTATGGTTGGGTCAATGAAGTTGAAGATCCTAACAACTATGATCTTCCTGACTTTCTCAAGTGAAGGTAATTAATTTCATTCAATCATTGTGGAATGAAATACACAAAATTAAGTGAAGGTTTCTTTTTTAAAGATAGGTGAAGGTTATTGTGCATTATTTTCATTATTCTATTTTAATATACACTTGTTGTTATTATGATTGAAACCCTGATCAAGGGAATAGATTCTCTCAAATTCTTTTTCAATCATGTGTTATCAATTATCACTATTGATATTTTGACTCTTACTCTTTAATTAAAAACTCGTCTCACATGTTAATATTTAATGTTGAGATTGACAACACATGATAGAAATCTTGTTGAGAAAATCCATTCCCTTCATGGTTTATTGCCCAATAAGAAGTTTGTCTACTTTTTGTTCATCTATATAATTTGTTTCAATATTGTGGGAACATTGTTGGTTTCTTTAGTTAACTTGTACAAATCAATTTTATATACATGTTATTTAGCAATTGGCACATCATTTTTTATCTACATCAACCACTCATATTATTATTTTTTCTATGATTTCAACAATGATTTTTAATGAAAAATTTGTGTTTTGTTCGTTGCTCTCACTTTTTGTTACCGTTTTTTAGCAACTATTAATTCTCGTCTCTAACCACTTGCTTAAAATGCTCAAATATTTTACTATTGGGATCAATCAATCGTTGATTAGTTTATTTTAAATTGGAGCAACTTCATATTAAAGAGTTTAAACAAATTAATTTGAATTTAAATAATTCAAATTGAAGAAAATCAAGTATTCATCGTTCAAAACTGGTTTGTACTAGTGTGTGTGTGTTTGAAAAGAACATTTCTGACTAAAAATAAATTGTCTGGTATTTTCCTTTACTTCGTAAAAACTGGTATAAATTTATGACGGGGCTGAAAATATGTCATTTTTTAATGTTGAATAGCAATGAATGCTTGCTAAACTAAGTGAAGGGCCAATGGAAAATTTATTGTACACTGTCAAAATTTAAGCCACACTATACCACTTTCTTTTCCCTCTCTACTACTAGTACCGTTAGGTTTGCAAAAATCCCAGGAAATAAATTCACAATTGACCATGTAGTTTTTTTTTAAACAAAGAACAGTAGTCATTAGAAACTAACACTCGTAAATGAAAAAGTCGGAGTCGTCGGAGTTTATAATTAGATGTTTGGCTCAACGATTTCGACGTTGATACCTACTAATGCTATTGAGTAATTAGTAAAAAATAAAATTAGCGGTAAATTGTCTTATCCGCGTACACTAATATATATGGTTTCTTAATGCAGTTTATATCAACTAAATAACAATTAAAAAAGTTTCAATGTAGTTGACAAAAAAAAAATCAATGTAGATTTTTCTTATTACAGCATGGACATTGCTTGGAAGGAATTGAATCGCATCATTTAAATTGTTTAAAATTTTAATTTTTCTAAAGATAATATTCCTCCGCCTTCCTTCAAAAAAAAGATATATCTTTAAATAGAAGATTTTGGAGGGGGAAAGTTTTACTTGTATAAAATCGCACATTTATGATTCAATATGTTCGGTTTCCCATCCCACAGTTCCAAGCTTTCTGTTCTCAATAAAAGACCAATAGTACTTTGCATAACAGAGGTACTGTATTTATATACAAATTAATGCATGCTCTCGTACGAATATAATTTTTTATAAAAGTCGTGCCACCTTGAAGTGGATAACAATATTGAACTAATATGCAAAAAAAAATAAGTATATTATACGGGGTTCGAAACCATATTACAATGGTTACAAAATCCCGTAAACTAGTATGTGGGAGTTTTTGCAGAGTCGTTCCTACGAATTCGGAGGCTTAGTTCTATAAAGGAAAAGAGACCCGTGATAAAATAAAAATGTAGTTGTTTTAAAAGAACAGTGTTCTATTTAAATTTTTAAAAGATAAATACAAGGTATCGTATATATGTTGTACACCTAAAGGTGAAAATCACTATTGTATACATGAGGAACCTCAGACCACTATCCCAAAAAAACACTCACCTAACACTAAAAGCAAGAGGACTAAATTCTAATAGGCATAAAACAAGACAACAGAAAAGAAAAGTGGAAACCTGGGGAGTAGTGGGGTAGTATTACTAGGCTATAATTTTTTTTTTAGGCTCATACCTTAGGGAGGCCCAGTTCCATTGAGCGAGTTGCACACCCCAAAGTCCGACCCTGAGTTTTTGTATCGGTTTTTTTTTGTCAAAAGGCTTATAACCCCTAACTTATATATTATATTTAGGTTAGTGATTCACTCGATTTTTCTGTCAACCACTAATGTATGCAATTAATTATGGTCGTCCATTAGCAAGAGCATCAAGCTCTATGGAGTCGGACCTTTAATCTATAGGGCCTTAAATATTTTGTTATATAATAAGTAGGCTCAAACCAAGTACTTATTAGAGACATCGAGTGGTAACTTTTGAAGATTGTTTTTCGAGATATTACTCTCGAGCGATTTTCGAGTGATAACTTTTGAAGATTGTTTTTTAAAATAAAGAGCAAATAAGGGGTTAAAAGAACAATGACCCAATGATAAAATAAAAAAATAAAAAAATTAGGGGTGATTTGAATAATTACAAATTAACAATAAACGTTTTTTTTATTTCAATTTGCTTTTTTGATTTTTGGCTGTCCAACCCAAATCACATACCCATAAACAACAACTAAAAATCAAAAAATCAAATTGAAATAAAAAAAACATTTATTGTTAATTTGTAATTATTCAAATCACCTCTAATTTTTTTCAGTCACAAGTGTGTTACTCAACAAACACATACTAAAACTAACGTTTATATGCCTGATTATCGTGAAATCGAGATTGAAAAAATTTCATTCATCATAAAGGATTAAAAACAAAAATGTAGCTGAGGCAAACTAGACTGTTTCAGTCTCTTAAATATAAAGTTGGAAGTGTTAAATCAAAAGTTGGATATACATAACAATGAACATATGTGTGGTCCTTCTCAATAAAATAGAAGAATAAATATCCGTATTTGCAAAGTAGAAGACAGCAAGTGTAATTGCAACTTCTCATTTACTGCTATAATTTTTGTGCACCGTTTTAGGATAAGTCTTTCTCTTTTAATTAATCGCCGCTGAGTTTGCAACAGGTGATACAGATCTAACATACAGCAACATAATTTAAAGCTATAAGCATTAGTAACAGTTTCAAATAGTACTAATAATAATGAAATCGGCTGTGTGCGCTCTAATCTTTAGGTCTTGCTAATCAGTATCTTACGGTTATGTGCCCTAATATTTAGGTTTTGCTAAGTACCTTACGAGTATTGTTAATTATTTTATCTTGAAAAAATAAGATGTTATATTTGACCAAGTAATAATTACATTGGTCCTTATTAAAAATGTAGGTTATGCTAACAAGTGTCCTCAGAACATTGTTTAAGGAATTCTTTATAAGAAATTTTATTTTAAAAACATAAGTCAAACACATCTAAAAGTTATAATGACTACTTGTTTTAGTTGTTTAACCTAACATTTTCATTTTGTTTTTACATAGAAGAAATGGTAATAACCATCTGAAATTCACATAGAAAAGTGAAAGAGTCGGGTTCCAATCTTCAATTATGATATATCAACTCGACATAATAATTTGGACATTTTTATAAGTTAAGATAGGGTTTGTAGAGCTGTGTGACATAATTAGTAGAGAAAAGACGTTAGATGACATAATAGTATAAAATTAGTACGTATTAAAGTGTGCAAGGGCAATAATAGTGGGGTTGTGAATAAAAAATTCAGCATTTGTAGAAGCTACCCAACGCTAATAAATGCAAACCAAGGGAAGCCAGTTTGGCCTAAGAACAAAGTGTGATGCTAATTAAAGCCCCATCCAATCGGGTGACTTATGGAAATCCAGACTCCTTACAATGTTGAATGCTCTTCTCCAACTCTCTTCTCATTATCATTCTGATTTATTCGCCGAATGTTTAGTTGTTGTAGAAATATAGACCAGAAGGTACAGTTCTTTTTGGTGTTAATCACGTGGTTCTGGACTTATATTTTAGGGTTCCATCGTGAAATAGACATAGGCGGAGCCAGAAAAAAAAGTTCGGATAGACCACTAAAATTATTTATAATATATAAACACAAATTTAAGTTGTAATAAACATTAAGTATGAAGTTGACATGACGGAGTTTGCCTAAAAATTTAGTGTGGATACTTAAATAATTTCATATTTATCAACTACTATAAATTATGAAACTTTTTTTTACATTACAACTGTTAACTGAGAGAATTTTCGGTTGACAGGATAATATGCGGGAGATTTGAAACTCATGTAAATTCGAAAGTCTATAAACCTCCGCTAACATGTCAAGTATAAGCATCACAAAACTCATGTATGCCTCTTTTGAAACTGCGGAAAACTATAACCGTTAAAAAATAGACCTATATTTGAATTATTTAAATTTTTTGGGTGGGCCATTACACCACTTTACAGGAATTTGGATAAATCGAAACCAAAAACCGACGCAAAATTGTATAAAATCCGGCAAAATAGACCTATAGTCGTCAATTTTTTTATTTTTTCAGGTGGGTCGTGGCCCACCCTAGCCCATGAAGAGCTCCGCCACCAAAAATAGGTATAGTCAAATCAACCAAATTCGACTCCTCTTAAATAATATGTCATTTAGTTTGATTTTTTTTAGCAATATGCCATTTAGTTGTTAACTACTTGATCCAAATTACTTGATTGTCATGAGGCACATAATATGATATAGGGGATAACAACGTTGATAGCATTATAGTTTAGGCCCCACTAATTTTAATTATATGTTTTAAAATTTCCAAAAATTAAAATTTTAAGTTTCATTTATGTGTTGAGTTTCAATTATTTTTAGTTAAAATACTGAAATTTACTTAGTTTCACTACAAATTCAAAAAAGTATTAAAAAGAACTTTGAAACGTAATATTAATGAAAAATGACAAAATAATAAAGATTTAAATCTATAAAACACTATAAAAATTTCAATTTTGACACCACGTTCTTGTAAGCGTTGAAACACATAATATTAAAAAAAGTATATTAATTTAAAAAAATATTTTAATGTTATAAATTTTTTGTTTGTTTACTTAATAATAATTTTAATAAAAGTGGTGGTTGCATGAGGGGCCGGCGGATAATTGTTGGGGGTTAGGCTTAGGCCTAAGTCTTTGGTGTATCCTTCTCTGTGCCCGCTCACGCGGCAATGATGGTCGCATCAGTGGACAATTGTCGGAATAGTGGCAGTTAAAGATGGCAAGAGTGGTGGTTAAAAATAGTCGGAATAGTGGATGAGGATGGCGGGAATGGTGGTCAGATTTTTCTTTTTTTAAGTATCATAATTTTGTAGTTTGGAGATTTAAGTAAAAACTATTTTTCCTTTAAAATAGGGGAAAACTATTTTAACACTAAGTAGAAAACAATTTACCGCATCTTACCCGAATAGGTTTTATTTTTAAATTTAATTTTAAAGTCAAATCATTAGAACCACCTGCAGATATAGTTGGGTGTGTTGCATCAAAAAACGAGAGTTGGGTATGGGTCAGCAAATGAGTTATTAACATTGTGCTGCAAAATTTGAATCTATATCGCCTTTTAAGATGTTAGTTGAATGTTTATACAACTTCTACACGGAGACATATCTAGATCGAATACGTGTAAGATATCAATACTTTATGGATACTTGTGGATACATATCCATGAAGTATCAGAATTAATTATTTTAATTTTTAAAAATATTTTATCGGATACTTATAGGAAAATTTAATGAAGAAGTGTATGATTCAATTTTAGATATGCACCGGTAGAAAAAAATTGAATTAATTTATATGATTCGATAGTAATCAATGTTTATTTTTTTTCAAGTATTTTACATGCATATAAGTTTAGTATACAAATTTTGTTAACGTATCTTAGTCATATTTTATCCTAGATTTTTTTTTTTTAAGAAGCTAAAATGAAATTTATTCAAAACGTAAAGAATCCCAGCAAGCACAAGGAATGCTAGGCTAGGAGACTTAAAAAGCAACATACAAAGGAAAAGTGTGTCGTATATATGCGGAACACCCAAACAAACACTCATGTATCAAATACAAACTTCTACAAACAAACCAAAAACACCCACCACTGAGGGCCCTCGAAACCAATAAAAACACCAAACCAAAAAGTCATCTCCAAAAACCAAAGTCTAAACGCCTGCAAACAAATCTTGTGCCAAACCGTTGAAAAACCCCTCCAAAATAACCATCAAACCTACCAAAAACAAATGTAACCGCACCTTAAACAAGCAACACCACTAACATCCATTATTTGAAAACCCCACCAACAACAAACTCATATAAGAGAAACCACAAAAAACATAACCACCACTCGCCACCACAAGCACCACCAAAAAAACCATCACCACCAAAACTACCATTAACCACCACAAAAACCACCATTAATCCTCACCAAAAACCAGCCACGGCGAGCATCATCACCAAAAACCAACACCAGCCACCACGAGCATCAGCACCAAAAACCACCAAGAACACCACCACAAAAGACATCAACACCACCATGGAAACCACAACGAAACACCACATAACAACACAACAAAAAATCCATCAAAACCATAACAGATCATATGCAAACACAAATCACAACTTTCGTGACCAACCCATCACCACCTACGTTGCGAGCAAACAGAACCTCCATCCACCGTCAAGAGAGAAAACGGATCTGGCATCAACAAAATAATGTTCTTATAGTTAAATTTATTTAAGGGTATAATCGGAAGTGAAAATGTATATATTAAACTACTATTTTTTTTTGAGGGAGTTAAACTATTATAAAAATTATCCCAGTGAGCATAGCTCAGTTGTCAGGAACAAGCATTACTATATGCAGGGGGCGGTAGTGGCGGATCTTCTTGGGAGCCCATGGTAGCCATAGCTCCTCCAAGATTTCGTATTAATACAATATTAGGCATGATTGACAATGTGATTTGCAAGTGTTGTAGTGATAGCTAGAGGCTTTTTGATCCGAAAGGTCCTGAGTTCGACTCCTTCAGTTCCCTTTTTCTGCATATTTGTAATGTATTTTTATTTTTGTTCACAAAAATTCTGGCAGGACTCGAACCATGCTATATAAGATAGTATTTAAGCCTTGCAAACCACTGCACTACATACAATTTATGTCTGTTTTGGGAAATAGAGTATATATATTTTGTGAAATATTTGGCTCCCCCAAGATTATTATTCAAGATCCACCACTAGGGGCCGAGGTTCGAACCCTAGACGCCCCATTTATTCACCTTGAAAAAGGTGAATTCTAGCCGCTAGACTAAAAACTACTATAAAAATTAGTATTTTTCTCTCTCTACTAACCCTTCTCTGACTTCTCTCTAAATCAGCTTTCGTCGCCTTATCTAACATCATCCAAACCACCATTTTTTCAGATCCGGTGCCGAGTTGTTTTCTCTCGCCGGTGATTTTTGCTTTTTGTTTGAAACGTGTTTGGGTCTTGCGACCTCAAAACGCGTATGTGCCTCGATCCGATCCATCTTGTTCGTTTTGTTGAGTTTCGTATGGAAATAGCACTGATGATTTAACCCGGATTTGTTATCTGGTTTGTGTTGTAGAACATATGATGGGCTAGAAATGGTCGTGAAATGCTTACTGTAGTTTCTGTGATGTGGGTTGTAGGTGCAGGGTTCGGTTAATCCGTGTTGATGGTTGTATCCTAAGCCTCGGTGTCTGGTATGTCCTTTGGCAGCTCCTTGTGTCGGAGGATTCAAATGGTTTTAGGCTCGAAAGGGCTGGCACAACTGATGTGTTATTGCAGGGGCTATTGGTTCGTGAACCATTATGTGTTGGTAGTTGATTCATACACTATTCTTCACCAAAAAAAAAGTTTGGTTTGATTATAGTCAGGTCTGTCTTGGTTACTTTGGTGTCGTACATGTGGTCATGTCTTTGATTTCACTGATTATGATCCATAGTTGTTGAATTCTGCAGGTTTCTGAGATACGGTGACACGTCGATGTTGTTTGAATATTTGTCGCAGTCGTTGTTGCTGACTTCAGACTGCTTTGGAATCCTCGTCATTCGTATGATTGACACTGGACTAATTGGACCCGAAAGAGTTTGTGTTGCTTTTTGCCTCGCTGCAGGGAGTTATTGGTTCTTAGACTATGTTGTGTTGACGGTTGGTTCATACACCAGATAGCTGACCTTTGTTTAATTAGGATTATTCATTGGAGGCTTCATATATGTGGTTTAAAATGCTTGTAATGCCTGTATGGGTTGTCTTGCACATTTGTGTGTGTGTTTTTTTTAACAAATCAAAATGGGATAATGAAAACAAATAGTGATTCACTTCGCACAAGGCGTGTTGGGTTAGGTCTATGTCCCTCCAATTTTTTTCTGTATTTTTTTTCTATTTTTTAATGATATATGTGAGCACTAGACACAAGATTAAAGTATAGTTTATATATCACTTATTCTCTTTCTTGTTGTTTTAATGCTCTTGCCTTATAAAAAATGTTAGTATAATTTGGAGCATCACCAAAAAAAAAAGTAATTTGGGGCTGGAAAAGTAGGCGTAAATTAATTACAGGGGTACTATCTCGCGTGGATTTCAACTATAGCCTATGACTAACAAAAATATAAAGAAATAACATCTCCTATATAAGATTTTTTTTTTTATGATTCATAATACAGGTAGGAGCATATGCATCAATACAGGTCTTCATAACTCGAGATAATGAGAGGAAACGTGGTCTCTCAAATAAAGTCGTGCTACTAAAACGATTAACAAGCTGTCAAAATAAATGAACATGTTTAAACCTAAGGATAGAGAAAGTTTTTTTCTTAGCCAATGGAAGATTAGGTGGCCAATATTGATGTCAAACAAGGGCCAGTCGATTTCTTTTTCGAGTCTACTGGAGAATATGTTGGTCTTGAAGGCAGCAGACCTAGTTAAAGCTTGGTAAATAAAACTAGACAATGAGACATTCAACCATTGTTTCACGTTCATAACACCACTATTCACAAGAAGCGATAAGCTATAGCGTAAGTTTTAAGAGATGTTGTGTACATTGGATTTTATCAACGAATCACACTGCATAATGGAAAGTTTTCACCCGAACTTGAGGTGCCACATACCCCCTCGATGAGGGAAAACTAAAGCGCACTACCTTCACAAATAGTTGAGTCAGGATAAACATTGTAGGTCTTGTCTTTTGACTAATAAAAATAGTTTTACACATAAATACTCATTTTTACAATGCATTGCACACAACCAATCAAACTCAAACTATTTACACAATTGTATCAATTTACCTTTCTTCCTTTATCTTTATTATTTTAAATTCATCATTTCTTAGTTAAAAAAAGTGTTCCATTAGAGTAGATAGGGAACTCATATAGGAGGGATAATGATCATTCATCAGCTTAATCATTTGACAAAAGAGGGTGACGGTTAAGGACTATACAAAATGGATTTCTTCCCTTCGCTTTTTAAGTAATATCTACAACATGCAAATTAAGGGCAGTTGGCCCCACTCCTTTAATTGCTTGTTAACTAACAACTAACCATTTTGATGTTTTGCCACCACTTGAAATATTGTTTTGCCCCGACATAGCGTAACTAACGGAAATTTATAGAAACTAATATATTATATTTGTTAAATTAAAGCATCGCTACCATAATGACCTTTGCCATATGAGAACTAAAGTATTTTAAACTTTCAAAATAAGTCGTTGTTTTTTAGTAAAATAACTGGGAGAATGGTGTTTCAAATGAAAAATAAGGTGGTTTCTAGGTGCATCAAATGAAATAAAAATAAGTAAATTTGATTTCTCCATATAATACCAAGGCAAAAAATAATCAGGTCTGTCTAATCAGGACTAACTTTTTATTCTCTTTTTATATCTTTATATTGTTTCTAAAATATCATTAGAAGATGTAATCAAAAGTGGTTCATTAACATTGAAAAAATGATTTATTTGACTAGATTTTGTCTATTAGAATTTTCTTTTGTGAAGCTTATGAGGCTCGTTGATCAACTTAAAAATTATACAAATGAACAATTTTCTAGTTTAGATAGTGTAAAAAAAAATCTAATTTTGATTAAATTGGTAGTCTTTCTAAAATATTGGTAGAAACTAGATAGCATATTGTTTATCTAAGTTGTATTTACATCCAACACTTCTAAAATATAAAGATACGCAAAAAAATTATATTTCTTAGGTGCTAAGGTGTCTTCAATTTTCAAATATATAGTACTATAAATTTTGTAATCTTCAATTTTTTGTTAGAGATAATAATATAATCATTTTATAAAGGGTTAATAGGTCTTTACCCCCTGTAATATAAGCTATTTTTGGTTTTCCCCCCTGTAAAATATTTTTTTTGATTTACCCCCTGTAAAATATTTTTGTTTTGATTTACCCCCCTGATAGGCCAAACAAAAACCAATTTTATTTTTTTTCAAGAAATTTTCGTTTTTGTTTGACCTATTAAGGGGGTAAATCAAAACAAAAATATTTTACAGGGGGGTAAATCAAAAAAAATATTTTACAGAGGAGAAAACTAGAAATGGCCTATATTACAGGGGGGTAAAGACCTATTAACCCTTTTATAAATGATCTTGCCCCCTCAAGTTGAAATACACAAATACTCAACAACTTTGTCTCTTACATTCTCTTATATCTCTCTCTCTTTTTTTATTTATCTATCAGTTCCAAAGTTACGTTTAAAGTGACATTAACTATTGTGTTACCTTCTAAAAAAACTATTGTGTTATAAAATATTTCTCCAACTCTTTAATACTTAAGAGATAAAATAATTACTTTTTCCCCTTCAAAAAAATTAGTAAATTGAAATAACAAAATAATCAAGAATATTATAAGAAAAATTTATTTTGACTTTTAAAAAAAAGGATATTATAAGAAGAAAAAAAATAGAGGTAACGTTATCATTTTTTTTAGAGGGAATTAACTTGGTCGTATATTATACAATAAATATATTTTATAGATTATTAATATAAAAACTTTAAGATAAGTTTAATTAGGCATTATCTTATGTTAGTTTCTAAGTTCATGATTATATTTCATTTTATAATGCGATTGTTGTTATTAATGAAATGAGTTGAGTTTGTTTTTGTCTAAAATATATATAAAAATTCGTAGCATCTTCTAGTTTGGGGGCATCCCAAAAATTAATCTGGGGCTGGAAAAGTAGGCGTGAATTAATTAATGGGGTACTATCTCGTGTGGATTTTACTTAGAACCTATGACTAACAAAAACGTAAAGAAATAGACCTCTCTAATAGAAGTTTTTTTTTTATTCATAATACAGGTAGAACATATGCACACATCTTCATTACTCGAGATAATGAGAGGAAACGTGGTCTTTCAAATACAGTTGTGTTACTAAAACGATGAAGAAGCTGTCATAATAAATGAACATGTTTAAACCTAAGGATAGACATGTTTTCTTTTAGTCAATGGAAGGTTAGATGAGCAATATTGCAGTCGAACAAGGGTCAACAATTTTTTTTCTTCGAGTCTACTAAAGAATATGTGGGTGTTGCAGACACCAGACTTAGTTTTTTTTTTTAATCAACTTAGTTAAGGCATAATAAAACTAGATAATTAGAAACTCAACTTGTTTCATGTTTATGGCACTACTAACGGCAAGCGATAAGCTATGACGCAAGTTTTAAAGGAGGTTGCGCACATTAGACTTGTGAACACATAATGCCGCAAAATAGAAAGTTGTCCCCCAAACATTAGGTGCCACACACACCCTCGGTGAGGGAAAACTAAAATGCACTACATGTGCAAATATCTGAGTCAGACTAAAATTTGTGTTGAGTTATTTTAATCAATGTTTATTTTCTTCAAGTATTTTACATACATATAAGATTTAGTATAAAATTTTTGTTAACGTATCTTAGCCGTATCGTATCCTAAATTTTGAAAAATTCGCGTATCCGCGTACTTGTATCGTATCATACATGCACCCGTATCCATATCCGAGCTTCATAGGACTAAACATTGTAGGCCTTGTTGTTTGGCAAATAGGAATAGTTCGCAAAACCAACTTGTATTTCTATACTTATGAACCTTGACAAGTCTCGAACTGACGTCAATTTGTATAATGGTTTTCTCTTCAAGGTTTTTAACAGCTACATTCACTTTATACACCCTCTTTTTTTGGCACAATGATTCATTTGACATTGTATGCTGTGGAGGTTGCTTGCTTCTATGTGTATTTAAGAATTCGGTTTCATTTTTGGTCAAATGTATATGTTGCAACATTTCACGGCCAATGTCATGATGTTAGTCCCTTATAGCATCGACAAGAGGCGTGGGCTATTGATGATTGCAATATTTATCCTTTTACCATCGACAAGAGGAGTGGCCTATTATTACAATATTTATCAAACCGGTTCAAATATGGGTTTAATTTTGTTGTAAAAGAACAATCAATTTGCTATCTTGGTCATCTATGTTTCTACAAAAATGTGCCGTTGTAGTGAGAAGGCATGACTATTATATATGTTGTTTCTCAGCATTCATTGTCTTGGGTGTTTATTGTACTTGTTCAATTTTTTGAATTTAAAAAAAAATTGTGCTTATTCAATTTTATTTTTTAGTTGAGTCCTCGTATATGCACACCTATAATTGATATACACCATTTTAATCTCACACATATGTAACATGTGGCCACGTAGATCCAACACATAAACCATTGACGGAACTACAATAGGCAAATTGAGGGTGGCTGACCCCACTCCTTTAATTGCTTGTTAACTAACAAGTAACAACTAGCCATTTTAATGTTTTGCCACCACTTGAAATATTGTCTTGCCCCCACACAACTTCCAGTGATGAAAATTTATAGAAACTAATATATTATATTTGCTAAATTAAAGCATCGCTATGTAATGACCTTTGCCATATGAGAACTAAAGTATTTTAAACTTTCAAAATAAGTCGTTGTTTTTTAATAAAATAATTGGCGGAATGGTGCTTCAGATGAAAAATAAGGTGGCTTCTAGGTGCATCAAATGAAATAAAAATAAGTAAATTTGATTTCTCCAGACAATACAAAGGCAAAAAATAATCAGTATGTCTAATCAGGACTAACTTTTTATTCTCTTTTATATCATTATATTGTTTCTAAATTATCATCAATAAAAAGGGATCCATTGACATTGAGAAATTGATTTATTTGGCTAGATTTTATCCGTTAGAATTCTCTTCTTTGGAGCTTATGAGACTCGATGATCAACTTAAAAATTATACAAATGAATATTCATTCTAGTGAACAATTTTCTAGTTTAGATAGCGTAAAAAAAAATCTAATTTAGATTAAATTGGTGGTCTTTCTAAAATATTGGTAGAAACTAGATAACATATTGTTTATCTAATATTGTATTTACATCCAACACTTTTAATATATAAAGATACGAAGAAATATTATATTTCTTAGGTGTTAAGGTGTGTTCAATTAATATATAAAGATACGAAGAAATATTATATTTCTTAGGTGCTAAGGTGTCTTCAATTTTCAAATATATAGTACTATAAATTTTATAATCTTCAATTTTTTTTCAAAGATAATGATATCATCATTTTATCTTCATAGAGTTTGTGTGTAAATGATCTTACACCCTCAAATTGAAATTTCAAAATCTATCACACTAACTTCATACAATTTTTCACATTTCAAGTAAAGGAGAAAATACAACACATTATGATAAACATCATATTCAACACTTAGCAATCATACACATATCTTCATATAATCATATCAAACTATCCGCAAAAGATTTGTCAAGTATTTGGTCTTAAAGATCATTTTCGACAAAGTTCGTATCATTTTACAAAATGGCCAACATTGACACTTTTCAAAACAAGGCAACTTATTCAAGTTTGAAAACCTACAATTCAATCTTAATCAATCATGTAAGCATGAACGTAGACCACTTATAAACTATCAAGTATTAGTTCAAAGTTTAGCCTAAGTTCGTATAAGAAATCCAAAGTTCGAATATCCCACCAATTTTCCTGAAAACCAAGTTTCACATGATTAAGACTTTGCACTACACCTACATGCTTCATTTAAGTCCATATGAACTGTAGATCAATCATGTAGTCATCCTTATTTGCAAAAGTTCATTTTCCGATTATTTCCGAAAACCGAAAACGTCACAAATCCAAGTTTCCTACCATTTAGAAAATCCAAAGTTTGAGCAAGTAAAATATGTTCCAGCAAAAATATGAATCAAAACAGCAAAATAACACATAATTTTCAACTCAAACACCTCAAGTCCAATCGCCAAAACATAGCTTATTTCACATAATCACTTAAAACGACATTTTAGCTCAAAAAACTCGTTTTCTCCGATTCAATTCCACTCAAAACATTTCTCAAACCATCAACACATTCATATTCCCAAATACATAAATGCATACTCAATTACTCACTCTAAGAACTTCATTAAACCCAATATCAAGTTTGGAAAAGTTTCACGGCTCATAGAAAAAGTTATGATAAGTTTTCACAAAAATCCACATGACCTATGTGTAGTAATTTCACCATAACTTAAGTTCTAAAAATCATTTTGAAGTCAAACCAACGTCATTAGAAGGCTAACATCTTAACCTACAATTTTCATGTTCACACCTAAACCCAACTTAAAAACGAAAGTGGTGAAAAATGGCACACAAGAGAGCTCTGGGCGCTGGGCGCCAGAAAGGTGCAGAAGCGCCAGCTCAAGTGCTGGCTCTCTGGAACTGGGTGCCTAGCGCCCCACTTCAAGCGCCAGCGCTGCGAAAAGTGCGAATTTGGATTGTTTGGCCTCGGGTTTCCTTCCAAATCACCCCAAAAGTACTTATTTGGATTCCCCATTCACCCAAAGTGTTTAACAACTTATCCCAAGGCTCAAACACATCAAATAAGCTCTTTTTACAACACTTAAAATGGCTTATACAACAATTAAATTGATTTATCTTAAAACACCAAAACTTTAACAACAACTCAACTCATCAACACCCAAACCATGAATTGACATTATCAACAACACTCAACAACATTCATAACATATAATCATGAATTCAACCACAATTCAACAACACAATATCACAATTCATCAATTTGAGCAAAATTCACAAACTACTCATTTCTATATCATTTGAGCATGCAAATTCAACATAAACAACTTAATTATCATCAAATTCACATACCTAAACATAGCACTACAATAAGAGCACGAATTTTACCAATTGAATTCACAATAATTACTTTTCTCAAATAAGCATTTTTGAATATAAGTAGAATAAAGATTATAACTTAAAGATTATGATAGAAAACTAGCCCCCTTACCTCACAACAAGCAAATCCTAGCCAAAGCTTCAATTTAGCTCCTAGAATCTCTATCACCTCCTTGATCTTCAAGCTTCTCTCATCTAACCCTTTTTCTCTTCCTCTTGCTCTTTCTCTCTACCTCTCTCAAATTCTTATGAAATGAATGTGAACCCTATTTTTCTACAAAGGCTAGAGCTTAAATAGTGTCCATACTAATGGGTTTAACCCTTAAAAAGTCTTAATGGGCCTAAGACCCTCAATAACTAATCCACAAAGTCTTTACTCGCTTACGGTTAAAAGTTATCGAATAATTACCTGCTCACAACTAATTACCACAACTACACTATTAACTTAGTAACAATAATTGTTCTCACTTGAAACACTAAAAATAATCCTCACGGTGAAATTACTAATTTACCATTGCTCGCAAAATGACCAAAATACCCTTCTACACCGATTTCCACTAATCTTAACCAAAATATACACAGAGACAATTAATCACATATACGCACATATAAACATATATAAAAATTAATTAAAATAAATCTAACGAAAATCGGGTTGTTACACCCATCACCGATTCTACTCAAATTCTTCCATCCTCACCACCCCATCTCATCTTCTCCGACCACCATGCCTCCTTTTCTTCTCCGGTCACACCACCATCACCACCTTATCTTCTCCTCTGACCAACTCACCCACCATCACCACCATTCCTCTTTTCTTCTTCGGTCACTGATGTAAGATTTTTACATGTCATAAAACTATTTACACGTAAGTATAATAGGATCGTGTCCGCAGAGAGTTGTGTATTTCATAAGCATTTTCACAATATTCATCACGTTAAGTGTTTGGGTATAAATTGTTTCTTTGTGTAAAACTATTGATCTATTTGACATAAAAGTAAAATGAGAAGAGATAGGGCTATTTCGCTTGGGGTCAAAGACATCAACCAAGCGTAACAGCTGCAATCTCTCGACCAAGTAACGGATTCTAGCTTATTAAACGATATTATCACAATCACTCGACAATATCATTTGTGTCCAAATGACATCGTTATTTCTAAGGGATCGTTTAAACATCGATTTCCCAAACATTAAACGATCACAAAGTCGATTGGGTAGTTTAATCGACGATTTCCCAACCGATTAAATTACCCAAAAGCATTAAGTTCTAGATTAAAAGTGATTATCAAATATTAACATCCATGTCTAGAGTGATAACTTAAGATAGATTGCTATCCTATTTCTAGATTCAAAAGTATGTGTCCATAT
>Ga0228710_1003603_pt1 | contig 24562 bp, 21 predicted proteins | sample MedpolnodulmetaG_FD_177995 | JGI IMG/M metagenome (GOLD analysis project Ga0228710, IMG submission 177995) | Root nodule microbial communities from Medicago polymorpha collected in Santa Monica, California, United States - pink nodules | ecosystem: Host-associated > Plants > Roots > Nodule...
ACCTTAGCTCTACCTTGCAGTTCGCTCGGCAGGAAGCTCAATGGTTTGCTTATAGCCCGGGGCCGGTTTGAATAAGAACAACCGGATCAACAAGAGGGTAGTTACATGTCAGTCTGGTAAAGTGACATATTTAGAAACAATTAACATTCAAACCATGGTATTAAGCAGATCCAAAAGAAATGGGAACAAAACCAAGAAAAGAAAGCTTACTGCAAGGAGTGCCTCTCTTTCATGAGGAATCACATAAGTTAAAAAGTTATCGTTCTCCTCTTCTGGTACTATATATAAACGCTGCAAAAATATTTCAGAGGTAAAAAATCAATCTTTTTTTATTTGTCATGAAAAGATTTTAAAACATCACAAATGTTCATCTTACATTCTTAAAGAATTGCTTCACAGCTTCATGATGTCTTGTAGATTTTGCATCACCATTTGCAGGAATGTGTTCATTATTGTTTCCATAGAAGCTAATATCAGCAATAAAACCAGTACCAAAGCGTGACTTCAATCTGATTGAGGTACCAATGCAGCGGAGCCTTCCCTTTGCCATGATTCCTATGCGGTCACTTAGAATGTCAGCTTCTTCCATAGAATGTGTTGTGAGAACAATGGCGCGCCCTCTTTTTGCATTTTGGATGATGTCTCAGACATGCCTCCTTGTTAGTGGATCCATACCGGTAGTCTAAAAAATAAGAACGAAAAATTAAATCTTGTAATCATGTTGAGAAAATATACAGTTTAAAGAACTAATTTAGGGTCGCCGATAAAGGCAATTGCAACACTGAGATGGCGTTTCATTCCTCCACTGTAACTGCCAGATCTTACTTTGGCTGCATCCATGAGTCTCACCTCTGCCAATGATGTCTGAGTAATCTACATTTTTCAAAAAAGAATCAGAACTCCTAATAGTTAATAATTTTAAACAATACAAAGTAGATAACCGTGAACATATCGTATAATTCAATAAACAAAACAATTTCAAGCCTGGAGCAGACATACTGATTTTATGGATGCTAGGGACAGACCTTTAATGCTAGCAAAGAGTTCGAGGTGTTCTTCACCAGAGAGTGCATCCCATAGGATATCAAACTGCAGATTATAAGATTTAGTAAAAGGCATTCAATGTATTTACAATAGCACCGTTATAAGTATAAGCTGTGTGATCTGATTTAATGAAACTGAAAAATTCCAATTCATAAGCGTCTAGCAGATATAATGACGTATGATTTGCAAACTTAATTCTACAGTGTAAACTGTGTATTGATGAGTAAAACCGAGTGTACGGTTCCACCGAAGTAGTAAAAAGAGAGTATCGTTCCAACAAGAAGTTGTTTAACTTAATTAATTTTAGAAGATGATTAGAAGAAAGTTCAGTTGTAAAGATTGGATTTTTACGGTTTTAAAAGAATAATAATAAAAAGCGCATTGGGATTATTGGTTCATCATAATAACAAACCCTTCACAAACAAACCCTAAACCTAAACTTTATATTCGACCTATTTCTAAAGACAAGTTTCTCTTAAGAGCATCAAACCTTCTTTCGAAGTCAGTGACTGTGTTCTTCTAGCAATCACGTCTATTCTCATGGTTGATTGTTATTAGAATCCTTGAAGAGTTATATGTCTCAAGGTTTACTAGACTATTCTCATGTTTTGCAACCCTTGTCTAATTTCACTTGCTCCAATATCAAATCTCCGTTGTCGCATTATGAATTGATATTGATATTTGTGATGATGAATTAATAAATACTAACCCTCCGTTGTCGCATTATGAATTTGGTATTTGTTAATTCATTATAAAAACAGTGAAATAGATTAGAAAGTAGATTTATATAAAATTAGGGTTTATGGCTTGGTTTGATTAGGATTATGTCATTAGACTTATCCAACTATCCCAAGACAATAAGAGTCTACTCACTCATGTTCATCGTAGACATAGAAGAGAAGAAGAAGAACATAAAGTAAATAACAAGAAAATGAAGGAAGAACTTTTATTAATTTTATTAAGAAAGACAATTATCACTATTGAATTCCGAGAACAAAAGATCAATTGTTGTGATAGCTAGCTACTCTATTTATAGTTTACAATGATTTAAGCCCTAAAAAATATAACACTAGAATGTTCCACAAGAAACCACGGGCTTTTAGGTCAGAAATAAACTAATAGGTAGCTTGTCTATGAAGCAGAAGCAGCAAAAGAGCATCCTGAAGGCAAGCACGGTCGTGCTGCTGGTGGCACGGGCCGTGCCAAGTCTCTGACTTAGGGGTGACATATTTTTGTCCCATATTTTCATCCCGAATCAGCTCCTAATCCTCTTTCTTTTGCTCCAAGACTCAATCTATCAATTATTTGTTCCTGAAATATAATAACTTACAATTGAAGTAAAATAGTTCTAAAAAGGAAATAATATTAAATAAAACGAAATCAAATCTAAATAAAACAGACTCAAATATTATATTAAAAACATACAAGAAAAATATATTGAATGAGAGACAGAGAGACACCTGCGGACACACTCCCATAAGCTTTCGAATGTTTGACGTGCCAGTGGAGCTTCGGATAGAATGTCCATAAATCAACGCTGTTAAGGAAATTTTTCATGTCATGATACCAACGCATTGATTACTTAATAGTCAATATCGGGGGGGAGTTGTCCCTGTCAAACAATTAATAACTGTAGTCTTTCCAGCTCCTTTCGGTCCTAAAAGACAAAATAACTGATTCTTTGTAAAGTTAAGCCCTGAAAATAATTTGAGAATAACACATTGCTCATCATCCAAGCATAGCTCACTCCTATCAGGAGGAAATTACAATCATTCACAAATTTACTGCAGCAACCAATGTTATATGTATCGGGAATAAGATCCATCTTGTGATAGGAAATGCTTTACCTTAAGAGCATGGTAAGGAGCACTTCTTTTACATTTACAGCAGAAACCAATGTTATATATGTACCGGGATAAGTCTTCACGATGCCATGTAACTGAACAGCAACGTTTGCATCAACGACACCTTGTGTTAGTCGCTGTTTCACAACATTTTCTTCTTCAAGGACATCTTCATCATCTGGCATACTATTCTCTTCATGTCTGGTTGAAAATATGCAACTACAAACCCCACCCTCTATGAAAGGAAGGTGAAAAAAACGGGTTAGAAGAATTAATCCATAAAGAGCATGAAAAAAGTAATAACAAACACAACTTAAAAAATATTCATCACCTTTCACTTTTTGTCCTTCGTTTCCCGTCCAATAACGAGGATTTAGAAAGTATAATACAGATTTTCTCACACCCATCGCATTTGGGATTATATTGTCAAAGTAGATGGCTAGAACGAACCACAGAAAGGATGTGACCAGAAGCCATTTATAAATATCATTCTGTCAACGAAAGAAGATATACATAAGTATTGCATCGACGCATCGAAAGCTGAAGGGTAGGGAGGATTAAAAGGAATTAATATAGAACCATGGAACATAATAATCATCTAAAAGGGAATAGAAAGTCAAAGTATTCTTAAATTGAAACAGTTTTTGGTGTTGGGGTGCAAAAATCAAACTCAAATCACTGCATACATACGTACAATTGTCATCACACAGCCATTGTCGTTAGTGGCGCATGATCCCCATTTACTCCAGCTAACACCATTATCTTTAGGAGTTGAAACAGCGTGTGAAAGCACACGCAGGCCGTGAGCAAAAGGATTAGGAGGAAACAATGACCATAAATTTCGGACAGTAACAGAGAAGATATAATTGTAAGGAAATCCTGCTTGCACCACAAGCTGCAAATCGATAAAACAACAGGCATAAAAGAACATGAGCATCCATTGTCTTCAACGTACTCCATAAAACTTCTCCCGAAAGAATTAAAAGAGTAGGTTCATGCCTGAGTCACGAAGCCGACGATAAATATGAAGAAGCCGACTGTTGTTACCGAAGATGATTTGCGAATAAAAGCCGATAACATGAAGGCTAACACAGTCTAAAACCAAAGGAGAAAATACTAGGCATCAGAAAAACCTTCAAATTCACAGAATACAGAACAGACCCAAATGAAAAGGAAAAAAAGTGTAAATGGCAAATCTAGAAGAATCTCACTATGTTGAGTTCAAATAGGAAGAACAGAAGAAACAGAACAGCGAAACTGTTTTTCAAAAAGAAACGAAGCTGAAACATCATGCCAAAGAGAACTACGAGAATAGATGATAGGAGTGTAACAATTGTTTCCCAGGTTAGCCATGATAACCAGTATGCAGAGTCGTAAAGCTCCATCACAGTCATTGCCTATCCAAAACAAAAATGCCGTAAAACAACAAACACGATTACAACAAAACTATAAACAAACAAACTCATCACTGCATAATTTTACAGCAGGAGAAAATTAATGCAAAAAATCCCCACATTAGTTCCTATCAAGGTTTTAAATAGAGGTACACGACATCAGTGTTGATGATGTCTCTGTGACAGTAGCACAACCGCATTAAGGTCCTATCAGCTCGCCATTTAACCACAATTCACATAATATAGAAACTGCAACGCAACAGTAATTTGAAACCTTGGTTCAAATAATGGCAATATTGATCTTAGTAGTCTCGTGAACTAATGTGTACTAATTCTAGGAACTGATACATATGACCAATATTTGAAGATTATAAGTACAAAGAAGAAATTTTTGCATTCTCAGCATAGGATATCAATGTTTATTGCTATACGACTACACCATACCTGGCGAAGTTTGAGCTCTTTCTCTGCAACCAAAGAACTCATCTGAAGAACAAAATTAAACATAGCAATTGCAAAAAAAAATGCTGGACCTATTGATCCAACAGCAGAGGGAGGACTCATGGCAGGGTGTGCATATTCCTTCAAAAACACATTCCACTTGAAGCTTGGGTCTAAAAATTATGTAACAAGTCACCAATTAAAATTTAGAACATGTATTTGATCACTGACAAAAAATTTAAAATAAAATAATCACAATTTTAGTAAGAATAACATCAGTGTTTTTTATATTTCTACTACCGCAATTGAAGCTATATCATTCTTTACAATATAAATAATGATTTTGATATACCTGCAATGAGAAATCTAGCAATTTCACGTTCAGCAGCAAGCTGAAGAGGAAGTTGAAATGAAAAATTGGGATCTTCATATTTCCCACGCTTCTGAACATTACTGGAATTAGTCTGAATCCCATAACTAATAACACGATGATACTTTTCCCGAAAATGAATTGCACCGGGACATTGCATAGGATTATTAAGAAACCACTGATCAACTAGTGCTTTATTACGAAATGACTTAACCTTAGAGATAGGTATGGGTCTACCTGGGTTATTATTCATGATACGTTCCACGATGATGTGAAACTTCGGGTTAGTATCACCGCTCCAGATAAAATCATAGCAAGGTTTTTTAACGAAGAATTTGTTTTCGCAAGGTGGGATTGGTGGTGAAGGTTTTAGTGAAGGGTGTGTTGTGGACTTATACCCCGTAGTTGTTGAGGTTTGTACTTCGATAGCTTTGTCTATGGCGAATATTAGGAAAATGAATATGACCGGTGAGAGCATCTGAAGAAGGATAGATGTCTTGCTTCGACACGAGATTAATATGTTTTTCTTTAGTAGTGCTTTGTATTGTTGTGTTAACAGGGAGAAAGTGTTGGTCATTTTTGTCACTGTCTGTAGTGTATGTGTTGAGGGTGTGGCAGAAAGAGATATATAGAGTGTGGCAATGGAAATTTGGAAATAACTGATTCATCGTTATTATGGTTATGCCAAAGTAAATCATTATTTTCTAAAAGTGGAAAGATATTCGTGTGGTTTTAAAGGGAAAAAAACTGGAAAATATGTTAATTAGTTGCAAATATCTTAACAGCATTAACTAAGCAAATAAGGAGTAATTAGTTGAAAATATGTTTTTTTTAAAGATAGTTGAAAATATGTTAATTAGTTGCAAATACCTTAATCCATTTGTTTTTTTAAGGAAAACCCCATGTTAATTTCTTTGAAAGAAAAATGTTATTTTTATTTTTTATGATTTAAAAAAAAAAGTATAAATACCTATATATAAATGGATACATTTAGTCAAAAAAAAATGGATGCATGACTTTGGTCTGCCTACTAATTAAAAAGTGATTTTAATATGTTTTTTATCTTTCAATATTATACCATTCATTTAAACTATTCTAATTGTAAGTTTAAATATTTAATTTTAAAAATCAACTAATAGAAACAATTCCACTAAAATAAAAACAATATAAGTTAAACTTTATTAAATTGTGGTAAATTTTCAAACCTACTTGGGTTTGTCTGTTGCTGTTGACTTGAGACCTTGACGCATGCTCCTCTCGTTAAAGTCTCGGGTTCGATTCTCCACTATCCATTATATGGGTTAGAATCAAGGGTGTTCAAAAGAGAACCATCCCGTTAAAAATTCCGCAAACCAAATTAATTTAAAGTGTAAAAGTCGTATTTGGTTCAGATGTATTCAGACTATTTTTTGACTCAACCACACGGCTCAGTTCGATTTGTGGTTTTTGTTTTACCAACCGAATCAAACCGCAACATAAGAGAGACACAAGAGAGACACTTATTAAACTTTTGTCACTTAATCTAGTACTCGGAGATTCAATTAAATTTTTTATAGATTAACATGTTTTTTCTCTATTTTTTTTAATAAGACATTTTCTCTTGTTAAATTTCTTCTATGCTTTTGATTCTAAAAATGTATTTATGTTATTTAATTTAATTCTACTTGCACATTTGCATATATGTTGATTCTACTAATAAAATCAAGGAATCTCAATGAAAAAATTTAGAGAATAATAAAATCTTAATATTTTGTATTTCTTACGAGAGAGGGTTATTTTTTGGTCCATAATTTTGATTTAGTTTATGTTGATGGAAACAATTTTGGATGAAAATTAAATTGTAATGTTGGATCAAATTTTAAACATTGTTGAAAAAAAAGTTTTTTTAATTTTTTTTAACTTGATTTTAATGTCAGAAACAAAAAGTTGTATTATCTCGCAAAAAAACCGCAACAATCGAACCAATCCAAACCACGTGAGGGTTTTATAGACTGTTAATGTAGAGATGTAGCTACCTTCACCAATAATTATAATATAATTTATTAAAAAATTACACCTAATGATTATATAGTCACGATTAATTTTGTCTGACTGGACAACATTGTAGTCAGGGTCGAGTGTTGGTTTGTAGGATTGTACAATCCTAAATCCCACTACACCTCAACAGTGCTTCGACTTTAGTCATATTTGTTTTTGCTAGGTTTTTCTCTGATTTTCCCTGTTTCTAACTCTATCAACAACCTATCGATCCTACTTACAAATTGTGTTCCGACACTCGTGTTTACGATCTTTCACCAATCTATCAATCCTACTTAAAAACTCAAACTTGACTACATTGCTGGACAGTGCTCTGTTTGAATGAAATTGCTAAATAAAAATTATGAACATGCATCATGGTCTACCCTCCAAACGATGAAGAAACAGTCAGACTAAAGTGTTATTTTGGTAAGCACAAACAGTCATCAAGAATGTTTCAAAGAAATCTACCACGCATGGTCTTTGGTTATGCTTGGAAGGGCGGTAAAGGAAGGGGAAAAAGGAATGCTCTGTCACCCTTTATGGGTATACAAGTGCAGGGAAGATTGAACTTGTAATATATCTTAAAAACACAATACTTGCCACCCCTTATTTTCACAAGTTAAACAAAGACACTATTGCAAGAGCTTGGGATTTTTATACTTTAAGCATGTCTAACATTTATAGTTTTCAATAATGACAAGCTTGATGCTATCTATCACCTACTCTTGCACATACTCAACAATTACTTAAATATCAGAGTCCACTCGTTCAATAGAATCAAATTAAAATGATCCAAAATGTAGGTATTGCCCAAGAACACAAGCAAAAAGTCAGATAGTGACATATTGTTGCTACACAATAAATAGAATCTAAAATTAAGCAAATCAAATGAGGTTCATGATATAAATCTGATCCAACAACACACAAAAAAAAAACTTCATATTAGCTTCTTCTAGGCACGGGCTGGAGGAGCTCCGGGTCCAGTAGGGCGTGGGGCTTGACGGGCTGGCCAGGCCTGGGTGTGTCATCCTTGAAAAAGAATTAAGTAAACCAATTAGAATATATAGCATAATTAAGAAATATAGAAGAAACTTCAAGAAATTTGGGAACATGCACACCACTAAACAAGGTCAAATATATCAGAAGTTTCTTTTTAAGTTTAATAAGTAAAGTTCAGGTGGGGGCGGGCAATTTCAACTCAGATTGAGCACCGGTACAATGGATCAAGTTGTAAACACTAGAGTCGAATTGATAACGTTAAAATCAAATCAAATAGTCCGTGATGAAGAATAGAATACTGTAAGTTTGTGTAAGTGTTTCAACAAGCACATATCGAGAAAGAATTTTTTGAAATAATCTTATAAATGACTGCAGATTCTTTAAATAACTTTAGACACAAAATAAAATGAATTTATGCATCTTAACAATTTTATTAAGTTCCCTCCTTTATCACCCTAGATATCAATAAATTTATAAGGACTTTTTGTATAAGTTGGAAAAACGAATACTTATCTCAGCTGAGAAGTTCCTATAAGCTAGACACTAATTCAAAATGGTCCTTATGTGATTCAAGATGCACACAAGCTTTTTCGTACAAGTTGGCAGCTAATGCTTATCTCAGGCTGTGAACCGCCAATAAATTCAAATTGGTTTGGAGTTTCTAAGTGCTATCCCTTTTTTACTTTAGGGTAGCAGACTTGGTATTTTTGTTTGAGGGCATTTTTTATATGCTAATGTACTGCTTCCCTTGGTTTTAGGTGGTATGGACTTGCTCTTCCATTCTTGTAACCTTTTGGTACTACAAATGATTAAAAAAGAAATGCACACACGCACATTTTTAGAGTATCCAGGGATCATCCACTTAAGTCGAGACTAGACACAATCATGCACAATTTATTTCTTTACCCAAGAAACTTGTAATCTATCCACTTGTACTTGCAGTAAGTACAATAACAAAGACTAGGGTTTAGCCGATTTTCACCATGCCTTGAGAATGCTCTCAAGGGTGGTATTTATAGCCTTGATTGGGTTTGTTTTCGTGTCTTGGGACCTAAGCAGCTTAGGCCCCAAGTTAGTAGGCGAGCGCTCTAGAAGCTAGGAAAGGCGGTTTACGCCTCTTAAGGCCATGGGTGTGCCTTGAAGGGCCAGTGAGCCTTTATCGAGGGCTAGCAAGCCCTTAATATAATATTGGCAGTTCACCACTAATAATTAGTTATAACCAAAGAGACCTTCAGAAACTGAAACAGAGAAGGAAACAAAAACAAAAACAAAAAGACAAGGTTCATGCTAATAAGTGCCCTTGCACTTGATTAGGATTCAAGAAAAGAAACAATTGATAAGCTTTATGTAGAAAAAATCATAATCTTAATATTTCAAAATGTTTAATACACAATTCCTAGAATAAAATTTCTACTGACCAATTATAAATTTCTCCCTCTACAAGGTAGCCTTTTGTAATCTATGAAGCCAGCTTCTGCTGAGGGCGCATTTTGAAGCAAAAAGTCCACTATTCCATCAGGTATAGGTGAAGATGGTTTCAATCCTTTTTCATATTCTATTCTTAACTTAGCAGCTTCTACCTTTGACTTGACCTTCTGTAACTTAAATTCACACATTGTCATCCGAAATTCATATGAAATTGGTTCCAGAATCACTTTCAGTGACTTCAAGTTACACAGGAAACGGTGATTAACCTTCAATGGATCAGGAATTAAGGAGAGAACCTACATGATCAGAGATGCAAGTGGATTAATCTGATACAAGTCAATTGATTTTTTATAGAATTAAATAATTTGGCATCTTAAGAAGAAAGTAAAAATAACCTCAAAACATGCTAAGTTAAGGTACCTGAAGAGTAGTTGTAGAGACCGTCAATGATTTTATATTAGAAAACATTTGGAGCCAGCAGAATAGAATCAAAGGAGGCTCCTTAAGATATGAAATTACTTCTGCGTCGATATCCACATGTTTAAGAGAAGAAACACTGCTACCAAGAGATAGTCCGTGATAAGGTGTACCGGTAAAAACAAACTTACAGAGACTTGGAGTACATAGATCAATTATGTAAAAGTTGTATATGTCATTGTACATAGTTAAATTGACAAGTGTCACACTTGATATGCAAAGGGTATATGCACCCCTTACAATACAATTGGAAATGAGCAAACTATTCAACCTATTAAAGGTCGAAAATGGCTCGGCGCAGCCATTTCCGTCAACACCAAATGCAAAATCTCCTAGTTGCAAGTTGGTTAATGACGGCAAATTGAGAGATTTTGGAAACAGTGTTTCATGCCGTCTACCACCATTGTAAATAGAAAGCTTAAGATGTGTTAAAGTTTGAGATGAAAACGTGCTAGGCAGAATGTCTGCAATGTGACCATTAACAGAAAGTCCTATTCGCTGCACATTGTGTGAAATAGCATAGCTGACAATCCTTTCTATGTTGGGCTCAAAACGGCGATTTCTCCGCTTAAAATCAAGAGTGTGCAGTGCGATAGAGGAATCACGGAGAGATAAAACCCTAGACACGAATATAGTGAATATCTGGTAAGTTGAAAAGTCTGAAGAATGTAATATAAGAGCAGGAATGCGTTTCCAGAGATGATTCCATCTGGAAGACAGAACGCTGGTTTGAACTGCGTGTTTGGTATTTAAAAGTGATAGTATGTGAATGATAACACAGTCAGGTAAGTTGCTTAGTCTGTCTGCATTCTCGCTTTCGCTGTCGTCGTTGAGTTTAACTTTCTTCGTACTTGGCTGAATCATTATCTTATTCACTGAATTAGACATTCAGATTTGAACCTAATAACAATCATCAATAAATAAAAAGGTTTAAAAAGAACGGATTAAAGTATAATGCAATGGAAAAACCTAGAAAGGAAAATTCATCTAAGAAACAAGAAATACCTTGCGAAATGAAATTGTGTGCCTGGGGTGAGGAGTAGAGCAGAATAGAAGGATTTGCAATAGTTAACTTCAACAAGTTTTCTATCTAGGGTTTTGTTTTTGTGCGAAGGAGAGACCATTGTTTTCTACTACTTCTGCTACATTAAAATCGTACTAAATTGGTGGGTTAAATTGTCATCTTATACCACTAATGACTGTCTTTATTCCCATTACCCACTCCCAATTCATTTTTTCATTCGGTCAAGGTACCTTTTTGGGCGCACCAACAGTATTAAAGTTAGGCTCTATCTGGGTGTTTGGAGGGGAAGGTTTGTAAATAAAGGAAGGAAGAAGTGAAAAGAATGCAGAGAGTGGAGGGTTTTGGGAGGTAGTTTTCTTGGTAATATAAAATGTCCCTAATGGGTTGGGGTTCAAACTCCGAATACCCCACTTATTCATCTTGAAAAATGTGAATTCTCGTCACTGGACTACTTTGAAGATTTTGGTAAGTTTTTTAAATCCAATTTATGTTGATATAATACTTTCAAAGTTAAAAATACATTAATCATAAGTATTTATTTATCATTTTATACAAAACCATTTTCTCAAAAAATTTAAAAAAATTCTCAATCTTTTCCTCTAATTTCATCCCTCCAAAACACTCTCCTCCAAAGTCCTAATATAAGCCATCTTTTAAATGACCGAATCTTAGAATAACTTCTTTTTTTAGTAAGCAAAATATATTTAAAAAGGGTAGTTTTAACTTGTGAGTTGTTGTGATTGCTGAATGAATTTGAAAGGAATAGGGACGATGGATTGCAACAACGTGTTCGTAGGGTTGATGTTTAGGTTTTGAGCGGAAGGATATAAAAGTTTTTCGCACAAGAAGGGAACTAAATGTCGTGCAAATTATTTGTACCTAATGGATATAATTATTAAAAAAAAGGACAAATTATCATTTGAATCAAGTGCTTATAACAGTGTATCTCAATATATTGAAATTTCAAAAATGTACACTTTATTAATCAAAATAATCTTCAACGTTACAATACTAAGTTTATATTGTCATAAAAGTCCCTTGGATTTTGTTTGCGAGCTTGAAGGGGAAGAAAGTGAAGGGTTTGAAAGAAAAAAAATGAAGGAGTAAGTGGAAGAAATAGATGACATTGAGAAGACAAAGTTTAGGGAGTTAATTTTTCTTCATAATACAAAAGTTTCCTCAACCTGGGAACTCAAAAATTGTATTAGAGGAGAATTTTGGAGGGTTTTCGAGGATTTACATGAATTCTTCGAATTTAATTGATTTTGTTATAATATTATTAAAATTAAAAATATATTAATCATAAACATTAATTTATCATTTTTTTTAAAAATTACTCTTTCAAAAAATGTAAAAGATTTTACAACTTTACCATATATTTCCATCCCTCCAAAGTTTTCTCTTTCCCTCCCCTCCAAACTACCAAACAAAATATTAATATACCTATTGTCATATCAATACCTACAAGTTGGAGTGTTCGCAATAAGTTGGAGTGTTCGCAATGCGGTTTGGTTCGTTTTTAAGGATAAAAGTCACCAACCACAATGTCACTCAGGTGCTACCCTTGGTTCCACATGTCTATTTTATTACTCCCTTCATGCTTTCGATCTCTTCAAGACAGTTATAATTACCTTCCCTACATGTATTATTGAGCAGGTAATGATTACACATATATCATCTATGCTTCCAAGCCAATAATGCTTATCCAAATAATTATTCTATTATTTCACACAATGCTGTCACATTAACACCCAATGTACAGGAGCCTTTGAATAATTCGAAACAAAGGTTTATTTACAAATAACAGCCCTCAGATATCATGAGTAAAACATAACATTCTCTTCTCATCATCACTTAGGCAGAAATCATGAAATAAGGCAAATTTGGAATAATACTATAATTTATATTCAGCGAAGGTCCAAAACCAAGACTTAGTGCAGATAGGCAGTGCATTTAGAATATATACAATTGTCATCTTTCTATTAATTTTCAATGATAAAGTACACCAGATCATCCCGACTAGTAATGACATCTAAGTACATAGAAGAAAATGGAACATAAGGGGAGAATGGGGCTTTGGGGAGAAAGTAAAAGGAAGAAAACATGATTGAAGCAAGGGGTCAAGTCAGAACCAGTTAGCACAAGCCTAAAATGACATGAACTGGCTCACCATACCCAAGTCAACTCAAATACAAAGATATTTATATTTAAACAAGAGGTTCCTCCTTTAACCTCTAAAATTCACCTAAGTTTAATCTCCAAAATTCAAGCAGCGAGGCTTTGATCTAAATGAATTTAACAAAGTCAGACAATCAGACGACATTTCATTAAAACGAGGCCAAAAACTTAACGAAGATCATTAAATAACAAAAAAAAAACATACATAAACAAAATTTGGCACTTCAATCTCCAGCACCAATATTAATTACATACTAATTAATTACGCTTGAACGTCAGAGCTTCTAAAGCAGCATCCCATACACGTATATATCCTACAAAGGGACCATTGTCTATAACCCAGACATATAATGAATCACTAAATATCTTTTTTTTTTAAGAAGCTAAATTAGCCCACCCAAATTGACACCAGAGAGAATCGAACCTGAGACCTTGAGGAGGAGCAAACTCTCAGATCCCAAGCTAATACCACTGGGCCAACCCAAGTGGGTTGAATCACTAAATATCTTCTATTAAAAGTTTCAGGTATGTCCATACTTGCATCTGAAGGATTGTAAGGTTCAACCAGGCTCATGTGGGTCAAATGTTGCTTATGTTAGAAGCAAAACGTCAAATCAATCTTATAGAGAATAATATCACCTGCAGACTCTGTATTTGCATTTAAGTGGGGCAACTTGAACTCAGATGGAGCACCATTACAATGGTGGCATTGTGAATACCAGAGTCGTATACAAAACATTATAAGCAAATTGTATGATCAGCAATAAGAATAGAATAGAAAACTATAGGTTAATTTGTGTAATTGTTTCAACAAACACTTATTGAAAAAGATAAAATTGGGGTAATCATATATAGCTGACTGAAATTTCTAAAAAACTTAAAGCACAAATCAAAATGAATTTATACACCTTAAATATTTCATAAATTCCCTCCTTTAACTTCTCCACGAATATCTATAATTATATAAGGACTTCTTTGTTCGTAAGAAAAACTAATACTTATCTTAGTTGTAAAGTTCCAGGAAGCTAGATACTAATTCAAAATGGTCCTCTATGTGATTCAAGAAGCAAACTTACAATTTACGTTCGTATACATGTACAATTTATTTGTTTACCCAAGAGACTTGTAATTTATCCGATAATAATAAGTTATGACCAGAATTATCGAAACTGAAACAGAGAAGGAAACGAAAAACAAACCAATTATAAATCTCTTGCTTTAAGAATTTGCGTTGAGCAGTCTATGAAGTCAACTTCTGCTGAGGGCGAATTTCGAAGCAACAAATCCACGATTCCATCAGGTATGAGTGAAGATGGTTCCAATCCTTCTATAAAAGCTTTACGTAACTTAGCAGCTTTTTTCTTTGACTTCACTTTCTTCAACTTGACTTCGCACAGTGCCATGCGAACTTGATACAGAAGTGGTTCCATTATCACTTTCAATGACTTCAAGTTACCTAAGGAAGGGAGATTATACTTCAACAGACTAGGAGTTAAGGAAAGAACCTAAGCAATGAAGGGTGCAAATGGATTAGTTTAATGCTAGTCAAATAATTTTCGATAAAATTTAGAAGAAAATAAAAATGCATCATAAGAAGAAAGTAAAAATAACCTCAATATGCTAAGATACCTGAAGAGTATTAGTAGAGACTTTCAACGATTTTAAATTAGCAAGCTCTTGCAGCCAATTGAATAGAAACCTAAAAGGATCGTCCGAAAATGAAATTATTTCTGCATGAATCTCTACATGTTTAAGAGAAGAACATTGCTTGCAGAGAGTTGCTGATAAGGAGTACCTGAAAAAACAAATGTGCAAAGACTTGGAGTACATAGATCAATTTTGTAGTAGTTGTAGAAGTGATTCTATACAGTCAAATTGACAAGTGCCGCACTTGATACGCAAAGAGTTTTTCCACGCAACACTTTGCAATTGGAAATGAGCAGACTATTCAACCCGTTAAAGATCGAAAATGGCTCGGCACAGTCATTATCACCAACACAACACAAAACACAAAATTCTCTAGTTGCAAGTTGGTTAATGACGGCAAATTAAGAGATTTTGGAAACTGTGTTTCATAACCTTGACAGAGGTAAATAGAAAGCTTAAGATGTGTTAAAGTCTAACATGAAAACACGCTAAGCGGAATATTCCCAATGTCACCATTGACCTCAAGTCCTAACCGTTGGACATTGTGTGAAAGAGCATAACTCGCAATCCTGTTGATTATGTGAGTCTTTAAGCAACCGTTTTTAGGCTTAAAATCAAAAGCGATATAGATGAATCGCGAAGAGATAAAACTTAAGAGACGAATTTGATGAATATGTTGTAAGTTCAAATTCGAAAGTCTTCAGAATGAAATATAAGCACAGGAAGACGTTTTCATAGATCCTTATATCTCGGAGATAAAATACAAGTTTGAACTGCGTGTTTGGTGTTCAAAAAAGAGAGTATGTGAAGTATAACGCAATCAGGTAAGTCGCTGAATCTGTCTTCGTTTTCACTGAGCTTTACTATATTAGTTGTTGTCGGTGGAATCATTATCTCACAAGCGGAATCAGACATTATTATCTGCAATTAAAGTAATTGAGCAATTACTTACAGTGAGTTATGGAAAAGAGTAAAATGGTGATCGATAAAATGGAATGGAAAAACCTAAGAAGTGAATATGTAAATTGATTAGGAAAAGCTGAAAAAGGAAAATCCATCCGAAAGATTAATCAGAAATACATACCTCGCTCGCCTGGGGAAGGAGCTCAACAGTGTAATTCACGTGTATGTATGTTTTGGATTTCAGCTGTGGTTGGACAAAAGTTTTTTTTTTTGTCTTACAAGGGAAGAAAATGCCGCGTTTTTTATTTTTTTGTCAAAATATATGTTGATTGAATCAATGGATGATAGGATTGTGAATTGAAACGCATATTTCATGAGAAAACAAAAATTCATTTTTTGAAGACTTAATTTTAAACTAATACAACTAAATATCATCATGTTTGGTTCGTATCCATTTTCTAATCATTATTTTTCTTAATTAATTATTTTAAAGCAAATTTAAATTTTGAATTAATTTTACTTAGAAAGTAAGGTATCCAACAAATGTCAAGTTACCAGAGACTTTTCGCCTTTCCTTCAAAAAAAAAGAAAAGAATTTTCGTCTTAGACCATTATCCTCTCTTAAATTAACAAGTGTCATTGGGGCATTATTTAAGCAACTCAAAATGGTAATTTTAAGATAAAATTTCTTTTATAATGAATTCCTTAAAAATTGTTCTTGGCACACTTCTTACTTCTTAGATTATCATCATACAAACATTCCAGCTCAAGGAGAAATTAAATTTCTTCCTTTGGACAGCTTGCCATGATGTTATTCCTAGAAAGGTAGTTTTACATACGAGATGTATGTCTCCGACTGATGTCTGCACTAGATGCAACTCAACCAGCAAAGATGTTTTCCACAACTTGCAGGATTGGGCATCCCTAGGAAGCTTTGGTTAGCCATCAACTTCAACAACAAAAACTTCTTGGAGTACAACCTTGGCTCATGGATCATTAGAGGCCTAGATGGACTTCTCCCTCACCTGTTCCTTTCAGTATCTGTTTGGTTGCACGTTTGCAAGCTCCAAACGTGCTTTTTCAGTCCCAAACGCGGTTTGAACCATGAAATGGATGTTTGGATAACTTGCAAAATCAAATCCAGAAAACGTGATTTTAGCCCCAAACGCGAGTTACGTCAAAGCCAGGAATTGGAGCTTATGCGGCAAAGGAAAATCAATTCCAAATAGTTAATTTCTGCTGACATATAAATTTACCTTATTACCCACAATTTTGATTCATACTATCCAAACAATATCAACTCATAAGAATCACTTCTAAGTAAGTGTATCTAAACATAAATCAATTCACATTCAGCTCACTTTTAATCAAAATCAATTCTCTCAAACTCGATTCTATCAAAATCAATTTTCATCACCGCCAAACCAAACACACACTCAGTGATACGGTGCCTTTGGACGGCTAGAAATCGTGCATACATAGCCCAAGAATCGGTCTAAATTCAACAAGTTAAGCTGCAAATACTTAATTATCCATAATATGAAGGAGTTATTAACCAAGAATTGGAACATCCAGCTAGTGCATACGCTTAGAGAAGGAAATGCGGTTGCGGGTTATTTTGCAAAGCACGGAGCTTCTGGTAGCCATGTTTGGCTGGAGTTTATCGAACCACCTCTTGGAATCATCCCTCTTTTGCAGGTTGATGCTGGCCAAGAACTAGTAGCAAGGCGTTAGTTCTTTCCAGTATTTTTTTTTTTTTGGTTTCCTTTTTGTCTTGTTTTTCCTTTTCTTCTTTGTTTACCAAAAAAAATAACACTTGTATTGTTAAACACTTAATAAAAAAAAGGAATCATGACCGTTTATAAAACGTTACATAAGGGTACAAGTATAACGATGATACAATCAATACCTGAAATTTTGCAATAGCACGACGAATACTACATATTTGCATTATGACACCATTGACCTTAAGTCGCTTAGAGTAATTCCACGTGTCGCTTTCAAAGACTAAAGTTTTTGGTCATCATTTTTCACACGATCAATGTAATAAACTTCCTTAAATATAGTAACACATCTATACTCCAAACTCTCATGAGAGTGGGAGGACAAAATTGGGATGAGATGGTAAAAAAAATAAACAAAATTAGCATGTTAAAAAAGGAAGAGTAGGGTTGCATACATTAGATTACGAATAAATTGCATTTTTTGTCTCTTAACTATTTAGGTAGTATCGTTTTGGTCTCTTAATTTAAATTCGATTTATTTTGATCCCTTAACTTCTCTCTGTTACACATTTTGGTCTTTTCTGTTAGTTTTAATTCAAAAACGTTAGGTTTTCTTCATGTTCTTCTGGATTTTTTCTGGGATTCTTGTTGTTGAAGGTTGGTGGAGATGATATGAAGATGAAAAGAGGAGAAGAAGATGAAAAAAAAACCTAACGTTTTTGAATTAAAATTAACAGAAAGGACCAAAATGTGTAATTGAGAGAAGTTAAGGGACCAAAATAAATCGAATTTTAATTAAAGAACCAAAGCAATACTACCTAAATAGTTATGGGACCAAAAATGCAATTTAGCCTTAAATTATTTATCTTTCAAAGTTGATTTAATGATTTGAAGAACAACTTTTTTAAAAGCTCCCAATCTTGATTTGAAGAACAAATATATAAAATTCAATTTTTCTTTGAAGAACATGTAGAGATAGAGGGGGAGGGGCGAACAACCCTGGAATATCACAAAAGCTGACCGTGAGTGACATGCACCGAGAGGAAGAGACCTATTAAGCTTAAAAATAAAAGGGTGAAATATGTTTTTAGTCCTATAAAATTGAGAACTTTTAAGTTTAGTACTTACTTAATTTTAATAGAATTTTTAGTCCTTACAAAAGAAAATTACTTTTAATTTTAGTCCTTGTTACAACGTTTGTTTAATTATCTTTAAACTCTTAAATTTTAGAACAATTTTTTTAAGACAGGTTTAGAACACTATAAAAGGTTCATTTACCAAAATTTAGATTTTTTTAACATGAAACGAATTAAATATGAATTTCTTAAAACGGAAAAAGTTAAAGATAAAATTAACAAAATCTGGACGTAAAAATCAAATTTTACGACAATTTATTGCAAAGAAATTTTTAGTAATGTTCTTAACACGTCTGCAAAAAATTGTTTAAAAACTCAAGAGTTTAAGCATAAATTAAACAAATTTGAATTGAGGAGGGGCTAATACCTAGGTGCAGAAAAAAAAAATTAAGGACTACAAAAACTATTAAAATTAAATAAGGACTAAACTTAAAAGGTCCCAATTTTATAGGGCTAAAAACATATTTAACCCAAAATAAAAAAGAATTTAATGTTGACGGTGAATAACTCACGCAAAGTAGGAGACCTATTCAGCTCAAAAAAATAAAAAATAAATAAAAAGAATTAAATACCGTGCATTTTAAAAAATAATTAAATGATGTGTAATTTTGAGTTTGTGATTGCCCAAATAATTTTTAGGCGGGGTTGTGACCAACCAGGTATTTTTCTGTAATAGTGGTAGCATGTGACAGTGAGAACACAAATCTTTTCGGGGCAACGGAATGGCAAAGATAGATTTGTATGGAATAAAATGGATAAGGAAGAAGAAAAAAGAAAAATAAAAAAACTAGTGTTTATTTATATGAACATGTATTTACATGTGTCTGAAACAAGTCTATTTGTAAGAACTATCCAAATGCTCCCGCTAAGAGTCCAGCAGCACAAACCTAAACTTCAGCACACCACAAACCTGATATTCAGACTAGAGGTCCATCCTTTGGATGGAATAGCACATCACCAAAGTTTTAACTCTAAATTTCAGGTAGCAAGGCATTGATCGCAATGAAACTATCGAAGTCATGCAATTATACATCATTGTATTAACACGGTCCCAAACTCAAGGAAGATTGTCAAATAATATATACAGACAATATTTGACACTTCCTCCAGTATCAATATTGTAGAATAATGTCGGGCTTGAAGATCAGAGCTTCTCACACCCTTGATAGGATTACCACTTCATTTCGCTGTTACATACAGTCATAAACTACTTTCCCAATTGTCTAATACCATTGCTTCTAGAGCTGCATCCCATATCTACATGAAGAATATCCAACAAATGGACTGTTGTCTAAAACACCCACATAATGAATTACTTAGTACCTTCTATTCAAAGTTTCCAGGAATGTCAATATCTGTATCTGAAGGATTAGACATTCCTGCATCTGAAGGATTAGAAAGCTCAACCACGGGTTCCTGTAGGTCAAATAAGCCTCATGTAAGAAGAAACTCAAATGCATCTTATAGAAAATTATGTTAGTTAGTTTAACAACAAAACTCTTGTGTTTACAAGTGTACTGGAAGATCCATTTCAAGTTTCATCGGCAAAGTTCAAGTGGGGCTACTTGAACTCGGATGGAGCACCAGCATAGTTGTGCAAATTGTGAATATGACTCATTTAGATAAACATTATAAAACAAGCTGCATAATAGGAATACCTGCTCATCATCATTTTCCGAAGAATGATCAATTACCAATGGAAGTGTTTTTGTTAGGTGTTCTGCAGATTCAGACAATTCCTGAACAAATACCCATTTGTCAATACCAGAGAAAAGATGTCTGCACCCCCAAATTGAATTAAAAGAATAAAGAAAAACAAAAACAAATTTACTACAACTACCTCATCACCAGGGTTTGATGCATGATCATTCAAACCTTCAGCACCAACAGTCTTGGAAGGTTCTTCAGAAATACCCTGAACACACCATAAATGTTTTATGCAAATAGAACTACAATTGCAAATCTAAGAATGAATCTGCAATATTTGAAAGAGTTTTACTTGTTCATTTTCAATGACAGAGAATTCCCCTTCAAGAACAGTTGGCTTGACATCAACAGGAGGGTCCTGCAAATTTCATTCAAGTTGATAGGGTGTTTTAGGACTGGTGTAATTAATTTGATAAAAGAATTTGAGCCACAAAGGTAAGGCTGTTAAAAAATAAACTGGTTTGTTTTGAAACCCTTTTTGAAAGGAAAAAAAATTGTTTTAATATTAAGGTTAGTAATAACTTAAACCCAAGTTTTCTACTAAACTTCACTACAATGCTTTAATAATAAATCTTCCACAATGAACTACACGAAATTTACTTTCATGTCAATGTAAAGTGTTTCCATCTATTCGTGACAATCAAAATCATAAACAGGTAATTAGTTCATTTGTTCCATTTTCAAAAAAGTTTAATTGAAAATGTTGATAAAAGGCATTTTTTTTTTTTTTGAAGAAGCTAAACTAACCCCCTCAAATTGGCACCAGAGAGAACCGAACCTGAGACCTTGAGGAGGAGCATTGATAAATGGCATTTAATCTAGCTAAAAATATATTATTTGAAAATATTTATTATACAAATCATAAATACATATCAGAAATCAGAGTAGTAACCTTCACTGTGATACCTTATTTCATGGGATTTTGACAAGTGATCTATGACTTCGTTAATAAAGAAAGTGACTGGATTGTGATTAGTTAGCATGTCAATAACTTGACTTGTGACTAAAGAATCTAAGATACTTATCTTATCTCACTCTAACTTATATTATTCTCTCTTATCTCTAATAAGTTTGATTCTTTTTACGGAGTAAATTTTATTTCTATTCTATAATCCATTGATAAGATATTATGTCTCCTTTCCTATCTAAAAGCAACTAAGATACTGTTGACCCAATAGTTTGTAATGAATATATCACCAAAACCATTTGATTTCAACTGGTTATTAAAATTGGAGGTAAGCATAGCTGGTCGCACTTAGCATTTGAAATTGGCTTAATAAGGAAATACATCTTGAGAAAACATTAAAAAAATTATTTTACATACCGGACGACTTTGCTCAACAGAAAGATTTCTTCCACCCTTACTGAGATCTCTGAGTGTCCCCTATCAGAGTTAAGAAGCAGACTTAGTAAGATGAATATATTTGCAAGATGCGCACAATAAAAGATATTGAGAATACAACAAACAAGTACAGGAATCAGAAATACAAAGTAATAAGGAAACATGAATGATGAGACCAACATGTCATGTAGTCAGAATACAACATCTGATTCACCACTGGGCGTAAGGGCATTAACTATAAAGCCCCAGCCAGCTCCCATGCCAGGGACTAGGGGTGCGCAAATAATTTGGTTAACCATAACCAAAACAATAACCAAAACCCTTCCATTTTTTAAAAACCCAGCACAATTTATGAAAAACCCAAACCAGCCCATATGACATAAAAAATGGTAAACCGGTTTACCATTTCACATCAGATAAAAACCAGGGACCATGAAAGACTGGTTGTTGTTATTTTGGGAGTAACACAAAAATATCATTAGACTTGTGCAGCAAACTCCAGCTACTGGAAAAGACTTGTGTTGTTGTACTTCAAATGAAGTACAAAAGTTGAACCAAGCATTTCATCAAAACCATACTTGTTAGCAAAATGACTAACCTTGTTGGCCCACATGAGGCCGCATGCATTACATAAAGTTCTTGGTCCAGCTGGTCCACGGCGCATTGCAGGAGTATTATTTTCATTGACTCCACAATGCTGACATCTACGTCTGGATTACAAGAAAAATAAAGATTTCGATTAAAATTCTATTTTCACAAATCTCTCTCTCACACACACCCACACAAGAACCACTATGTTTAAAACTCACAGAGATTCAGGATTAGGACTGCCATCTTGACCAGCACCCTGTGCTGAATTCCAGCTAGAGGAACCAGGGCTTTGCTTCAAGGGTGCAAACTGCCCCTTTTCCCGATGCATCCTAGCAAGAAATAAGAGAGAATAAAAACATAACCAAATTCATAAGAAATAAACACAAAAACTTCAAAAACAACTTAAAACCAGACAAAACCTTTAAAGGAGCCAATAATATTATACAACAAAATGCAATCAATTACCATCAACAACAATGAATTATTATGTCCCTCACTCTTTACTTAAGTTGCTAAGAAATCTGTTCACTGATTAGCCTCTACTCAATAATAAGTCAAGTCTAAGATTTTATAGTGTCATAATTCAATATAAAACAAATCTATTCAGTCCCAACATGAAACCTCTTTTACATTCTCAATTATCTATACGACAATCAAGTCCAGATGCAACTTACGTTATAATTTATTTGAAGTTTTTTTTTATTTGAAGCTGTTAATATTGATAAAATCTCAACTATACTACTTCATGGAAGAGTTTAGGGTTTAAATTTTCAATAATAATAAAATACTATCCCTGTTTGTAAGACTGCTTGGACAAGTGAGAAGAAAATTGAGTTTACTTTAAATTTGGTTATTGATAAAGACTAATAGGTTCGATTAATCTATATAGCCAATCTCACCTGTGGTAAGACTTGATTGGGTAAATAAATACTACACCATTTCAAAAGAAAAGAATTCTAAAATTTTAAATTAGTGTTTTAAAAACCGACTTGGTGATTGACTTGGTAATGGTATTTAGCCATTGGTTGAACCACTTGATCACTGGTTTAACCGCATAATTGAACCTGATGACTCGGTTGCATCACCCGGTCTCTATAAAATATTTTTCTTTGTATGAGCCAGATTAAGCCAGCTAACTTGGTCGCTAAAAATTTGAAACACTTATAAAATGACAATAAAAATAATTTTATAGACTTTAATTTAATAATGAATGTATTTATGAAAGGCATGTATATTTATCAATAAAAAAAGGAAAGTATTAATTATATTTTGATGTTCAAAAATCAAATCGTTTAAGCCAAAAGAAAATCACATCTATATACAGCTATATCAATTAAAAGCAACATGATAACATCAACAAGCAGCTGACTCAGTGACAGAAAATTGCATTGTGGTAGTGTACTGCCGTATATTCAATTCTAGTGCAGGCCACTTTCAGCATATTATCTTTTAAAAATAAAAGCACTAGCTAGTTTTCACTGAATCTGACCACACCAGTTACCACCGGCTTACGGGAGTTTGACGGGTTTAACCAAACTTTTACAGGTTAAATTCACGAGCAGCCAAATACAGTGACTGGACCAGCCATGAGTCTGGCTCCCGGTTTTACCGGTCCTATTTCTAAAACTATACTTGAAACGGATAAAACTCTGTAGAGTTCAAGTATTTTGTATTGAAAAATATTTCTGTAATTGTAAACAGTGGAGTTTCAAAACTAACAAACACAAATTTTTACTATGACAAGACAAAGCAATTGTTTAACAACATTTTCTCCATTTGGGAGAATAATAGGTCTATCCAGTTAGTCTCAAAAACCCTTTTATTAGTAGGTTCATAGAATCATAGGTGTTAGTGCATAACCGCTAATCACTAGAGCATAGTTCTAGATATTTTAATGAACAAGGACTCATTTTCTTGATCTCCTTATGGGTTAAAGCAAATTATGTGTCCAAGGCCGGCACAATCAAATTGGAGGCCCTGTTCAAATATTAAAAATGGACCCCTAATAAAAAACGGCTTAATTGCACTTTTCCCCCTATCTTTTGCTAATTGTGCGATTTTGCACCCCATCTTTTTCCAACTGTGTTTTGTTCAAAATCATCATTAAAAGAGGGGAAAAGGGGCAAAAGATGGAGTGCAAAATCGCTCAAAAAAAAAGAAGAGGGGGTGCAAAATCGCACAATTAGCAAAAAGATAGAAGGCAACAGTGCATTTGAACACAAAGATGGGGTGCAAAATCAGAAAGGGGGCAAAAAGATGGGGTGCAAAATCGCTCAAAAAAAAAAAGAGAGGGA
>Ga0228710_1003604_pt1 | contig 24562 bp, 7 predicted proteins | sample MedpolnodulmetaG_FD_177995 | JGI IMG/M metagenome (GOLD analysis project Ga0228710, IMG submission 177995) | Root nodule microbial communities from Medicago polymorpha collected in Santa Monica, California, United States - pink nodules | ecosystem: Host-associated > Plants > Roots > Nodule...
CACGCATATATTGGATTCACTTAACATCTAACGTGAATTTGTAATTATTCAATCGTGTAAAAAATAAGTATAACAAATAATAATAAAGACACCAACTATTTGAGACCAACAAAATATCGTCAAAAAGGGGTTAAAATAATACTCCATCAAACATAATATTAAAGTTCGACATATAAAAAACCTATATCATCTAGAACGACCAGTTAAACGTTCTGAAATAAACCACGGTACACAACATTAGTGATCTCAGTGGACACATGGTCTTCTCCATCCAGTATAAGTATTTTCAATCCCTTTTTGAAAGTGACTTGAGCGAAAACTGGTTTAGAAAGACAGTTTCCAACATTAGATGGCGACTGACCTTGACTTTTATTTAGCATGATTGTTAATTCAAATTAAAAAAAATTCCAGCAACTCAGTCAGATCTATAAGAGGGATGACCCAAGATACCAAAATTATTCATAACAAGAAATTGTACAATTTTGTCCCATATTTTTTTATTTTTGGATTGAGCTTTTGTTAACAATGAACCACTAGGATGAGAGAGAAAAAAGAAAGATTGTAGATCTTGTAGAAAATCTAATCAAACAGTAGAATAAATTGGTTCATGATAAACCAGTATTTTTACCGGTCAATTCTATCTGGAATGAGGTGCAATATGACAATTAACATACGTATCATCCTTCCTTCCTTAAAAATAAAAATACGTATCATCCAAACTAATAGCGCCAAGTTATAAAACTATACGACAACACTTCAAATAAACAATGGTTGTGCGACAATGACTGTAAAGTTAGAACTATAAATTTGTTAAATATTTTCCACTTGGTGTCTAGATCAGCCACTGTGCCCATCCTTTCCATTTGCAAAGTTGTTATGTATACTGAAAATATTACAACGTTGTCATTTTCGTCGCTGCCCATACATGTAAAGTTCTTTAATTCAACAGAAAGTTGAGTATCAAAAGTAAATTTATTAAGCCATGCCAAGTAGTCATTTCCCTTACAAGTTACGGAAAAACTACCCTGAACAGATTATTTGAAACAAAAAATGAAAATGGAAAATCAACAAAGGCAGCTCCCATGGAACATATTGCACTGGTTCTAGAATGGAAACCAGAGGTGATGCTCAGATTTAATTTGTTATTATGCCAACCTAATTTTCAACCCGCTCTCTATAATAGCGTGAAATTCATGAGTTTCACTAATTCATGTAGACCTCATGGCTATTAACAAGACCCACATGAATTTCACTTATTCATAACAGTGTGTTATAGAAAAATCGTGTTAAAGAATGTTTTGATAGCACTTCTCTTTTTTGTATCATAAAAGATTCTGTTGGCGCTTATGTTTTTGTCAGGGTTCCCTTCAACAGAAATAATCATTTTTGAGGCAAAGTTGGACAGCACATATGGACACCTTTCAGTCTCAGTGGAGATTCGAATTTGGTTCGTAATATTTTGAGACTAACCCAATCTGCTAGACTCAATCCTGTTTTGATCATACAAAAAATGAGAACAAATATTCTTCTCAAACACAGTGTGTATATCCTACCATACCAGTAAAGATTATGTGCATCTTTTCCATATCTTCTTCCAGTTTGTATGTAACGTACTTCTATTTGTACATGGACCTCATCTGTCTGGCCTTGCAGCCACAAAACCTTGTTGGCTCAGTATAAGCTGTTATTTACATCTTGTTCTGACCTTGAGGCAACTTGATAATTTGATCTTACATTCTGAAATAATATAATCATTAAGCAGTGTCATAAACTAACAACAAAAACTGAAGTAATTATGAGGAGGAATTGGTAATTGTATAATCATATCACTAAAATAGGAGTAAAGGCTTGCTAAAGCACCCTTCAGATACAAGTGACATTAATTTGATCCTATAAACCGTCGATATCAATTTGGTCTTTAATTATAACCCGTCAATATCAATCTTGGACACACCATCATACCATCTTAGAATTTGGGTTCAACTTAACTTCATCTCAGTATACCGGCTTGACATTAGTTTGATAGAAAAGACTGAACACTAACCCCTACTTATAGAGATAACTATATTATAAACAAATAGGAAATTTAGAAAACAAATGATAACAAATATAAAAACTAATTCTAGCATTATAAAAAGTACATTAGGATTCTCTAATATAATATCAAAGAAATTATAAATACATTCTTATATTCTAATATTTTTCAAACAAAAATTGTGAGTTCTCGAGAAATTAGATTTATTTAATTTCGAAATTAACCCAATAAATTACACCCTTTTTGATTCTTATATTTCATTTTTCTTAAAAGATTCCTATTATCAACACATCTTTATGAAAAAATTGAACAATTTTCTTTCGTTCATGTCTCTATTCCCTACAGGCCAAATAAGAATGATAATAACAGAATGTAAGAATCACACAAGTAATCCTGAGGTTTTTTTTAAGTGAGTGTACCATATACCTCTAGTAATGTGATGTAATAGAAATCCTCCATATGCTGCATGTAAGCACTTCCATCTCTGATTGAGCGGAATATATTGATTTCAGTCTGTAACAACTTCTCAATAAGTTCCATTTCACCCTTCATCTGGATAGATCAAAGTTGCGAATGGTGAAACATATAAGAAATATAACTAAAAAAATCTTAAAAAGAAGAATTTGTCAACATAATCATTAAAATAGAAATCGTGCATATATAGTGAATGTCTATTGTGTTTGACCCCAAATGTGATTATAGCGGCAGAACCAGGAGTTATTGTTCCGAGGTGCGGATGCCAAATGCTACACTAAAATCATTGAGGCAAAATCATTAAAACTACTTTTTCAGGGATCTTTAGTCTTTACTTTCAAAAACTAACTTTGTTATAACAATCTTTTCAAACCTGTTTAATTAAAAAATATTTTTTCACAATTTTTTTGTCAATATCTATTTGTAATATACTACTATAACATATTATATGCAAGTAAAATTATAAATTTATAATGCATACATATAGATTTGTGTGTGTGTGTGAGTGCGAGCGCATATGAACAGGAAAATTTAAAGAAAAATATAGAAGAAACATACAAATTCGTTGACTATGACATCTGGTGTGGATTCCCCAAGAACATCACCTTCGTAACCATCTCCCAAAATATCTTTATTTTCCTGGATAACATGCATTTGATATATCAGTAAGAGTGAAGAACCAGAAAATGTCCAATCTAACCAAGACTGATGAAATTAGTCTCGTTTATATCAAACACATCTGTCATATAGTGTAAACCAATTATACAAGTATGAAAAGAAAACATACCATCATAGAAGGCAAGAAATTAATCATGAAAAAATTAAAATTATTTTACGAGGAAAGGATAGGTTGTAAATAAATCAAAGAAGGAAATTTCGGCAAAAACATTTATAGTAGGTTGATAGGATATAAACACCAGCAATGGGTCCATAGCTCAGTGGTAGAGCATTTGATTGCAGATCAAGAGGTCACCGGTTTGAACCCGGTTGGGCCCTTTTTGAAAATCAATTTTGTTTTAACAAACTACGTTGTTCTCAAAAAAAAATGTATGCGGGAGCTTTAGTGCACCGGGTTTCCCTTTTTACAATATTAAATTAAAAAAAAATCCACTTGTCCTCATGAGCTTAGCTCAGTTGGTAGGGAAATTGCATAATTTATGCAGGGGCCGGGGTTCGAACCCCGGACACCCCACTTCCCCACATTTAATTGTGTGAGCTCCAACCACTAGACCAGAAAAAAAAAATCCACTTTTCATGACTAGAAGAAATCAAATTATTTTACAAGGAAAGGTTAGGTTGTACATAAATAGGGCGATATCAAGGAAGGAGATTTTAGCAAACAAACGTTTACATTAGTTTTTTTTTTGTTGAAGGAAAACGTTTACATTAGTTGATTGGATAAGAATACCAACAGTGGGTCCATAGCTCAGTGGTAGAGCATTTGACTGCAGATCAAGAGGTCACCGGTTCAAACCCGGTTGGGCCCTTTTAAAAAATCGGTTTTTTATTAAAAAAATAAACACTTGGATTTTGAAAAAAAAAAGGAAAAGAAAACCACTTTTAAGGTGCGTTTGATTTGCTAAACTGGACAGAACAACATAGGACAAACTTTTATGGTACTGAATAATTTTTGCTCTTATATGATTTTTGGTGGACAAAAAGTTGTGTTGTAGTTTAGTGAGGGACAAAAATTTATGATTTTGTCCTGTCCCTTGCCTTCAGTTTATTCTGTCTCATTAACAATTTTACAAATCAAACACGTTGTACTGTCCTGTCCTTCATTTTTTAGGAGATCAAACGCACCCTTAATGACTGATTTTTTTTTCTTTCTTTTATACAAGACAATTAGGGTGAGGGGATGGCGCCCTAGTCCAAGGCAGGAAGACCTTCGGGCTCAAAGAGGACTTACAAAGGTATTTCCATTTAATGACTAATTTGACAACTTCCAAAAAATGAATTTCAAAAAGGGCCCAACCGGGTTTGAACCGGTGACCTCTTGATCTGCAGTCAAATGCTCTACCACTGAGCTATGAACCCAATGTTGGTATTCTAAATTCTTACCCAATCAACTCACAGTAAACCTTTTTCAATCATTTTGACCACATACCAGGTTGTCAAATTAATTGGCCTCGTTAAAATTATCAAAAAAGACCTGGCAAAAAGCATAGGACACACTGCAGAGTATACTTTATTTTAAGTATGTTTGAAGCATTGCCTCAAAAACAAGGTGTGTTTGAAGCATTATATTAAAACTTACTAAGGAATTTGTTGAAACTCCCGCAGCAAGAAATAAAGGTTGATTGACATGACAATAACCCATTAACCGGGGTATTGTAGGTATGATATCCCTGTGATTCACAATTCGCCAGCTATCTTTCACTTTCTGCAAATGTAGGAGCAAAACTGTTAAACTGTTTCACAAACATAAACAGAGAAACAAACAACTCTACTTTTACCTAACATATAGCTTGGAAGACAAAAAGACTGAATGAAATATTCTAGAGTTTGCTATGACTTTTCGCAACATGCACCATTATTCATTTTAAGCTTTGGTAGTGTTCTTTATAATATTTCATCACAATTTAAAGAATCTCTTGTTTTTTTTCGGGTCTCATTCTCTGAAATGTCTGTTGCCAGCCGTACTAAGAACACATCAATTGCCTTTAACTAAAATCCCAAAGAAATGAATGACTTAGCATGATTTGCACTTATTAGAAGCATTTTACCTCATAACTTCTAGTTAGAACATGCTCATGAATCAACCTCAGAGAGTGAGTTTATGTTCCCAAAGGGGATTTTCAAAGATGATCAATTATTCATAGTCTTTAGAATTCGTTCATAGTTTTGTAAGAACTGTCTAAGCGTTATAAACACTGCAAAGGCTAGATATCTAGGAAATGTGGGACTAAATTTACCCTCCTAAACTCAGAAAACTAAAGGCGTTGCAGTGCTGCAACGAAGGTAGAAGAAGTGCCCAATAACAGATCATGGGCGTGACCACAATTAAAGAAGATTGCTCATAAGAACTACACCATAATGTGGAAGTGCTTTATATTATGGAAAAAGGGGGATAAAAAAATTGATACAACTTGTTTCTCGATTTTAGATGCTAGAGGTTAAATATGGATCCCAGTCTTCTTTCTGTTATAGTTGTTCGAAAGTGTCTGATATTTAGTGTTAGTATCTCCTATTTAGGGGCTATATATTGCTGTTGATAACTAGGATTTATACTTGTTGCTTACACACACACACACACACACACACACCCACACACAAAATCGGAGTATGGTTTAAGTACTACATCTATTATTCCTGATACAAATCACATCTCTTATTTACTGATACAAATTTCATCTCTTATTAAGAACTGATGCCTTCATCTTACTGGACCTTTACTAATTTGCTATTAACTCGAGTAGAGGATGATCATCCACATATAACTCATCTACTATTACTCAAGTGCCATAATGAATCATAAGACATTTGTAACATCCAGTGGCTCAATAATCAAAGCCAAACGTATCTTGTGCATAAGAAGACTATTATGCACTTATTTGGAAGTTTCATAATTTCCAAATTCCATGACAACTATACGACTCTAGTCCAATGAAAGAGATAAGGACATTTTATTCAATATACTAGCATGTAACAAGGCGACAAAAACAACGTTAACAAAATACTTATATAACATTTTCTGACCTCATTGTAAACCTGTGCAAATCTTTTGTTACCAACCCTAGGAGAACCAAAGTTATACATAGTAAAAGAAATCGCTCCCCGCCTGTTCAAAAAATCAATCAATAAATCAATATTGTATACAGTTTTTACCATGTATATATCATATGGCATGAACAATGAATATATAGTTGGTTAAATTAATTTTTTAGTCTTGCACTTCTTGAAAACGATTAAACATAAAAACAAAAACAATTAATGCATGTCAACAAGGACAATTATTAAGATTAAAATCGTATAGTTTGAAAATATTCAATTCAAAATCTTTAACCAAAACAGATAAGTCAAATATAGTACTTGATTGATCAATTAATTCAGTTTATTTTAAACTTTTTTAGTTCCATCATCTGCTGCAAAAAGGACATTTCAAGCAATGAAGATAATAAAGAAAGAACCATGTAATAAGACTGAAGATGAATTTCTTGCACACTATGTGCTCACTTATATTTAAAAAGAAATATCGGAGAATATTTATGCTCTGATCCGATCATTGATGTATTCAGAAGAAGGTGCGACCGAATGTTCATTTTTTATATTAAAATAGAAATAGCTGAAATTTCAGCTGACTCCATCATGATGATTTGACGTTTTCAAAAGAATGCAGAGGAGTGCTAGATTTGTTGTAATTTTACTTCAAAACAGATGGAATTATATATGATGATGAATCTTGAGTAAATCACTCTGAGCAGTGGGCCCCAAAAATTTATTATCAGATCCGTCATCACTCCTCATAGTAAAAACATTGTCGCATTGTTAGCACTGTGTGATTAGAAATAGAACTCTTCTGTATTTATCCCTCTCTTCTAAAGACACAATTTGCCAAGACACTATGGCAGAGATAAACTTTTATGGTATTGGTAGTTAATAACTTAGGAGTTAATAAAACCTTTCGCAAATGATCGATCAACTAATATTATCAATTAATCCGAATGGTTCATTATTTAATTTAACCATGATATTTGATTTGGCAAATACATCATTATTCTATACTCTTTCCAATGTATGGCGCAACCCAATCCTTTTTTTTTTCAAATTTCGAGCCAAAAGTCATACATATATTCAAAACAATGGGTACAACAAACAGAAATTAGTTAGCTTAATGTAAATTTAATGTCCTACACAATAAATGCATGTAAGCATGTAATTTTGCATCAAAATAAGCACTCAAGGGAAAATTTGGCATGTAATTATTTAAAATGCATAGATAAAAGGTGACACAGTGAATGAGGCTTCCACCATATATAAATACAAGGCAGCAATAATATTGTTTAAATAATTTTCCTATAGGCTTCCCTGGGAAAAGTCTATTTATGCAGCCGCCACAAGGCAACAAGGCTCACCCTCATTTCAAATGCATAGATAATACAAAATTATATGACTAGTTAAAAGAATCATCACACACATGTATAGATGTAAGTTTAGACAATCATAAAAACTCAATGCTCTTACGAAACTCCCTTTAAATTTGTCACTAGGTGTTAAAATTAAAATTCTATTGAACTTTGTTAATCATTGTGTGTAGGCTTGCTTTTTTTAAAATTCAAAGTACACAGTGGCCATGACTTTTATTTAGGGTAATGGACTTTTATTTCTCTAAAAGTAAGTAAAACATAATAAATTTATGTAAATATAGTATATTTTAAATCAAGAGTATTTCTGTAAAATCTACTGATTTTCATCCCATGTCATCCCGAGCATTACTGAACATATAATAGCATTATCTTATATAGGACCTTGGATGATATAACACACTAAACAAATAATATTGAAATTTTATCGAGAGACAGTAGAAAGACAATAAACAGGAGAAATTCAACTAGGTGATAATAATAAACTTACTTAGCTAATTGATTTGATGAAAGTTCAAGAGCAAGCAAGGTAGCCAATGCACCACCCAAACTATGACCAGTAACATAAATATGCCATTTGTGGATGAACTCAGAATGGTCATCTCTGGTACAAAAACAGTATACCTTCAGTTTGTCAGTATGAAATAAAATTTTGCAGAGCAAAATTAATGAAGTGACATGTAAAAACCAAATGAATATGATCAATAGGCATTGACAATGCTTATTGGAGTATGAGGGAAGACAATTGGTAGTTATATCCAAATGAATATGATCAATAGTCATTGGCAATACTGCCATGAGAAAAATAATGTAAAATATTTATTTCATAATGTAAAAATAGGCTAGAGTGTTGTCCACATACCACATTTCATGCTCAAAGAACTTTTGCAAGAAAGGGCTTTCAAGAGAAATATTAAAACCAACTCAAACTTTTGAGTTAGTTGGTTCATGGCTGTTGGACAATCAAGGGATATTACGATCTCTTGGATTTTGTTTTATTTTATTCTATTCTATTCAGACCTTCCTTTATTCTATAAATTTCCTATCCAATTATTCCTTGATTCAAGGAAAAGGTTTTACTATACACTCTACAGTCTTTGACTGTTCAATAAATCATAATAACATTTTTCCACTGCTGAAATAATTTGTTACATGATTCACAAAAAGAAAAACCAATGATTAAAACTAAAAGCATAAACTTGGCAAGAAAAATGTTTTTACATTTACCGAAAACAATATTCTAAGACATACATGTTTTGAAGGCAGTGTTTGGTGCAATAAAATTTCTTCAGAAGTACAACTTACACATAACCAATTGCAAGTCGAATCAGAGAAATGATCCTTGTCCTCACTGAATCATATGCACCAAGAAAGCCACTGTGAACCTGCAAAGATCTCAGCACCGTCAATGAAGGAAGAAATTTTTGTGGTTGTAGTCTTTCGGATATCTACTAAAACCAAAAACCTGCCAGCAACTAACATACTTGAACCTCTTGCTTGAAATCTCCACCTATCCTTTCAGGATTCAGCCTATGGAAATCATAGCAAAGTTAGTTATGGAAAAAAATAATATGATGAAATAAAAAAAAAAATCCCTAAATAAGTTATGATTTTGAGCAGTAACAGAGGATCATTTTTAAGGGCCCCTTAGATGGCATAGCCTACCAACCATATACTAAGTTGGAATAAAGAGAAAGTGAGAAATCAGAACAGAATATAAAAACATGGATGCTCCTATGGCTAGAATTCTCTATGGGGAGTCTTTTCCTTTCCTTTGTGGTGATATTTCTTTTCTTGGTTCCCCTTTTATTCCAAAAGAGTTTCCAGAATACTTTCTAGTTTTAAGGAGATTAGCTCAAATTTACTCCCACTTTTTTAATTATTAGACCCTTTTTTCATATTTCTTTGTCCCTTTAATCTAAGACCCCTTACAAACTTCCACATGCATTAATAATTTCTTTACAAGGTCCCGTGTTCCTACTCCCACTTGGGTTGGCCTTGTGGTGTTAGCTTGGGACCTTGGAGTGTGCTCCTCCTCAAGGTCTCATGCTCGATTCTCCTGTGGTGCCAATTTGGGTGGCCTAAATTAGCTTCTTTAAAAAAATAATAATTTCTTTACAAAAATACTTCTATTTAATTTACAATTGGGAAACGTAAAATTGCTTTATTTCTCTTATGATATCATTAATTGTAGGGAAATACGGAAAAGTACACATTCTCTACAAATTTATTGATACAACTACTTTTCTGAATATCCCTACATTTTGTTAGAGATTCTTGTAATATGGGACGGATGGAGTAACATTTATTAACACAGCTCCTATTTACAATGATGATAAGCTTTTACAATAGATGAACAAAGTAAATTGTCTTGCTGTTGTCCCCATTTTACGTTTTTCCTCATTCCATTTTAAAATAAATTCCCTTCTGACTCTTTTACCGGTTATTTTGTTTTACGGTTGTAATTTCCACAGTCACACAGTTCGCAATTCGCTTCGGTACGTGGTACGGGTTCGGGTACGCGGTTCGCAACTTTGAAAGAATTCGGTATGTGGGGGGTATACATAGTCGGTATGTTTGGGTTCGTGGCACTTCAAATATAGTAATCATACACTATAAATAACAAGCTTTTTTCAATAAAAATGTAAATAAACAATGAAAATATTAATGCTATCAATAGAAATAATAAATTTTTAATTTTTTTTTAGAGACATATACTAGTTGAACCTACTGATATGGAAGCATTGACATATATTAGTTAAACTAGCTAGTCCTACATCGAATATTTCACCAACATGGATGGAAAGCTCTCTTATAAATAAAGCAGCCTCCTTTGGTGTTTCTCATTGAATTGAATTACTAAGATTCCCGTGCCTGTGATGGGTGGGACCAGTGATTCTTTAGCTTTCCAAGGCTGGAATTGCTTCTCAAGAGTCATTGTTAATTAGTTTAAATTTTTTTTGGTCCTTTTTGTCTGGTTCGCTGGGTACTGGGTTCTAAAGGAATTCCTTCCGAATTTTCATGAACCGGGTTCGCAAAAGTACCGCGAACCGGTTCGTGGTTCTTCAGCTGGCAGGCGAATTATGTGACTATGGTAATTTCTGTGTAATTAATCACATGAAAAATATGCCTTGTGTGAGTAGTTGCTAATTCCAATCTCATTAGCAATAGCAACTACTTCCACAAGATATATTTTACAAGTCACTAATTTCACAGAAATTACATGGTATCAAAGCTGTTCCTACAAGTGTCAGTTCTTTCTTTTAGCGACACCATTTTGTTGAGTGGCATGACATCGAATATATCATACAAAAATCAAGCAGTATAATCTGAATGCACTAGTCAAATATCATACAGGTCCGGTATCTCATAAGATTTAAAAATATATCACAGTGGAAAGATACTAGAACAATAAATATAAAAAATAAACCACTAAACAAGTCACAACTCGGTTAGAGATGAATGTTACCCGGCTGGAACAAGCATTAGATCCGTTACCAAGTCCTTCCATTGCGTCTGAAAAATTAAAACCATATTTATCTTTAAGACAAACCAGATGCCAGAAGAGTACTATGACTAAAAGAATAAGAATATAAACTACCTGTTCTGTTCCCCGAAATGCAATCACTAACCTTCTTCGCGCAGAATCACGCCAAATTGCAACCTGAAAATTCTATTGGTTAAGAAAATAGAAAGAAGTGCATGGAAAAATATGTTTGCAGCAAAACATAGAATTTGGTATGATACATCAACAATTGTTAAATTCCAAAAAGGTAAGTGAGCTCATTAATAGGGAGGTAACAAAACACCTGTGTGTCTGTGGATGCATTATCTACGAAACATATCTTTTCGAACTCAGACTTGATGAAACTTGGATGACCTAGTGAAGTGGCCAGCATTGTCCAAGCCTCCATGGCACTTTCAGCAGTTGAAAAAAGTGCTTTCATTTCTTCAGTTTTTTTATCATCCAACAATGATCCATTTTCTGGGCTAGGAGACTTCTCACTAGCAGAATATGGAATGTCACTGCCTACTTCAGTAGAATCTTCTTTGGTTTTCCTCTCTTCAGAAGAACGCCCTTCATCTTTCATTTTGGAAACAGTTGCGGTCAAAAGCATTAAACCTCCTAAAATTGATTCAGTTTGCTTCATCAAAGTCTCTGTTGCCTTTTTTACCTCTGGAAGTGAAGACTGAATTGCAGCAATGGAAGGTTGACCACTTGTTTTATTGTCTGATATTTCTGTGCCTTCAGGTATCGCAAGACCAGATTCAATATACATATCTTCTGCAACATCTTGTGATTGCGAACCAATTTTGTTTAGGAACTCCAGTCCATCCCACTTTAATTTCTCAGGAACAGAGAGACCCAATTTTTGAACAACGTTAGCATTGATAACTTTAGAAAAATTCTTCCAAAAACGTTGATTTGACAACTCTTCCTCACTAGCTTGTGGTGATGCTTCCAAAGTGTGTCTATTTTCAGTTTCACTGTCACATGAACGAAACTCTTCCATGTTTATTTGTTCACTAGAAGCTTCATTAGAGGCTTCTGTACTACCAGCATCATTATTTGATTTCCCAGAGCTTTCAATATCATATTTATCATTATCAGTATCAGACATCCGGACCTTCTCATTGTTAAATGACTTTAACTGCCCGAATGCATATTCTACAAATTGGCTGACTTGTACTGTATCAGAACCAGTAACCTTTCTGAGTGCAGAATCAAAACCAGTATTCTTTAAAAAGTCTGAAACAAAAGGTATCCTCCACCACTTTTTTTCATCATCAATTTCTTCAAAGGTCTTATATTTGACCTAAAATACAAAATTATTTTACAGAAGTCAACTACTTACAACTCATTTAAAGGAAACCTCGTATTACTCACATAAACAAATTGACACCAAATTAAGCATAATTAGTCGCCACTGTCAATGATTAAGTGAATAGCTAATCTCAAGAAAAGTCAACTGAATAACAAACAAACATCATTTTACAGTAGCCCTTGGAGAATTTATTAATTAATAATTATCAAGACCTTTTCAGAGAAAACAGTTTAATGCAAGGGATAAGCATGTGAAGTTCTAACTATGTGAATAGAGAGACATAGTTTTGTCCACTAAATGTACATGAAGAACAAATGGCATAGTACATCATGCTTTTCATCAAAATACATATGCCAACAATTTTTTCCCCATATTAAGAGCTTGTACTGTTGATTTGTTTTTATTCTTTTCCATTGAAAGAAACATACCTCCAGCCAAACCTCTCCACCACCACCCATTCCTTCCAACTCCACCAGTATTTCATGCGTAACTCCTACAACAAAAACATTATATGGTCAAAAGAATTGGGGTCAAAAGTTTAATATGTCATCTTAACTTTATGTTCTCGTACTGAATAAAATCATAGGTAGATTCTATAACACTTCTTTGGACATATTAATTATGCTATCTAGAGCATAATTCAACTCGATGAAATTTTAAACAACACAAGAATCTTTCAATATCTTGCAAGATTTTCCAGTCCTCACCATCACAAAGCCATTCCAAATCAACGACTGCATTCCCCATGCGCTTGTGAGGGGTTACAAGGTTTGCATCCCAAGCTGCAACCTAATATATACTGCCAATTGTTAGAAATTTAACATTTAATATTTTTTCTCTCTAATTTTACTGTCAGATTTTTTATTTCATTTTTTGCACATATTTTCTGAATCCAGATGATATACCTCAGTACAGGTGTTCCATAAGGAAAAACGCTCACTTCAATTATTGCTTGGGAAATCATTCATGTTATTCTTTATACTAAATGAATGATTACAAGGTTATTTATACTAAGCTATACATCATATACACAGAAGTGCTTATGGGGCCCAATACCTAGAACTCTAACACTCCCCCTCAGGGTGGAGAACATAGATTATACCAAGCTTGTTACAAATAAACTCAATCTGAGGGCCCTGAGAGATGTATTGGGAATATTGGCTAGATGGTCACTAGAACTAATGTAACTAGTGACAATACAACTAGATATAACTATTTCTCTAATGAGTTAACAATCCACTTCAATATGTCAGGTTCTCTAAAAAAAAGGGTTTAGAGGCAATATGAAGAGTAGCCAAATCATTGCAAAACAACTTCATTTGAGATACCTCAGTAAATATTGACTCATGAATTAGTAGCTTTATCTAGATAAGCTCACATGTGACTAGTTCCGTAGCACAATACTCAGCCAGAGCATTAAATCTAGCGACAAAATGACATACAACCCTACAAGAAAACAGTAACTTGAGGTAGATTATCTATAAGAGTGAATCCAGTCCAATAAACGTCTTAATAACCAATCACTTAGGAATGATCACTATTTTCAAAGAACAAACCTTGACCAGCTCAAAATACATTTTTCCATGTATCACAGCATACAAATTCCAATATCACTTCCACGCGTATTTAAAAGGTTCCCATGCATCTATAATTTTTTATGTACCGAAAGGATTCTCACAAGTGTGGACATGCTAATGTGTGTGTGTATGGGTGCACATATGAGAGAGAGAGAGAGAGAGAGAGAGAGAGAGAAATCATGCTTCTTAACCTGTAGAGGTTTCATCGCCGACCGCTTAAAATTAAAAGTGAACTCCTCATTCCATGTTGGCTCTTTTGTCCTGCCATCAAATTAATAATTTAAAACACTTTATACCGCTGCTGCAATTAATTTACTGCAGAAACTGAAGATATTTGTTTCACAGGCTTTTACAAAATTCAAAACAGTAGTCCGAATAAAATCATTCTTATTTCAACTTATATAATACACATTTCAAATAAAATGAAAATTCATAATACGTCAAACTAGAAAGTGCTTGCAAATGCAAGGATAGTCTGAGGTTTTATAAAGAAAACCATAGCAGTCAAACTGTAAAAACGTTGCAGTGATGATGACTGTAAACTATTTAGAACTATTAAAATTCATTTTAACCATTACCTGGTAGGCTTGGAATAAGTAAAATGGAAAGAGAAAAAAATCAAAATATAAAAGCTCACCCCCATTTGATATTGCTTTTAGCAGTCTGAGAACCCATCTGTATGACCACATATGGATCACTTGTTCCCTACGATGAATGTAAAAAACAACAGAAATAAAAGGAAAGCCAAGTAGTTGTGCTGATTAGCTAAAAATGGAAAGGGAGAATAACTCAGTAGTATGGCTGAAGTAACACGAAGTGCACTTCATCTAACTACATTACAGTTTTTAGTCAAAAAAATAATAATCTAACTACATTACAGAACTATCCAGTACAGTAAATAAATTTATGCAAAGACAACCAACCCATGGATCCATGGCGGGGAAGCTGGATCCTTTTTTCAACTTTATGAAGAGTTGCCCATCATAAATTTCACGAAAAAATTCCCTGCATATATTAAAAAAAATCTTGTCATGCATGCACATTATGTGTGTGTGGTTAGATTTGCGGTGAGAAAGGCAAAATAATGGTGAGCCACTGTGATTTGGAAGAAGCTATACTTTCAAGATTCAACAAAATCAGGATGTCGCTGTGATTTTGCCAAACTCATCCCCAATACAAACTAAATATAACAAGCTTCTTTATCCATCTAGATGAAGTCAAACTACTTAGATCAATTGCCGTCATTGAGTTCTATCAAAATTGCATTCAAATAATTTAAATTTAAATACAATGACAAAGATAACAGCTCTAAGGCAACAATGAAGGAAACTGACACTTACTCAGAAAGATAGATTGTCTTGGTACCAGCAGCATCGACTTCACGCCTACCCAAGTTTTCCTGAAAAACGTTATAATGGGAAGTAAAATGAAAGGATTAAAAAGAGTACATATACATCACAGAAAAAAAACTATTAGTCCCAGTGTCACATTAAAATATTTTTTGGTTAAAAAGAGTACATATACATCACAGAAAAAAATTATTAGTTCCAGTGTCACATTAAGATAATTTCATTTTTTTTTCTTATTTCATCTCTCAAACTAAATCATAATTTGTAATTTACTAACAAGTTCATGTTAGCTTTTTTTCCTCTAAAAGCACATCACATGACCATTTTCAACATGCATAAAGTGATAAACATGTTAAAACTAAAAAGTTAGCAACATACTGATTTTGATTTTAAATTTCCTTGTCACCCTCTCAAAAATAAATAATAATTTTTTAAAAAACGAAACCCACTTGGGTTGGTCTCATGGTGTTGGCTTAGGTTCGATTCTTCCCGGTGCCAATTTTCGTGGGCTAGTTTAGCTTCTTAAAAAAACAAAATTTAAAATCCACATAAGTATGGTATGTTATTTTTTTCCTCCCAAAATAGACAAAAAATAAATAAAAATTAAATTACTTACCACTTTAACAAGAAACATTTCTTAGTGCTCGTGAGCTTAACTTAGTTGGTAGGGACAATGCATAATATATACAAGGTCCGGGTTCAAACCCCGGCCACCACAAAAAAAAAGAAACATTTCTTAATTTGGATGCAAATGGTTTAATACCCTCCTACAACTTAATTTGGACGCAAGTGGTTTAATACCCTACTACAAACTCAATTAGTAATCGAGTTTGATCTATAGTAATAGCTCAATTCGCGACCAGACTTTACTTAACTCTCCATTGAACACAATATAAGAATCTATTTTCCCCACAATACTGTGTCAAAATCAAAACTAACTACAAACTTCTAAAAAAATTAATGAGAAAATCGATGACGCACTGACAGTGTAAAATAGTTTTACATAGACATCGAATAAGCATCTAGTATTCCATCAAATCCCAAAAACAGTTTCTTATTGAATGAAAGTGTATAACTATTTTACACTGTCAGTGCATGTCTATTAAACTCAAGATCAATTCATATACACCCTTAGTTGAAAGATTTTTTTACATTATCAGCCAATCACATTCATCATATCATTAAAAACTAACTAATTACCTCAATCATAATTACTATTAAAATCACGCATATGATAGATTATGTTTAATCAAATTAAACTAAAGTTTAAATCAAACTAAAATAAGAATAATTAAGAACTTCATTTCACTAATCTATAATAAACAAACAAAAAAGCACAAGAAGAGAAGAACATACAGGAGGAGTAGTGTAAGCTTCAAAGGCGAAACCAGCAAGAATAACAGCAAGGTTGATATCAAACGGAGGACGTTCATCGTTTTTCTCAATAGAACTCTTTTCAATCTGAGAATCAGTTTTCGAGGAACAACAAATTGAGAAACCTTGCTTTCTTCTTCTTCTTCTTCCGTTGAATCTTGGTAAAGATAGAAACAGAAAATTTGCTGGAAAATTATATTGAGGTGGGAAAGTGCGAGAAAATTGAGGGCGCGTGGAGTTTGGAGAGAGAACGTAACGGAATTGAAGAGAGTTCATCATGTGTGAATGGAAGAAAGAAGAAGAAGAAGAAGAAGAAGGAAGGTAGTGGCAGTTTGTGTAATTTGGACAAAAAGAAGGGGTGAATTGATTAATTTGATGTGAGAAGTGGAAGTGGGTTTTACGTGTACGGGTGTGAAGGTTTATCGTGGAGTTGAGTATGGGAAAAGGTGGTTGGTTCTGGAACTTGTTCGGGTTTATGTCAATGGACGGTGACATGGTGCTGGTTAATGTATTCAAATTTCAAAGTCAGTCAATTTTAGATTGCACTAAGTTACTTTCAATGGATTTGACTTTAAATGAAATTTATTAACCTTAATTCAACCACTTAGTAGTGTTTTGAATACGTAAAAATATTTATTTATTCCATTTAATTATATGGCTAAATTAATTCATTGTTCCTCAACTAATTTTCAGTTTTCATTTTGATCCCTTAACTCTTAAAATCATTACTTTAATCCCTCAACGTTTGCTCCGTTATTCAAAAAAGTCCATGACTGTTTACTTTAACCTCAAATATCTATGATCAACCAACCTTAAGAGTGGTCCATCATAAATCTATTAATTATTTTAAAGTAAATCGTTCGATCTTTTTTTAAAGAAGGACCATTATATTACGAAGGTGTATTTTATCTTATAGTGACTCAACAACAACTAATTAATTTCCTTTTTTTTTCATCTTCTTCCTCACTCTTCTTCATCATCTTCAACATCGCATTCATCAACATCATCAACATCTTCATCGATTTTTCCCAAAAATTCAAAAACGTCAACTATCATCAACAACAACAACATCATCACCACCATTGATTTCTATCAATAATAAACCCAGAAGAAAAAAAAAACTTCAAACAACCTCAAAAAAAAAATTAAAACCCAAAAAAAATCTTTATTTCTCATTCCCAACATCAACAACATCATAAAAAAAAAGATTTATAATGTTCCTCCTTATTTCAAGATTAGTATTTAAACCTTTGTCACAACTTTTCTCTCATTTCATTCATTCTCCTCAACACACAAACAAACTTCTTCCCCTCATTCCTTTGTTATCTCTCTCTCTTGGCCACCTCTCCTAAACATAGGGCTGACAAACGAATCGAACAAACTCGATTAAAGTTCGTAATTCTGTTTGATAATTGATTTGTCAAACTTGATTCATGAACCAAATGAGCCGAACTTGAGCTGAAAATGAAGTTCGTCAACTAATTGAGCTGAACTTGAATTATACGTAGTTCAACTCGTTTGGTTCACGAGATGACTCGATTATATATATATATAACACTTAAAAATAAGCACATGCACAAGAAGGCAAAATTTGATTTGGTGGTTGCAACCAGTGTTAATTACTAAGTGTAATAATAGCCCCATCGATTCCATTAAAAATTGGTATAAATTCCAATATATTTATGTGTCAAAAATTTAAATTCTTTGACTTTTAGGTTACGTGGTTCAAGTGGCTTTACTCATTTCTATACCTAAAGTTATGTGCTTTGAACAAATAAATTGAATTTAATGAGCCGAACCAAACTGTTCGTGAACTTTAAACGAGCCGAAAAAAAGTTTGAGTCAAACTCGAACCGAGCCAATTCTTAACGAGTCGAGTTGAGCCCAGACAGGATCGATTCGACTCGACTCATTTCCAAACACTTAATCATCACTATTTTTCATCCTTTCCCAATTGATTCATCATGCCAACTTATATTTCTAATCCCTGTAGCCTTTGAACAAAATCCACAACTTAGTTCACTCTTCTCGCTTAACCGAACCCTAATCCCAATTCAAATCCAAATCCACACAATTCATCTCAATTACCACCACCACCCTCCACGACAGCACCAATCACCCCAAACCTTCAATCTTTCGTCACACCACCAATCTCCCTTTCCACCACCGTCGAGCACCCCACCATATGATCACTCTCCTGTAACGATGCAATCCTCTCTGTACGGTCATCATCTCCACCGTCACCTTCTTCCACCAGAAACGGAGGTGTGATTGTGCAGATTGGAGTTTGATTATGATAGAAACAGATTTGTGTTGTGTTGTTTCGGATTTGTATTGTGCAGATTGTTTCTTAGTATTTTCAACAAAAAAATGGCATTTTTTAAGTTGTGTTGTTTCTTTGGACATGTGTTGTGTTGAGAGAAGACGAGTGAAAGAATTCTTGAAAAAAATTATGGAGAAAAAGAGTAAGGAAATCTGGAAAAAGATTGTTACTTTTTGAGTTGTGTTTTCTATGAACCTGTATTTTGGAAAGAAAAAAAAATTCGAAAAAATGTTGATATAGATTGAGGAAGAAGAAGAGAGAAGATGATGAAAAGTGCAAAAAATTAGGTGTTGACAGTTCATTATTAAATACAATGGACATGCAATCAAATGGTTAAAATCAAATCAAAAAAATTTAGACATTAAAAAATTAACAGAGGGGACCAAATTGATTAACTGGGCAAAAGTTAAGGGACCAAAATGCTGATTTTAAGACTTATTGACCAAAATGAAAACTGGAAATTAGTTGAGGGACCATTGAATTAATTTAGCCTATATCATATTCATTGGATAAAAGCACAATAATTAGGGGTGATACAAGTCATAGAGACTTGGGCCGTTCAACCGTTCAGTCTAGAACTCATTTTATGACTATACATGTGAAAAAATATTGATTATTACTTTTTCCATCCTATGAGGTTCTCAAGAGCCCTGTAACAATTCCCAAAATGCCCTTCGGATTTTAAAATCCGAATTAATTCGAAAATTGATTCGGATTATATATAATCCAAACCTATTCGATATATATAAGAAAAATCAGCTCCTCCCCCCATTTTACAATTTTACTTTTCACTCTCTCTCCATTATCCCAAAATTCAAACCACATAAATTTGTCCAAACTTGAGATTTTCGCGCTCAAAATCATCGCATTTGAAGGTTAATCAAGCAACAAAGTGAAGGTTAGTCTTGATTTCTCCTGCATGCAAGCCTATGTGTTCTATTTTTTTTCATGGACACTCAAGCGGTTCGGATTTTAAAATTCAAAACTGGATCGTTGCAGTTTGGATTTTAAAATCCGAACTCTACCAGTTAGCAAGATTGTATTGATGTTTGTTAATAAAAACTACTGTAACAAAGTTGTAGAAGAGACATATCTTACCTACCAATGTTGAAATTGCTAGTTTGAAAACCTTAACCGTGTTCAAAAATGAAACTTAGTCATTGTTTGTGTGCATGAGTTTCAAGTGGTGTTTGTGCCTTAGTTTACAGGAAAAAAAATATTGAAAAGAAATACTTTTGATTCAAATATTTCAAGTTCGAAGCTTACTAGTGTCATTGGAGAAGTAAATGCAAATCCTTTAGTAAGTGTTCCTCGAACTCTAAGGTCTTCGATACTTCGGAATCAAACATTATCCCATCACCATAAGAATTTTTTATAAAAGAAAAAGTTGTATTATGCATAAAGCTAATTATTTTAGGGAGGCATAAAACCAACCGGGTTGTCAAGATAGACTCCACAATGTGATGAACCTATGTTTGGATCTCAAATTGGAGAGGTATCCACATCGAGTCATGAGGGGAGCTCTGGGGGACCTTCCACATCGAGGTTAGAACAACCGCACAAGCAAGAGAGACGTCACACTCTTACCCAAAACCTTAAGGCAATGGGTTTATGGGTCCTCTTTCTTATAAGGTGTTCAACCTTTACTTTTTTTATCCGATGTGGGACATATAACTCACACTTGTACACAACAACAATATCCATGGACTTGGAACTCTTTTTAGAAGACTGACAACCTCTAGTGCTAGGATGCCTAAATTGTCAAATACACATGTTATAAAAACAACATGTTAATTGTCAAAATGCGCTTTCACACAGGTGAAACAAAAAAAATATATACAAGCATTATCTTAAAGTCTTGATAATAATTAAAGTAAAGAATATGGTGTGTAATAGATTAAATTAGTCGGTGTAATCATACACTTTCAATTAAAGGACAACTATTCCTCAAACCTCACATTCTAAACTCGGATAATTGCTCTTTAGGCATTTCAAATTCGTTCACAATCGAGTCGTAGCTTCCGATCGACTATTTTTACATGTAAAATATCGGGTCATAACTCCCAACCGGCTATTTTCAGCAAGATGAGCAATTTTGAGGTACTTAAAGAGCAATTGTCCTAAACTCATAGACAAAAGGCTTAGTTAGTACACTTTACAGAGACGAAAGGCCTACTAATCCTCCAACCTCACATTCTAAACTCTGCAGAAACTTGCTGTTTGGGTCCCCTAATTGATCACCGGCCTTCAAAATTGCCCTTTATGTAATGATAGAGGGTGATCAGCAATTGATACCATTATTGATGCTTTGGAGATATGCATAAGGGTTAGAAATATGGTTTTGAATGCGGTGGCACTTTTTAGTTGGAGATTGTAAACAAAGTTTATAAAATATGGTTTCAGTTGAGAGCAGTTAAATGAAAGTGTGAGAATGAAAATGATAAAAACATTTGAGTTATATAAGATTTCATTTGATTAGATGCTTGTTGAAAACATTTATCAATAGGCCAGACAATAACAACTATGTATTAAGCTTTAAAGCAAGATAGAAAAATAGAGAGAATCTATGTTTTATTATAAATGATATGGCTTTCTTTATTAGCAAAAAGCACAATAATCATGACATAAGCAGTAGTATGCTAATCCCTAACAACTAGGAAAAAGCTATACTATCTAAAAAGAAAAATAAATGAGTACATTATTATCCTTCCATTTGAATGGAGGTAGAGCAGGACAACATTCACAAATGAATCAAGATGTCCTAGTTTACTTCTTGTTGGCGGTGTTGGTGTTGGCGGAGTTGGTGTTGGCAGTGTTGGTGTTGCTGCTATTGTCCATGCCAAGGGTGTGCTTCACACTCTCAACAGCACCTTGAGCCATGTTCTTCATTTGCTCTCCAGTCTGCAATAACAAGATATACTTTTTACAATGACACATTCCAAATTCAAAATTTAACACAATCAACAAAAAGTCTGTAAATCTAGACCTTTATGTATAAATGTGATATAAATTGTATTCACATGAAAGTTAGATAAAAAATATAAAATTCATCACTAGATTTAGTGTCAGAATTAAGGACTAATTACATATTATATGACCCATTAGGATCTAGCACAAGCGACTGTGTACTGTGTGTGTGAGTGTTGTAAATTCCGCGATCAATTTTTTTTCTTATTATATATATTAGCTATCAACCTGTTGGAGAAAACCAGCAGCTTCCTCCTTGTTTCTTTCAGCCTCCTGGCCTGTTGTGTTAGCAGCAGCATTAGCCCTGTCAGCGGCTGCAGAGGCCGAATCCCTTGCAGTCTGCCCAGTTGTGTTAGCTGCTGAATGAGCGCTGTCTGAGGCTGCAGAGGCCGAATCCTTTGCAGTCTGCCCAGTTGTGTTAGCAGCTGAATGAACCCTGGCTGAGGCTGCAGAGGCATTTTGCCCTGTTGCGTCAGCAGCTTCATGAGCCCTGTCTGTAGAAGCTGCATGAGCCCTCTCTACAGCTGCAATGGCTGAATCCTTTGTGGATTGAATCCATTCCTCAGCCTTAGGCTAGCCATAATAAAAAACAAATGTTAGAAGTTAACATGATATATATATATATATATATATATATATATATATATATATATATATATATAGTACAAATTCACAAAAATATAATTTAACAATTTTGTGCTTTTACCTGAGTCTGGCCGTGGGATTGGCCTTGGTTGAAGTTTTGTTGAGCACTTGACATGATGATGTTGATGATTAGTGGGAATTGAAAAGATTATAGAATTACAAGGAAGAAATAGATAATACAAGTTTGTGTTATGTTTATTGAACTTGTTCACAAGGTATGTATAGTGTTTTGGTTTGCATTAAAATGTGAAAAGTAATGCATAAAGATAGGATCCGTATAGTTTAGGGCGTATTTTTCTGCTTATGAAATGGACTTTTGTATGAGAGAATACATGTAAGCCTCTAACAAAGAGAGAATCACTCACATCCAAGTTTTACTTATTCTTAATCACCATAGCTGATTAATGCCCAAGGCTAAAAATATGCGACATATTATTAGTTTGATATACTAATAATCTTGTAATTTCTTTTATTGGTTTGCTTGGAATGTAATAAATACCTTCATGTATCCAGTTTATCCAAATATTAGAAGAAAACAATACTGTTACTATTTACACACCACAAAATATATAGATGTTTATACTTACAACTTTTTTTTTTTTTTGTCTAGTAGCCTAGTGTCGAAACTCACACAATTAAATGTGTAGAAGTGGGGTGTCCGGGGTTCAAACCCCGACCCCCCTGTATAAATTATACAATATCCCTACCAACTGAGCTAAGCTCATAGAGACTTATACTTACAATTCTATTATTGGTTTAATGAGAAAAATCAATGAATTATATAAATTATTTTGTTTTATAATCATGTCATTAGTGTAAAGTATTCATATTGCTAATTTTGGTCGGAGAATCTGACTGACCACGTTTAGGAGAATTTCCCCTCACAAATTCTAATATGGTCACATGACCAAATAAAAAGTGTTTGGTCACACACACATAAAGAAATATTTTTTTAATAATAAGAAGGAAATTGATAAAAAAAATAATTGAATATTTTAAGGACCATCTTTTTATGTGTGTCCAAACATTTTTGATTTGGTCTTGTTGATAAGTGCCAGGAAGTAGTAATTCTAACGAAGATTTATGACACTTTTGTTACTTGTTTTACAAGTTATTAAGGAAAAAGCCGAGAGATAATTGATTTTGATCCTTTTACGCTTTATCTATCTCGCTTTACCTAATTTTGCAGGAAAGTTACTCAAGGCACTGGGCAAAGATGGAAAACAAGGAACAAATTGCAACAAGGCCAAAAATAGGCAGAAAGACACATCTGCTCGCCCTCAACTCGCACCCAACTCGCAGTGGCGAGTTATCAAAAGAAAAAGTAGGCAGAGAAGGACATTTGCTCGCCACCAGCTCGCACCCTACTCGCCATGGCGAGTTATCAAAGGAACAAAATAGGCAGAAGCACAGATTTGCTCGCCATGGCGAGTGAAGTTACTTGGGAGGCGAACAAGGGCGGCTAAAACTCCCCATGATGACGTGGCACAAACCCATTGGGGAAGAAACCTCAACTCGCCATGGCGAGCAGAGAAACTCGCGAGGCGAGTTGATGCAGATGGGAAAGCTTATAAAAAACCTTGATCATTTCTTGAAAGGGAGTTAGCTATTGTTGCAAAGAAATACAGATAGATCCTTAGAAAGAGAGAGATAGGGCTTGGTCTTCATAGAGTGAGAGTGATAGAAGTTGGATTCTTCCACATTTGGTGAAAAATCACAAAGTTGTAATGAATCTTTTCCTTTCAATTCATTCTTGCAAGGCTTCCATGACAATGAGTAGTTAAATCTCCATTGTTGGGATTAGAGGTACTTGATCTTAGCTAATCATGTAATCAATTGATCTATAAATGTATGGTTCTAGTATTTCATTTGATATGGAGATTATTCTTGCACTTTATTGTTCATGTT
>Ga0228710_1003605_pt1 | contig 24560 bp, 17 predicted proteins | sample MedpolnodulmetaG_FD_177995 | JGI IMG/M metagenome (GOLD analysis project Ga0228710, IMG submission 177995) | Root nodule microbial communities from Medicago polymorpha collected in Santa Monica, California, United States - pink nodules | ecosystem: Host-associated > Plants > Roots > Nodule...
TTTTTATTTTCTCTATAATCAACTACCAATGAAAATTGTTTTTACATCTTCCTATAAAACTTATTTTAAAGATAACACAAACTATGTTACAAACTACTATGTTTTAGTTTTTTTTTTTTTACAAAAGTAAACGATATTCATTCATTTAAATTGATAGAGTACATCGATACAATATCCAAATTCGCTAAAAACAAAAATGATTAATATGACTATATTCAAGTCTCTGGAATACTTATGTCTCCGGATCTGCAACGTTGACGACGTCAAAATCATTGTCATTGATCGGATTTGCACTTGCTCAAAGCTAATCTTTCAACCTGAATCAAATAAACACCGCACTAAGACGGGAAATCAAAAACACACCGCACAAAGACGGGAAATCAAAACAAACAGAGTCGTTTAGAGACGACAAAATCCCAAAAACAAACGAAAGAAAACAGAAAATATGTGAAATCACTTATTTAATTAGGATAGAAGGAAAAACAACTATGACCAAAAAATCATCCATTTAACAAGAAGAAGAAGAAAGGGATGACGACTAGCGTTTGAGAAGGAAAGAAGAGAGAGGGGAAGAAATGTGAGTTTTTTTGTTAATAGTTTTAAATCCACTATGTTTTTCTTAATAAGTACGATATTTTTATATGGGACGGATGAAATATTTTTTTACTCAAAGGTGAGATAAAGATAACGCAAAGCATTGAAATTTTTGTCCTAAAAAAAGCAGAGAACTTTTATTTTGTTTGACTGTAGTATTGAAAAGTTACGAGAAAACTCCCATTTTTATATTAGTAAAAAAAAGAAAAATAAAACTCGCTTTTCGTGTGGTGGATGTCAACGCCGCGAGAGTTCGTCTGGTTCGATTTGTCGAAATTTGCATACACGACATTCATTTGACACCAATCACAAATCTCTCTCAATTCTCTCTCTCTCCCCACCCTTCTTATTCTTCTTCTCCCAGGTTAGGTTCAGAGAGAGAACAAATCTTGAACTGATTTTGACTCAATTGTTGACTCCATCCATGACTTCTTCCAATTCCGATTTAGTCCGTACAATCGAATCCGTACTCGGAGTTTCCCTCGGCGACTCCGTTTCCGATTCGGTTGTTCTCATCGTCACCACCTCCGCCGCCGTCATAATTGGACTTCTCGTCTTTCTATGGAAGAAATCTTCGGATCGGAGCAAAGAATTGAAACCGGTTATAGTTCCTAAGTCCTTGGTAAAAGAAGAAGATGATGATGCTGATATTGCTGATGGAAAAACCAAAGTTACCGTTTTCTTTGGTACTCAAACTGGTACTGCTGAAGGATTCGCTAAGGTATAAGATCCAATCCAATGTGTTAGATCCTTTTTTTTTTTTGTTGAATTGAATCTATTATTCTTGAATAAAGGATATTATTATTATTATTCGTTTGTCGTTTATGTAGGAGCTTACATAGCTCAATTTATTGTTTTTGTCTTTATTTTGTTTCTTGCGAAAAAATTATACTATTCGTTTACTTTTCCTGCTATGAAATTGAATTAGCTTATGGAATAAGAGGTGTAAAATTGATTATGAAAGTCTGGTTGCTTTAGAGTAGAATTGATTTTGTTCTGACCTAGAAATTGGAGCTTTTGAATCTAGAATTGATTCTTTCACTCAAATTTATTTTTCTACTCATTTTTCATGATTTTATTGAAACATAAATGACTTTACTCTCAACTCACCTTTAGCCAGAATCAATTCACTCAAAATCAATTTTTCGTCACTGCTGAGCCAAACACAGTTGCACACTTACCATGCCTTTCAGTTTCACTAGCTTTAGCTTCCATCAGGGCATGTTTGGAATCATGGTGAATTTGGTGGAATCACAGGGTGCCACAATGATTTTGGCTAAAACTACACTTCAGAGCTTGAACAAAGTTAATATCATGATGACATTGTGGTTTTGTCATACTCACCGTGATTCTGAACATGTACTAAATTATTTTCAAATTGCCACCGACAACAACAACTCAAAAGCAGAGGATACGTCATATGAAAATAAAATTGATTTCGTAAATATCATATAAATATTAAGTAATATTGTGAACATCGTTATTTTTGTTCCCCTTCAAAATCAAAATTGCCATCCAAACTCTCTTTTGAAATTCTCCACTGTTTTCTTCGAATATCATTTCATACTTGAGGCATGTCTTTCTTATTGCTAAATGCTGTACTAGATGGTAAAATAGTCAAAATCTTGAAGAGTGTCTGTCATTCGGTTACTTAGCAGTTAGTAGTTTAGGGTTTGGTAATTGAAAGTTCTGGTTTTCTATTTTTACAGTGAATGTAATGTTTGAGTAGTTAATCAATACAGGAAACTAGTTAAAGATAGTCATATACTAGTGATCTATTTTTTTCTTTCTGATTTTTGAATGAAACAAAAAACACGTGTTTTGTTTATATCGCTTGGCCATAAAACACGACTTCGTACTTGGCTAATTGTGAACATATTTTAGCTAGAAATGATTTTAGCTTATGGAAATGTACTTACAAAGTTGAAATTAGTTTCCCTTTTTCCAGTGTGGTTGAAATGTTCAACCTAGGGTACCCAACCACATTCTCCCCACAGGGCAATACAGTTCATCTTCAAATCTATGGGCTGTATAATTACTTTTTTATTTTTAATACAGGCATTGGCAGAGGAGATCAAGGCAAGATATGAAAAAGCATTTGTCAAAGTTGTTGATATGGTACGTTATATTAAAATAACGAAATTTCCACAATCCTTCCCTTGTGGCTGTAAATTAGTGAGCCATATTTTTTTTAATGTTCGGTTTCTCACTAGGGGAGTTCTGGAAGGCTTGTGATATTATTTTACCGGATCTTCAGTTTTTAAACTATTTCTTTGGCTGAAGTACTGATGTATGTATTTTGAATCTGAACTAGGATGACTATGCAGTGGATGATGATCAATATGAAGAGAAGCTGAAGAAAGAAACTCTTGCATTTTTCATGCTGGCAACGTAAGATTTCTGTACATAAAAAAGATTAAAATGCATTTATTAATTATTTGAAATGTATAATAATATGGTCCATTTGAACTTGACACGGCAGTTATGGAGATGGAGAGCCAACTGACAATGCCGCAAGATTCTATAAATGGTTTACTGAGGTTTGTTGTTACATTACACCACTTTTAAGTAAATTGTATGTTTTAGGATTTTATTTGGCTTAACGTGATTCTAAGTTTTGGAGGGCCTTAATTGTAGGGTAAAGAAGAGAGGGGAACCTGGCTTCAACAGCTCACATATGGTGTTTTTGGCCTAGGTAACAGGCAATATGAACATTTTAACAAGGTAAAATACAGTGTTTTCATATTATAAAAGGAACAGAGTTTCATCATTTGATTCTGATGTTGTTGTTTTGAAACAGATAGGTAAAGTTGTTGATGACGATCTCAGTGAACAAGGTATTTTATTTCATAACCTGTATTTTCAAAAGTATTAAATTGGATTGGTAAAAAAAAAAGTATTAAATTGGATTTCTGCCCCATTTTTATTGATTAAAACTGGAGCATGATACATCTTGTCATGTCTTCCATTTGTACTTAAGATTCCTGTTTAAGTTCACATGCCTCTTCCCAAAAATGTTCACATAAAAAAGGGCAACTCGGTGCACTAAAGCTCTTGCATACGCAGGGTTCGGGAAGGGGTCCCACCATTTGGTGTATTGTACGCAACCTTACCCTGTTTTTTACACAAGAGACTGTTTCCAGGACTTGAATCCGTGACCTTCCAGTCACATGACAACAACTTTACCAGTTGCGCCAAGGTTACCCCTCCCAAAAATGTTCACATACATGTGTTAATATTGTTGTAAGTGGAGGAAGGAGGCATTGTTGACATTTGTAGTAGAACTGTTTTACAAGAAGGGAACACTACCCTTGGCAGCGCTATATACCCTGATTATTTGATTGTTCCTCCGCAATTCTTTCTTTTTCTTTCTCACAACTCCGAAGAGCATAACAAAACACCCAAGTGCTTTGAAGTTAGATGCATAGCTAGTAAAAGCAGCACATATCTAATCTAAATAGCAAAACATATATAAAAGACTTAAGAATGGTGTTAAAGTAGTCACTGCTTTGCATAAGTATCTTCTTACATGTATTGTTGTGTTTCCTGCAGGGGCAAAGCGTCTTGTTCCACTTGGACTGGGTGATGATGATCAATCCATTGAGGATGATTTTAATGCCTGGTAAGTATAGTTATATTGCTACTGCTATCCATCTCCCTATGTTATATTGTTCTTAGAAGTGTAGTATGCAATTGCTGTACATAACAATTACACGAAATGTATTCCTGCATTTATGCATTTTAAATGTTATGAATTGGCTTTTGCTATGCAGGAAAGAATCTCTGTGGCCTGAGTTGGATCAGTTGCTCCGAGATGAGGATGATGTAAATACTGTGTCTACTCCTTATACAGCTGCTATTTCTGAATATCGAGTAGTGTTTCACGACCCCACTGTCACGCCGTCCTACGAGAATCACTTTAACGCGGCAAATGGGGGTGCTGTATTTGATATTCATCATCCTTGCAGGTGTGTGGAGTTATGCATGCCAATTTTATAACTATTCTCTCACTAAACAAGGCTAAAACAAACCTGTTGTTTCTTTTCTTGAAGGGCGAATGTCGCTGTTCGAAGGGAGCTTCATAAACCTCAGTCTGACCGTTCTTGTATACATTTGGAGTTTGATGTATCAGGGACTGGCGTAACGTAAGTTGGATTGTGTTTGTTGACAAATAGCCATATCATCTTTTTGTGGTAAACGAGAAAATAATAACAATTCCAATGGTCAATTATTATTCTTTTCTCTTACTTCAAATACATTTGTTAATTTTTTTACTGGATATCGTACAATTATTAAATCGATAAATAAGTCCTGGTAGGATACATTGTAGAATGGAATTATTTTATAAGGATTTTTTTTCGTCATTCTTAAAAGAATAATTATTGTTAGCTTTAAGGATAAAAAAGAAACGAAAATGTTCATCAGTTTTCCAATTTCCCCTCCCCCCCATTTTACAATTTTCAAGAACTGACTGGAAAAGCTGTTGATGGCTTTTGTCTTATCTTTCCCAGATACGAAACTGGAGACCATGTGGGTGTTTATGCTGATAACTGTGATGAAACTGTTAGAGAAGCTGGGAAGTTGTTGGGTCAGGATTTAGATTTGCTGTTTTCTCTTCACACTGATAATGAGGATGGCACTTCCATAGGTGGTTCTCTTCTACCTCCTTTCCCTGGTCCTTGCACAGTTCGCACTGCATTAGCACGTTATGCAGATCTCTTGAACCCCCCACGAAAGGTTTTACATGATCTTCATTTCACATGTTTGCCATTTGTTTTCTTTTCTTATTAAATACATAAAAATACATAATTGGTTTTACTTATTATATTTGTACATCCCAATAGAATTTGTCCTTGTTTTATATTTAAAATATGAAGAATTAGTTTAGATATTCTTGTTTTTCAGGCTGCTTTAATTGCTTTAGCTGCTCATGCTTCTGAGCCCAGTGAAGCGGAAAGATTGAAGTTTCTCTCATCTCCTCAGGGAAAGGTAAAATAAATTGCTATAGTACTGTTCCTATCTCTTGTTTTTAAGTTTGGAATTTTCTTTTCCCCCTGCTTTTAATGATATTTTCAAATTTTGTCTTCCAGGATGAATACTCCAAGTGGGTTGTTGGAAGCCATAGAAGTCTTCTTGAGGTGATGGCTGATTTTCCATCAGCAAAACCACCCCTCGGTGTGTTTTTTGCTGCCATAGCCCCTCGTTTACAGCCTCGTTATTATTCTATTTCATCATCTCCTAGGTGGTTAGCTTATCCTATCAAATTATGTTACTGAAGCTTTATAAGATAACTGAATGAGAAATAATGCATCTTTTAATTGTCCAGGTTTGCCCCCCAAAGGGTACACGTAACTTGTGCCCTGGTAGAAGGTCCAACTCCAACTGGCAGAATTCACAAAGGAGTATGTTCAACCTGGATGAAGGTAACCCCATTTGCAATTGGTACACTTTCATGCAATCATATGCTCCCTGTTTCTGCATGCTCGACCCTTTGTTGTCATGTTTAAGATCCCTTCCTTCCCCTTGGGTGCAGTACCCAAACATGCTATGCTGTATCTGACTTAAATCGCTCTCATGACTGATCAGAATGCTATTCCCTCAGAGGAAAGCCGTGACTGTAGCTGGGCTCCCATTTTTATCAGGCCATCAAATTTCAAGCTACCTGCCGATCCTTCAATTCCTATTATTATGGTTGGACCTGGTACTGGTTTAGCACCTTTTAGGGGATTTTTACAGGTATGTGAGTATTTTAGGGATATATGTAATTTTATGATTTTGATAAAACCAGACTCTTAGATGGTGACAATATGCAGCAGGGATGCGGGTTGAATTGAAAATGAATGATGGGAAACCATATTAGAATTAAAACTGTGAACCAAAATGAAGAGTACCTAATTTTGATTCTATCATGATTAGGAAACTCTATGTCACTATACTTTATAGTCTGTTTGCACTTTGCTGTATTGTTATGAACAGAAGCTACATATAATTGTAATAAAATAACTTACTTTAATTTTTGAATATACATGGATAAAAGTCGCTTAAGCCGAAAATCTGTTGTTAATGAGTAGCAATAAATCGGTGCTTCTCCTATGAAGCAAAATTGGATGCAGACATTTTTTCATCCATACTGTCCCGTTTTAACTGTTTTTTTAGGCTTTGTTTGGATGACAATTGGCATTGTAGTTTACAATTTTAATTGCAAGTATTTTAAAATATAATAAAGTTATAATTATTATCATACAAGAAATAAAAACAGAATTTTTAATCAATTTATTCTTCTGAATAACAATTCCGGTGAAACGAAATTGTTACAAAAATCTACTTGTTCTTAATTCTTGTTTGATATTTGATTTACCCAGGAGAGATTTGCTCTCAAAGAGGACGGTGTTCAACTTGGTCCTGCATTACTATTCTTCGGGTGCAGGAACCGTCAAATGGTAAATTAATTAATTATGCAATGCACTTCCAGTCCAAATGGATTTCCTGAGCAATTTGTGATTTTTCATTTTTGCTATTTGTATAGGATTTTATATATGAGGATGAGCTGAATAATTTTGCGGAACAAGGTTCTCTGTCAGAGTTGATAGTTGCATTCTCTAGAGAGGGGCCTGAAAAGGAGTATGTTCAACACAAAATGATGGATAAAGTAAGTGAGGGTAGTTGGCTATTGAGGAACAAATTTCACTGAATTAATTATTTACTGCCTCAAATTTCTTATGTGCAGGCATCATACTTCTGGAGTCTCATTTCTCAGGGAGGTTATCTTTATGTATGTGGTGATGCCAAGGGCATGGCCAGAGATGTTCATCGAACTCTTCACACCATTGTCCAGCAGCAGGTGCTGATTGTCTTTCATCATCCCTCCCTATTGGAGGCTCAACTTCTATTGTTCCTTATCATACACATAAAGAGTTTTGATTTTCAAAGACCATAACCACGTAGTATTAGAAAATAAAAGGAATTTTTTATATATTCTGCTTATGCCTCTTCACTTAGAATAAATGCTTAATAATATTGCAAGTGATGAGTATAATATTGCTAAGTGATGACTAAAATATTACATTTATATGGTTATGGAAGTTGTCAATGGTTTATAAGTTAGTTTTTGGAACACAAATACAGAAGTTGCTCTTGCTCTTTATGTGGTGAAAATTTCAGTACTAAATTGTTTATTTGGATCAACCCAACTTGTATTTTTTCTTGTAACGGGATATGCACTCCGTACCTAACTAGATGAAACTACATCTGTTTGAATTTCAGGAAAATGCAGACTCTTCAAAGGCGGAGGCTACGGTGAAAAAACTCCAGATGGATGGACGCTACCTTAGGGATGTCTGGTGATTTTCCCGGTTGTTCATCTTTCTGGATTATGGCATCCTTGCTATTAGATATGTTATTTACAAGATGGCTTAAAGATGTTTTTTGTGAGATTAAGTACTGCTTCTAGGGAATTTTGGGACACAAAAGGGGAAGGCAGAACAGGTTTCCTCAAGAAGAAACTATTTTACGGGCACTTGCCTTTTTCTTTTCTATTATCTTGTTATTATGATAGGTTAGTTCCTTTTGGACTAGGATTATTTTTAGGGGATTGTATGATGAACAGTCTCAAGGTCGATCAACAATACATGCAGATTATAGTGGTTTGTAATGTATAATAATAGTGTAGGAATTGGTTACCAACTTACCAATAATCTTTTCATCAATGAAACTATTTTTTAAAATATGTCATAGATGTTCAACACTAATCTTCCTGTGTTGGACACTCCCGAGTTTCAGTAAAATAGTCCGAGCGTAGTGCATCAATGTTGATATTACAGTTATGCACGATGTCGAAATTGAATATTATGTTGAAATGTTAATCATATAGGACTCACATTTCTGTCTTGATCTTGAGCTATTAAGTAAGACGTCGTAATTTTTAATGAGCTAATAAGAAAGGAGTACTCATAAGAAAGACGTCTTAATTTTTTTTAAGGAATTGAGGATTGAAAACTAAAGATTTTTTTCAATTGCTTTAGACAATGCTTGCTCTACAACTACAGTACAATTGCAATAAAAATTGGATCGGGCATACAAATTTCATTGGCTATATAAAATAAAAAATATCGAAAAAAACACTTTTTACACCTTTAAAAGTTTGACTACATAATTTCTAAGATATTTCTATTATATGTGTTTCCTTACCTAGTACTAGTTAACGTTTTTCTAAAATAAATAGAGTGCTACAAGTACTAAGAGTGATTAAGTCAAATTGATGATGTCACTGAGGGGACAATTAAAGTTGATGACAATATATTTCTTTTTTGGCATAACAAAGACAATCCTTTGAATAAAAAGATATTGGTTCTTTATGAAACGTACTTTTTGTGCGGAATCCTATACATTTTCTTTTTATGATGAACTACTATATAGTACGTCGTTTGTCACAACAAGCTCGTACTTTTATATTAATATTAAAATATGCAACTCGAAGGTGCAAGAAAATATTGTTGTTATTCTTTTATTTGTATGTATGTATGTGGCACTTGTGGCACCTTGAGTCGGGGTGGCAATTGGATCCATCAAATTCATATCCATCCGGTCCATCAATTATAAAATTCATCTGATCCATCCATCCATCAAACAATTATTTTTAATGGATTGGATCCAATCCATCCATTAAAAAATATGGATGGATCCAATCCATCCAACTTATTTTAAAGATTCAATGGATCATTTTTTATTAGTTATTTTAAATCCAATTTATTCGAAATTGTTTATTTATGCAAAATGGCTTATTATGATCTCTTTTTAAAAAACAACTTATTCAAAACAACTTATTTATGCAAAACAACTTATTATGATCTTTTTTTAAAAAATAATTTATTTATCCAAAACAGCTTATTAAGATTTCTTTTTAAAAACAACTTATTGAAAACAGCTTATTTATGCAAAACAACTTATTAAGATATCTTTTTTCAAAACAACTTATTCAAAACAGCTTATTTATGCGAAACAACTTATTTATGCAAAACAGCTTATTCGAAACAACTTATTTATGCAAAACAACTTATTACGATCTATTAAATGATTAATGTTACTATGAAATATTAATAAAAAATTTCAATCCGTTATGTTTTGAAAGGAAGAATTTTCAATCCTTGATATTATTGTTTTTTGCTAAACTGATAATATTATATATTAGTTGTATATAACTTTAAAAATGATATCGCCACTCACTATTATAATATTTATCCCCATAAAAAATTAAATAATTGATTGAGAGTAATTTTAGAATGTATTATTTTTAGAGAAAGAGTAATTTTAGAATGTTATTTTTGAAAGAGTAATTTAGGAATTTGTTTTTTTTAAATAAGTAATTTAGGAATGTTGATAATTATTAAATGTGCATTCCGTTCATAAAAAAACTAAACGTGCATATGCCACAAAAAAATATGCATAGAATATTTAATTTTATTGTGAAAAAGGAATATTTAATTTTTATTTATATGTTAGTCAACCAAATTATTGGTCAATACTTTTTAAAATAAATAGTTACAAACCCGTGCTTTGCACGGGTTCAATAACGTATTCGATAAAAAAATTCTTTGAAAGAAGAGATGTTAAAACGACGGAACATTGTGATTCATCATAAAATATATATGGGCTGATTAAGAGAGCATATAATCAGTTTATGAGATTAGGAATTGACATAATATTTAGGATGACAACAATTGGAACCAATGATGTGTGAATTATGATTACATATTATCCAAAATTATAAAAAAGAGTGTTGTTGTTATACAGTTACCAAAAAAAGGATTGATTCCCATATTTACATCAGATGAAATCAAGCAAAGAAGTAGCATCGGTGAGTGAAGATAATCTAGTCTAGGATTAGAGTTAAGGTGATCTGTTCAAAGTGCAGATCATGAACACCAAATCTTTATTTGGGAACGACTTGAACGTGCATATTTTTAGGTGGCTTCTCTAGATCAAAAATTAGCTTATCACCTACCTCTAACATATGTTCTTGGCAAAAGTTGAACCATTGGCCGCCTAAGTATTTTTCGCAACTTGCTCTCTTTGCCGTTATCAAGCGACACTTATACCTTTTTTGAGCTTGTTTGTCGTTGAGTGTGATTGTTTTCTGTGTTCCTTGATATCTCATTTGGAATGTGTTCGGTACAAAACAAATTGCAAATAACTAAAAACCTTGCTGCATATGCAGTTGGCCAAATCCATCTCTTTCACAATAGAACCCGTGCAGGATCTCAAATCTAGCCATTGACTACAAAATGGAAGCAAAGAACTCATGGTAAATAGATGGTAAATGATAAAGCTACGAAGTATTTTTCCCATAGTGTTATATCAACTATATTCCCACTGCATAAGGAAAGACATCTTTCAGGTCATTATCAAACTTATACAAAATCCTATCATCTGATGCTGACGAATTAGAAAATAATACCTTTTATCTTTGAACACAGTGTTCGTACACGGTTTCTTTCCAGTCCCAATTGACGTTGTCTTGACAATCTCATGAAGAAGGCCGATGATTTCTTAAAAAAAAATTACATCTATAAGAACATTATAATCGGAGAAAACACATAAATAAATTAAAGCACATAACTATACCATATAAAACGTCAGTTTTGAATTTTCCATCTTGAATTTCCTTAAATGACTTAAAGCGAAATTCATGAGTAAGAACGTTAGTTATCTTGTCATACTTCTGCACCTTTGTACCATTACCAAAAACAACCTTAAAGGGATTAAATGTAATGTCATTATCAAACACATGACAATTATACAAAGTATAAGTCTTGTTTTCCTCGATCAAAGCCTTCCAATGCTCCAATTCTCTATATCGAGTTATTACATGAACTCGATCACCCTAAATCCGAGAAAGAAAGCAAACAATATAAATAAATCAAAATGTACACTAATAAGTAACATTGATAAATCATAAAGGAAATTACAACAAATCTTAACTAACTCATCTAACCTTTGCATCACAAATAATGAGCTTCATATGTTGATTCTCATTACTACCAGTCATAATCTAAGAATCCAGCACTCCAAATCCTATTTTTCAAATGTCCGAATCATTTTTGAGAACCTTAATGTAGTCATAATCCCTTGACATTGAAATTCCTATATAGAAATATAATAATACATCATTTAATTTTATTCATTTTGTTCATTCTGATATCGAAAGAAGCTAACATATTTCTATGTGATCAATTTTTGTATCATCAAATCAACCTGATCTTAAATGCACAAATTTCTGTATCATCAATTTTTTGGACCTCAATGATATGACCAAATTAAATTTATACCAATCAACTTTCTTACGGCTCAATGATATAGGAAAGAATAAACCAAATATGAAAACTGTTACAGCTATAGGATTACTCATAAAAACTAAAATAACCCACATGCATCATTTTTTTCCAACTACAGTACCAGAAGTTAAAATAACAATTGTGTCAAAACCTTACCATGAGTTAAAATTCAATCATCATGACCTCTACTATATTCCACATAACAAAGGAAGATTTTTTTACAGCCATGCAACATAACAATTTCTGGTACATAATCCACTAACAATTGAAAAAAAAACAAAAAACAAAACCCTTAAAATGCAGAATCGTGAAAAAAGGAAGAAAACCACCTATGATGAAGCAAAAATTAAAACAGTGTCGAAAAATGAACCCCTTAAGCCACAAAATCAGTCAACTCAAGTCATGCATGGTCTCAGGACCATGAAAAAAGGAAACAAATGACCTCTTATGAAGAAGAAAATGAAACAGTGTTCCTAGCTGAACTTAGATACCGTTTGACCAAGGTTTTTTACGGTCTAAAAGTTACTTCAAAACAAAGTTAAAATAAAGGCCTTTAAGAAAGAAGCTAAAGTTAATTGATTTCTTTTTTTTTTTTTAGTTTTAAAGTTATTTTTAAGTTAAATGTTGTTTGGCAAAATATTGTACAAACTTTAATTTTTTTTTTATGGTGTCCGGGGTTCAAATCCCGAACTTGGCATATATTTATGCATTGTTCTTATCAACTGAGTTAAACTCATAAGGACAAAAATGTTTAAAATATTTTCTGAAGGCTAAAAATGTTAAAAAATAAAAGTTTTTTTTTTATCAAATACTATATTTACTCAATAACGTTTATTTTGTGTAACATGAATACAAATTTGTATCATCATATAAATGACTTGTTAAATATTTGAATAGAAGAAACAATTTAAGGAGCCTGAAATAATAATATAAATAATATCAAAATAGTTGGTTTTTTCTATTTCAATTATACTCTATAACAAATTTTGTTATAAGAATACCATATTTTTGGTGTCTTTCAAAAAGATAAGAATTTATAATATATGATATTATATTTGTTACATTGTTGGTGTCATGGAAACAAATATGTTTAATTTTTTTGAATATCAAAAAGATATGCATAGTTTTTTAGGCATCTATACCTTTTTTGAAGAAAAGACATCTACAATTTTACTTTTAATTAAAGTGAAAATTTTATAAAAATAATCATACGCATTATGAAACGCCAAAAAAAATTATCCGCATTAGCGTAACAAAAAAACAGACACACATAAAGCATTACTCTAAACGCTAATGTGTATGTGTGTGTATATTTGCGAGGTTGAACAAAGAAAATAAAAATATTTGGTATCATTAAATGAGAGCGTGAATAAAAATATTTGTGAGGTTGTGATGATTAAACGATTGAAATTAAATATATAAGTGATAGAAGATAATAAAATTCCTTTGAAAAATAAAATAAAATGGAACCTCCTTAAAAAAATTTAAATGGAACGGGTTCAAAAAAAATTAAATGGAAGAAAAAAAACATATTGAAATATAATATTAAAAAATAAAAGAAAAGGTTCTCAACGTGAATTGAAGAGAAATGCTTGTGAAATAAATTGTCGAGAAGTAGTTTTTTGAAGTAGCATTCAACAACTTTTGGCCAAAGCTCACTCCATTCAATTTTATGCATTAAAAAAAGTACATTTTTTAGTAAGTACTTAATTGATATTGTATTTGGTCTAACTTCTTAAAAATGTAGAGAAGTTGAAAAAAAAAACCGGGTCAAACGGTATCTTAATCTCCCACAACGGTAGTGTAGAAGCAACTGAATTTGGAAGAAAAAATTGAAAAATAGTTAAAAATAAAAAAATTGGAAAATAGTTAAAAGTTTTTAAAAATATAATAATTGGAAAATAGATAAAAAAATCGGTGAGTTAGCACTCAACCAAGCAACACTAAAAAAAATTATATGCATCAGCGTAAAAAAAAACATACAGACGGATATAAAATATTACTCTAAACGTTAATGTGTGTGTGTATATATTCGCGAGGTTAACGAAAGGAAATAAAAATATTTGGTATCATTAAATGACAGCGTGAATAAAAATATTTGTGAGGTTGTGTTTATAAAACAATATTGAAATTAAAATAATTGATATTGTGTTTGACCAAACTTCTCCTTAAAAATGTATAGAAATTGGTAAAAAGTCGGGTCAAATGATACCTTAATCTCCCATAAAAGCACCTGAATTTGGGAGAAAAAATTGAAAAAATAGTTAAAAACATAAAAATTGGAAAATAGTTAAAAGTGATTAAAAATTAGAAAATAATTTAAAAAAAATTGGTGAGGAGCAAAATGGGAAATATGACATAAAAAAGGTGAGGTGGAAACAACCAAATTCTATCAATTAGAAAATTACAAAAATGCCCCTCCTAAGGGAAAAATGAGAAAATCATATGGCATCAATTTTAATAGAGTATATATATGTTATCAATTTTATCCTTTTCCAATTTAAAGTTTTGTCTTTTCTCATATTAATGTTAGAGGAAATTACACTCCCTTCCCCTCAAAGATGCTTGAATTACACTCCTCTTCCCTCTTATGTTAAAATATACACTCCCCTCCCCTCTTATTCAAAACATATTAGAAATTTTTTTCACTCCCCTCCCTTAAGAGAAGCTTGAATTACATTCCCTTCCCCTCTTATGTTAAAATTTACACTTTACTCCCTCATATATTTTTTTTTATTTCTAATAATCTTGCAAAGAAATAATAATCTAACACACTTCCAAAAAAATAGTATTGCGGCTCTATTTTAATATAATAAAAAATGGAATACATATTTTTCGCTATTTTTTATTACAATTTCATTAACATGTAGTTTTAAACTCTATTATAAAATATGAAACAACCCAAAATAAAATTAAAATATGTGAAAAATTACTAAAGACAATAAAGCATGGTTATTTAAAGTTAATTTTATACTCTAAATTATAAAATCAATATAAAAATATTTAAATTTAATTATCATTGATATTTAAATTATAAAGAACTGACTTAATTTTTCTTAAATAGTGGTTCAAAATTAATATATATATCATAAAAATATTTATTTATGTTAAAATAGATTAAAGTGCAGTGCATATTTAATTATTAAGGAAGGAGGTTGTAATTCAAGCATCTTATAAGGGAAGGGAGTATAAATTTTATTTTTCAAGGAAGGGGAGTGTATATTTTAACATAAAAGAGGAGGGGAGTGTAATTCAAGCATCTTTGAGGGGAAATGAGTGTAATTTACTCTTAATGTTATATTAATATATATTTTTCTAGATTAAAAAAAGTAGCTGAGTTGAGAGCTAAAAGTTCACAAAGGATAAAGAAAAATCACACACTTAAAGATAATTCCTTGTGAGATACGAGTTAAGGAGAAGAAGGGCTACCGAAACTCATTCTTACACTTTAGTTTTTATTAAGTAAACTTATGTAAATCTTACATTTTTTATCCTATTTTAGAAATGAGTTTCACATATAAAAAATAAGTGTAGTTAGCAATTTTAATGTATCAAATTCTCATAAACTAAACCAACCCTCAAAAAGATTAATATAATATTTTGAATTTAAGGATGTAAACAAATTATCGTTTTCTTTGTCTCAAACTTGTGTTTGTGTTTAGAAGAAAAAAGTGTTAAATACACGCAAATAAAATACTACAATGAGCTAAAATGCTAATGTGCATCATGCTTTTTTTTTTCAAGCTCTAATGGGATCATTTAGCTAATTGGGTTAATTAACTCCTAAATAATTTTGAAAATGGTTGTTTACATTAAAAGATTTGCTATCACACACTCGAAAATAACAAAAATATCTTTAACGGTAGTTCCACCCAACTTAATGATATTCTCCCATCGTCGAGCATTGGACGTTTATACCGAACTATTCCACCCTCCTTGTGTCTCCAGGGTTGACTCCTTGGTTGAATTGATTCAGTTGATCCTTGATACCTCTTAACGTGACACCAAGGCGCTGAACCTTCAACATCCGAGGTTCTCCACCGTTGAATTGTGCATGAACGTCGAACATATCGGCCATTGCTTCAAATATACACAATAAGAAATTAAAAACAATCAATGAAAAAAACATATATCTACTTATGAACCTTCAAATCTACCCTAAAAATCATAAAAATTACCCTAAAATTACTTTAAAAAAACATAAAAATGCAAAAAATATAACAGAATTATTCAACATATATCTACTCTTAAAATAAATCATATACTCTTACAGGTAAATCTACTTAAAAACTAAAATAAAAAATAAATATAAAACCCCAAAATTAAATATAACCCTAAAATTCTAAACTATAACATAAACATCATGCAAACAAAAAAACTAAATTAATCAACTTACATCTACTCTAAAAATGAATTATAACATATAAATCTACTCAAAAACTAAAATAAAATAAATCTACTCAAAAACTAAAAAAAAAACATTTATAACAACTAAAATGTAAGTTAATAGCACTATGATTACTTACTTGTGATTTTGTTGAATAAATTTGGTTGGGGTTTTTAGAGAGGTTTTAAAAATTTTAGAGATTGATTGAGAGTAATAATGGATGAGATTCTGCCAGATTTGTATCAGGATCATATCGGTAGTTAACTGTCGATGGAATCTTCGGCAGTTAACTGTCGTCGGTTCTTTCATTCATCGGCAGTAACTGCCGTCGGAGCTTTTCGTCTTTTACATGTGTTTTTTCAACCTTATCAAATGTGTCAACAGTAATTTTCGAATTTTTTTCTCATTTGTAGGCTCCTTAATAAAATGGGTCTAGCCCAAACTGTGTTAACAAAAGAAATATAAGAATTTTTAGATGTACATCAACAATTGAGAGTGTACTCCACGGATTAAGATCCTTTCAAACTCGAAAAATAAAATTAGGAAATAAAGTGAGAATCTAAACCATTAAAATTTAAAAATTAGGAAATAAATTGAGAGTGTACTTCATCGATTGATCCTTTCAACATTTGATGTAACATATCGATATGGATGATATTTTGTTTAATCTATGTTTTTTTTTGGGTCAAGTTGTTTAATCTATGTTTAACTTATGTTATTTATGCTTTCCTTAAATATTCTGCTTATAATTTGTTTTGATACATGTTTAAATTGTTAGAATATTTTATTATTTAATTATATTTCGATAGCATTATGTGAGCAAATATCATAATAATAATTATATTAGTTATTTATCAATTGTGAACCTTAATTGATTAGTGATCAAATGATTAGATTTTTAATTGGATAATTAATTAAATAAATAATTAGTTGATATAGACTCGATGTGAGTGAATGACAAGATGACCCATTAACGGAATAATGAGAAACCCTAATGACCATCAAACATAAAAGAGGCTATGATCCATAATACGACAATACATTCTCTTCTCCCCCATAGGCATAAGGTACCGATTGAGGAATAACCAAATCAACCGCCACTAACCCTTCTATTTGTTTCAAATCACCTCCTCTCTTTTATCTTTGTTGTTGAGAGGGTTACATGGAAGCTTAATTCATGTATTCTTAATATCCTTGTTAAATCAAACATGACGTAGGTTCAATCATATTTATGTTCAATGTTTTGATTACTTCCGCCATTAATTCATAATAATTGAACATGTTTTGAAATCTATTTTATTTAGATCTAAATATCTAACATGAATCAATCCTTATAACTCAATTCACAAAAAAAAAGGTGTTGACTAAACAACACATATATCCTGTGTATCTGCTGACATATTTTAGATGATATAATCTAAATTGTACTTTATAAGTTCAGATTATATAATCTAAAATGTGTCAATTTATACATTGCAATTCGTCTTTGAAATGATCTTTTAAGATTTTTGACTCATTTCAGATTATATTAATATTATTAAGGTTCTTGAATTGCATTTTCCCAATCATATGTTTACAATTTTTGGACAAACGAGAGCAAATCTTGGCCATGCTATCTAAAAGTTTACCTTAATTTATAGGTGAAGCAACTTGTTCCTAAAATTTAAAACATGACAGGTGAAGCAACTTGTTCATAAAATTTAAAATATGACAAATTAATTCTTAAAGTTAAAATCAAATTCTGTAAAACGGATATTTTCGAAGTGTGTAACTGTGGAGACTAATCCCTCGAGCCTTATGGAACCAAGATGAGTGGCAAACTCTCTCTAAGAGTTTTAACGATGTTGCATACCCAAGATTGGATTCGAACCTAGAACCTTGATTAAGCTAGAAGAGACTCATGTCATCTTAATGATCATCGTTCTATTATTTAATAGAATAAAAACACGGGTTGAAATTCTATCTATTTTTCAAAAAATAAAATCGAGGGTTCTATTTGAAGAGGAAAATACTAAAAAATTAGACAGTGTTTTTCATCATTTTCTTTTTATTTTCAAATCTCTGTGTTATTCTCTCGTCATGGAGTCTTCAAATTCTTTTGAGAAATTGAGATGCAAGCTAAGATTGATTGATGAATATACCAAATTGTTCGATATACTTGAATCATTCCATAAATCTTGGACAACTCAATTGTCAATATAATGCTATAACAAGATAGATGAAATATAATTCACTCCACTCCAATAATATCGCATTGCAGCTATGTAACGAAAATTCCTGTAAAAAAAAGTAAAAGAACATAGTAATAATTTATACGTGGTTGGATTGGATCCCAATTGTTTTTACGGTTAAAGGTGGGGTTTTAAAGCAATATAACATAATAAAACTTCACTTAGCAGTTGAAGTATTTTTAGAACATAGATACTACATGACCCTTCTCAGCTTTCACAAGGGACCTTGTTTGTTGTTAATTTGGGACACAAAACGTACACCCAAATGCATTATCAAACAATAATAAAAGAAATTTCCAAAAAGAAGGATCAAAATGAAAACGATGTTTTCCAAGTGGTTGTCATTTTCAAAACTAAAGATTGTCTCCCAAAAGTAACTATTTCAATAATTAGTCCCGATCTTGACTTTCAAGCTGAAGTTATATGTAAGTGAAGATTTCTTTCTTGAATCAACGAGTGTATTTGATTTTAATTGAGCTAGAGAAAAGAGTTTAATGGAGATACATAGTCACAAGAAAATAGGTCTACACTAATATTTAATAATTATAGCTCATCATATTGACAAATAAGTTTATTTTGTAATCGTGTTTTAAAAATTATGGCAAAATACTCTATTCTTTTTTAAATTCGATCTAAAACTAGGTTATAATGATGACAATGCATGTCCAATTTTTGTAAAGACATGTATAATATAATTTGATAAAATCGTAATAAAAATTGTCTTAACATTATTTTTTTTACTATGCCTTTGTTTCACGTTAAGTTGTTAGACCATTGTTTGCAATTATTTACTATTTCCTATATTTCATAATGATAACATAATTGACGATAAATTATATAAATAAAAGAAAGAAATATTTTTAATAAATTAATCTTATCAAGAATTGATGTATTGACTAATACTATAAACGTAAATGAAAGGTATTGGCTAGAGAGTGGTGGAATGGCACAATTACCGAAAAAAAGTATTTTTTAATTCTTTTGGTTAGGAAAATAATTAATTAATATTATATTAAAAATTAAAATAATAATTTGTTTTAAATTTTTTATTTGCAAATATGTCATTCATCATAAAACGGAAGCATTACATTTTCTTTTTAAACAAACTTAACTCATATCTTTATAAATATCAATAACGATACAACTTGACATCAACTCTAAAACTTGAGGATTAACCATATATATTCAAGGTCACGCTAACTTATGACCAACAACATTGACTTGTCTCATAGAAAACTCAACATCTGGATTTTGACATAAGTTTTTAATTAAGACTAAAAATACAATCCTTCAAAATAAAACCAAAATAGGTCGAGTCTCATGAGGGATTATTATCAATATAAACTACTACTTTTTGCATCAAGCTCAAGAATAATATAAACCATCCAACCTCATTTCCGCAATCCATCTAATAGCATGTAATGACTCATATGTCTCACCTTCTTTCACACTAACAACAAAGGAGAAAAATACAAAGTTTTGGATCTTGTAAACTTGTCGTTAGGGTTACAACGCCGCATGTCAATATCCATCAACGTTGCATTTTAGTTTACTAATTGGTGGTGTTCTCCATTTCCTAAATTTGGCCGGTTATGGTTATCATACCTTTGTGTGACGTTAATTGCCATTGTTTGAGGAACGTGGCAACACATTGCTATATCGTTGAAGCAACCTCAACAATTTCATCCCATAACTTCATACTACGACATTTTCAAAGGCTCCACATTGTTGAACGCCACATACCTCGTTTAAAAAGCGACATTTGATTGTCAACAATAAAGAACAAATCAACAATACCATAAGCAGTCATAATTTATGGTTCAATCATATCTCATAAACCCAAAACTCTCAAAGTCTCTTCGGCAGTTAGACAAATTACAGATAAGTGTCAAGCATTTTTTCCATACCCCCCACAACTGAGTGCAATTGTTAGGACAAATATATTTTTTGTTATAAGCTTCATACAATTGTTGGCAAGCAATCTCTTAATATTTTTCGTATAAATTCACAATCGGAGGCACTTCCAAACTCCACACCAATGACAAATTACCATCCATATGTAAGCTTGCAATGCCAACCAAGACAGTACATTTTGAGAAGCTAACTTTGGTGTTCTTTGGGAGCGCCTTTCCTTCTTATTTGGTCTTGATGGGTTTAACACCCTCTTTAATTAATTTGGTGGTTTGAGTAGTATTTACCCTAACGAAAAATAAGATTTGATTTTGGAACGTAGGAGATGGAGATGGAGATTAGATGTTGAATGAAGGAGATAAAGAAGAATGATGTTTTTGAGATGAAAATGATAATTGATTGTAAGAAAAAACCCTATCGGTGAGGTATACATTACCTCTTGATGAATTGGGGTAGTTTACCCCTTATGAAAAGTCGGATTCGATTCTAGACTGAAGGAGATGAATATAACATGTTGAATGAAGAAGATGAAACTCTTTGATGTTCTTGAGATGAAAATGGTTACTAATGTAAGAATAAAGATGAAGAAGAGTGAATTTTTCTTTGATAGAGATAAATTACCCCAAAATATTAAAGGGATAACGTAGGAAAAAGCCAGTATTTACACTTAGTTTTTGCCTAGTTCTAAATAAAATTGTACTTTTGTCATTAAAAAAAATGTCAACCAAGCTCCATACTATTGACGACCAATCACAAACGGAAGGACTACATGTTAAACTTAAACTCAATTTCACTTTTTTTCCCATTGATAAAAAAACTCAATTTAACTTTTCAATTTTCACTGATGTTTTAAAATGTTATGGGCAGCTATAAAGGAAATTGTGCAGCTATAAAGAGGAAATTAAAATGGGCTTATCTTTATTTTAATTGAGGTTGGGTGGGACTTAAAAAAATTGCAGTGGGAAATTTAATTACTTGATACCTAGAAACAAAAAACTATTTGGTCTCTAGTTATTTTATTTTAATTAGCATACTAATATTAAAATAAGAAAATATTTCTTGGACACTCATACATCTTGAAAGAGAAATAAATAGTGATGATGATATGATATATGTAATATGTTAGCGATAAAACGAGAAGAGATATATAAAGAGAAAATAGGATGTTGAATGAGTATTGAAAAATTCAAAGTGTATAAAAATCATTGTCGACCCTCCTTTTTTTGTTTTCCTGGACCTTCAATTGACGTAAGAGTTTGAATATCTTGATTGAACACTTCGTTAAATAGGTTTGAATTCCAATCTCAAAAGTTGTCCAATCACAAATGTATACTATCCGTGATACTTAGCTAAGTCAGATTCCAATACACATCACGTCTAACATGGGTCCTAGATCCAATTCCGACATTATCTTTCTTAACCTGACTTTGATAACGTGTTAAATATTGTGTTTGGATCTTAATCCTAAAAGTTAACTCATATGATGAGGCTGCTAACCACACAAATACATCTAATAGCTCAGAAACCTTAATAATGTGATTCATATATACAATTTCAATACACTTTATGGCGTGAGAGAAAAAACTAAGATGAGAAAATCATAAAAGTAAAATTTTAAAAATTATATATATAGTTAAATATGTTTTTACTCTCTACAAAATTATAAACTTTTAAGTTTAGCCCTAAAATTTATTTATTCACTTTTAATCTCTATTTGTGTTTTAATGGGGGTTTGAAGGACTAAAAATATCCATTTTTGTAAAAAGTTTTTAAAATAGAGAATATTCTTACAAACTAGTAGGGTTGACAATGAACCGAACCAACTCGAATAAAGTTTGAGACTCGATTCGTCAAATGATTCGTTGAACTTGGTTCATGAATCAAATGAGTTGAACTTGAGCTATACATTAAATTCGTTAACTTAATGAGCCGAACTTGAACTATATATAATTCGACTCGGTTGGTTCATGAACATACTCGATAATACATTATATGTACATATATGACTTAAAATAAAATTAAAGAGGACGTGAACATGAATATAACTTAAAATAATTAGTTTGAAACTACCACTAAAATTTTACAGGACTAAACTTAAAAACTTGTGATTTTGTGGGGACTAATAACATATCTAAACCCTTATGTAATAATTTAAAGTTTTTCAAAGATAAGGGACAGATGTAATATTAACTACTTAGTAGTGGTGCAGGGTCAGCTAAAACCAAATATGAATTACCCTACATAATACAACGTTGCTCTAATCAATGAGCATGTATTTAGGCACTTTGTTGCTCTGGTTACAAAGAAGCAGCAAATTTCAAAACGATTAGTCACAAATCGCTGTCTCAAAACCAAATTGCAAATTTGTAGTTTGAGTGAGTAAAGTGGAGTGCTTATGTGACGATGTAGATGTGACACACAAATGTCCATCCCTAAACTACGTGTTTACACGCTGGAACCATTATTATTATGCAATATTCTTTAACAACAACATCACAAAAATATTACAAATAAACTATAACACTAATTAAACTATAGATAAAGATTAGAATATACGAAAATGATGCATGGAAAGGAATCTATATGATAAATGAAGGGGTCCACATGGGGTGACTATTATTGGGCCACATTATCAAAGTTAGAATGATTCAGTCACCTGGTTGGAAAGCTCACCTTAACATGTTCTACCACGTAAAGGAATCACACCCATAATGGTGAAGTTTTTAGACAGCCAAACATGGAGTTATTCAATTTTCAAAGGTGTTGGTCCTAGTCAGCATCCATGTGGCTGGTCTTTATTTGTTGATATTTAGGTTAACGGTCCAAATGAAATTATCAAGCAGTCTTTTTTTTTTTTGCTGAGGATGTGCTGTCTAATTAGTGATGATGATCACTCTCCACCGCCCTTCAAACTTTTGTCCCTTTACAGACCATATTTTGTGGTGAAATGTCTCAACAAGTTCTAATTAAATTCTTGAGTACACATCTTAGGTAACATGGAATCATGAATCTCAAAAGTTTATAACAAAATCCAAATATAATCTTAATTAAAATTATAATTACTATAACGATGCAAATATATTGTTTACAGAGACTAACTTTGGTATCAATTCACTCTATAAGTATACATTATATATTTATATACGGACCATGTAAATAACAAGGTACACGGTGAAAACTGAAAATCGAGAGAGAGGACTGGAGGACACTTTAGCTCACGTTCCTTTTTTTTTTCTTCCTTAAATTTTATAAATAGAAAATAACATTATCTTGTTATACAAATGATCTATGCAAGATCCACGATAATATTTTTTATTTAAATTATTTCATAGCCAACATGATAGTGTCTATTGTCTAATTCCAAAAGAACAATAAGACGTGTACGGGTTAAAAATAATGAATACAAATAAAGGACAAAGGCTAATTTAGTAGCGTGGTTCGTAATATATGATCATATCAAGTAAAAAAAAATTACTCATCTTATATGGAGTATCAAATTTACTTCTTACCAAAAAAAAAAGCTATGAAATTAAGTGTACATTTCACTAAACCAATTTTAATTTGTAGTGTAGTGTTTATGTTCACGATTTTGACAGAATTAAGTGCATTAATTATGAGAAGAATATGTAAGCAACATTGAATGATAATGGTCTGACGTGGAGCATCAAAGGGGCTGGAACAGGGCCAGTGTCACGAGTGTACGACGTGGAAAGCATAGCCATGTGGGACCACGTGGATTTATTTTCATCCTTTGCAAAAGGAAGGGTTCCCAATGCTATGTGTAGACTAATTCAGGGAACCAAAAGTTGTCCATGCAATTAATCTCTTTTTCTTTTGTTGTTTTTTCTTTCCTATTTTTTTCTCAAGGTGGGTCCAAATTTTCCTTTGTATTTTGGACTGTAATGATGTTAATTGATGAAGGGGTCCCTCATTAAGCACCGGCCTAGTTCATTTGTTTCCTTTCAATTTGGCTACTTGTCCAATCTCTTCAATGTCCATTTCAAATTTTGCTTACTAGAAGCTACTTACAAACCTTAAATTTGGTTAACAGCTTCACTTGACCATTAATATAAAGTGAAAAAAAAAAAAAAAACAAACACTTTCTAT
>Ga0228710_1003610_pt1 | contig 24543 bp, 12 predicted proteins | sample MedpolnodulmetaG_FD_177995 | JGI IMG/M metagenome (GOLD analysis project Ga0228710, IMG submission 177995) | Root nodule microbial communities from Medicago polymorpha collected in Santa Monica, California, United States - pink nodules | ecosystem: Host-associated > Plants > Roots > Nodule...
TTTTTTGGGTCCAGAAAACATTAGGGTCTTTAATATGCATTATACTGTCTAACTATACATCCAATAATAATTCATCATATTGTCACATAAACACATTTTTATAATTGTATCTTAAGAACAACCGTGAACTATTGAATTTTCAATAGACATAGTGGAAAACTAGTACTCCAAGTAAATATCCAGTTTTCTGATTATATATATATATATATATATATCTTGAAATGCAATATTTAGTTTCACCAAACCATACTGTATTTTCCTCCAACTTTCACCATCTTTTGCAAAACTTAATATCTCCCTTTTTCCTTTCATTTATAGAATATGATTCACTATGAGTCTATGATGCATTACCTTCATGTTCATTTACCAAGCCACATTTTATTTTCTTCTTTCATTTTGTCACTCTAACTCATTTCCTTCTATTTATTTACTTTTCATTGGACTGTTTGTTTTCAGTTTCAACCCTCCAATTTTCTTTGTCCCCCTATTTTTTCCTGGTTAAGAAAAATGGAAGACACATTTGTTCCATTTCGTGGAATTAAAAACGATGTGAAAAAGAGATTGATGTGTTACAAGCATGACTGGATTGTTGGTCTCACTGCAGGCTTTAGGTACATAATTCACATGAAGTTATGCAACAAAAATACTGACTTCTTTTTATGGATTTTGATATTCATGAAGATTACTATACTTTATGGCAGTTCCTAGTAACTTCATACTTCTTATTTTAATTGGAATGTTAACTTGGCACTTGAATTGTTATTAGGATATTAGCCCCTACTACATATATATTTTTTGCATCAGCAATTCCAGTTATCTCATTTGGAGAACAATTGCAAAGAGATACAGGTACATTGTTAATTTCATCGATGCATGGAATCTTGTTTTTGTTAAGATATCTGATTAGATAAAAAGCAATGATAATTTAGTATATCTTCAATTTAATGTTATGTGTTCCACGATTTCTAGATGGGATACTCACTGCTGTACAAACATTAGCATCTACTGCACTGTGTGGAATTATACACTCTATTATAGGAGGCCAGCCTTTGTTGATTCTTGGTGTAGCAGAACCAACTGTAATCATGTATATATTCATGTTCAAATATGCCAAAAATAGGCCGGATTTGGGTTCCAAGCTCTTCTTAGCGTGGACCGGATGGTATAGTATTCTAACATTCGTATTTGAATTGATATAATCATTTTTGTTGCCTCATGACCTTTTTGTATGGGCAGGGTATGCATGTGGACTTCCCTCTTGTTGTTCCTACTGGCTACCTTAGGAGCTTGCTCCATCGTCAACAGGTTCACTCGCGTCGCAGGTGAACTGTTTGGCCTTCTCATTGCAATGCTCTTCATGCAAGAGGCTATAAAAGTAAGATGCATCTTTCTGTATTGTCTGACATTAATGTTAATTTGGTTTTAGCCCACATGATTATGCAGTTCTTGCATGAAGGGAAAATTAAGATGAATTATGATATAACGTATCTGATAAAGATGCTCTCTGCTTGTGTTTGACAGGGACTCATTCACGAGTTTCATATACCTGAGAGAGCAAACCCTGAATCAACCGAGTTTCAATCATCATGGAGATTTGGAAATGGCATGTTTGCTTTGGTTCTGTCCTTTGGTCTTCTGCTTACAACATTGAAAAGCCGAAAAGCAAGGTCTTGGCGATATGGATCAGGTAAGACTGGTGTGAAATTTTAGAGGAGTTCAAAATTACTGAATATTTTCAACTCATCTTTTGACCAAGTTCTTTTATTATGTTTCATAGATTATTTTCCTCTCACTGCAGGATGTTTACAGGGCTTCATAGCAGATTATGGTGTCGCATTGATGGTTCTGTTATGGACTGTTGTTTCTTATATACCAGCTGGAAATACTCCAAAAGGAATCCCTAGGAGACTCTTCAGTCCAAATCCATGGTCCCATGGTGCATATGAGAACTGGACTGTCGTACAGGCATGGATGATCAATCAGTCCAAATTATTTCATTGTTAGGACATCTACAATCGTTTTCACTTTTATGTGCGAAAATCTCATGAATTTTCACCTATTTCAAATTTTCTCGTTTTCATTTTCACTATTTTCTACACAAATATTTAAAAACCAAATCCAAGTGAAAATAAGATGGCTTATTTGTAATAGAGAGTGAAAAAATAAAATAATTTCTCAAAGTAAACAGACACTTGTGTTCATAGTACTTCTTTGGACATTTTTCATGAAATGATTCTAAATCAATGACAGGACATGCTGAATGTGCCAGTTCTCTATATTATTGGAGCATTTCTTCCAGCTACAATGATTGCTGTGCTTTATTATTTTGATCATAGTATAGCATCTCAGCTTTCTCAGCAGAAAGAGTTCAATCTAAGAAAACCACCTTCTTTCCACTATGATTTACTTCTTTTGGGATTCATGGTACATGATCCTTCTTAGGTTTATTTGAAACTCCTATGGTTGTTTGCCTAAACTGTTTGATTTGCTCTTGCAATTAAGAAAATTTGGATTTCTAACCTGTCCATGAACTGAATTTGATCTGTGGTTTTTTACATATATTTGATATATTGAATGTATGACAGGTCTTGTTATGTGGTCTAATTGGAATACCACCATCAAATGGTGTCATTCCACAATCCCCAATGCATACCAAAAGTTTAGCTACATTGAAGCACCAGGTATAGATTTGCATACATACTTACATTAAAGTAGGTCTGTTTTCATGTTTTATAGCTTGACTGTGATAATATGGTGCAATGACCAATGACCATTCTTATCGGCTATTGCAGTTACTTAAAAATCGGCTCGTTGAAACAGCTCGAAATTGCATGAGAAAACAAGAACCCTTAGGACAAGTATATGGAAGTATGCAAGATGCTTACTGGCAAATGCAAACCCCTCTATCTCGCCAGGAAACGTCCACTCAGGTATGTATGATTGTAGTCTTTTTATCAGCCCCCCCTCCTGCCGTTAAGATATTTGACATAATCAAAGTTGATAGCAATTTTCTGGAGTATAATTCCTAAGTTCTGCCTTGTGTTTCGACAGTCACAAATCTAGGACAGATGCAAATGAATCTTTCGTCATGTAATTTTATTATATGTTTTAAGAAACTGAATACCATATATCATCTAATTTCTTGCCTAACTTTGTTTTGACAGGGATTAAAAGAGCTGAAAGAATCAACTATCCAACTGGCATCAAATACAGGAAGCTTAAATAATGCAGTTGATGAATCAATATTTGATGTTGAGAAAGAAATTGATGACCTATTGCCTGTTGAGGTTGAAGAACAGCGAGTAAGCAACTTGATTCAATCTTTGATGGTAGGAGGATGTGTAGCAGCTATGTCTGTCCTGAGAATGATTCCAACATCTGTATTGTGGGGATATTTTGCTTTCATGGCCATTGAAAACATACCTGGCAACCAGTTCTGGGAACGAATTTTATTTATTTTTACTGCATCAAGCAAAAGATACAAGTACTGTCTTTCACACCATTTCCCGTCTCCTTTTCTTTTCTTTCGGAAAATTTGTTGAGTGATTCACTAGCCCGATGTTTTTCTATAGAGTTCTGGAGGAATGCCATGCAAGTTACATGGAAACAGTACCTTTCAAGATAGTTGCAGTATTTACAGTCTTCCAGACTGTATACTTGCTTGTTTGTTTTGGTATCACTTGGGTTCCAATCGCCGGTGTTCTCTTCCCATTGATGATCATGCTTCTGGTTCCTGTGAGACAATACATTCTGCCCAAGTTCTTCAAAGAGGCGCACCTTCAAGAGTTAGATGCTGCAGAATATGAAGAGGCCCCAGCATTTACATTCTCACTATCTGCTGTAAGTTGCCAATACCATAGCTAATTATCAAGGGTTTTGTGGCCGAAATAAATAAACGAAGGTTCAAATTATATATAAATATGAAATATAAATGACATTGATATCAATAGTTTGAAGTAGCACTTTAATGATTTAGATTTCTATATGAACTAAGCTTTTTTCTCATGTTTGCTTCTGGCAAAACTAATCTGGGGTCAATCCACACTTAGTCTGTTTTCGTTGCATGTTTATTTGTGCAGGAAGGGGAGTTGAGTAGGACAGCTTCCTTTGTAAATGACGCAGAGATTCTGGATGAGATTGTCACTACAAGCCAGGGTGAGGTTATATGAATTTGCTTGCAGTCCAAAGGTACTAAGCCTCACTTTAACACCATCCAAAGAGTTTACAAGTCTTCCAAATTCCAAGGTTACCAGATAAAATACACAGCCCTCATGTAATTCAACTTAACAAAATCATAATTCAGTAGTCCTAGAGGTGTCGGGAGAGGACCCTTTAGCCTTGTCAGAATAAGGAAAATGGTTGAACACTGATATACAGTTTTTTGTTTGGAACTTATGCCTATAATACAAGGTTGCCATCAAATGTGGCAATGCCCCTTGCTTATTTTAACATCTGATTGCTACAATATAATTTAGTGCAGTGATTGTTACAATAGGTCTTGTATATATAATATAAAACCTAAATTGCAAGAATGATTTATGTCAAATGATTTGTTAGTTAAAGCACCTTGTGGAGGAATTGACTTGCATATTACCAACTTTTAATCAAATGTCTCCATAAATCTGTCAACGGTAAAATCAGAATGAAGATCTAATCTAAAAGGAAATAATTTTAGTAAATTAATACCAGGGAGCTTTGTTTTGCTTCTTTAGGCACTCCTTGTGCTAGGAAGCAAACTTTTTTGTCGTTAATATATATCTCATTTTGGCTTGTTCAAAAAAATACCAGGGACTTTTTGGGAAAATATTATTTGAGGAGGCTTGGGTAAGACATACAAATATTTTGACTTCATCGTTTGTTTCGATGTTAGAAACGGGTACCAAAATATATTTTAATAGTAACAACTGATTTTTATTGATGATCGACATATTTATAACAAACAAAATTACATACATAGAATTCACGCATAATCTAAGGAAAGAAATATTATATACAATTACTATCCAAGCAATTCGGGAGTCTCGGTCCCTCCCACCAAGAATTCAAAAGTTTGGTATTTCCCTCCCAAAATCATTCAAAAACTATCCCATTGCCACTTTATCCTTTCCTTTCTACAATGTTTTAAAAACCGAACGGGTCATTAATCCGACAAAGTCAAGGGTTCAAGAGGTCATTGGTCGAATCATGAAGGTATTGGTTGAACCGGATAAAGCCGAACGACTCTAGCATAACCCGATCTATATAACAAAAATGTATAAGTATCAAATTGGGTTGTACGGGTCTCTCTAGAAAGGTCTAAAAAAAAAGAATGGTACCTAAAAATGTTAAATGAAAATACTATGTTAGATATTTTAAACAATTTTAAATGAAAATATTTACTTAATTATTAGACAATTTTTTATCAAAAGAAGGACAAAAATGATTATAAGGAGTAAAAATAAAAGCATCATGTGCTTGTTTTTACACTGCCAAAATAATTTTTACTAATTTTTTTTATTTTAAAAAAAAGAAAGACATTTTACAAAATGCCAACGAAATGAGTCAAAAGACACTTTACAATCCTTGATAACACACGCCCACGCGCGCACACACACACTTTTCAATGTAAACAAAACAAAATTTGAAAACGAATAAATTGACTGATCTCTAGTATTTCCTTCCCAGGTTCATTAGTTCTACACTGATACAAAAGTCAAAATAATCAGCCACAAGAAGGAATCATTATCTGCCAAACTATGAGTTAATGAGACACTGAAACATTTGCCAGAAACTAGAAAATAGTTTTAAGAAACTTCAGTACTCTTGATATGAAAAAGAGTAGCAGATAGAGAAAGCAATTGAGCAATTTCCAATAACTTTTTTTATTTCAACAATTTAATACAACCATCATAAAATACTTGGAAGGTCATGTCTAAATGCTTGATCTGCCAAACCCAGCACTGATGAACAAACTGAATCATCTGGGATTATACAAATTAAGCTTCTTTAGGAGGAGTCTTGGTAAATTTACGACCAGAAATTTTCTCAGACTCATACAGTATGTGATTTATAAGCCCCCTTGCAGCACTACAAAACAATAGCAAGGAAAAGAAATCATTTTGTGCTTGGAATAACCAACCTATTCATAAGTGATTAAATATAAAATTACTATCCTTTTGTGCATGGAGACATCAGAAATGTATTGTATTGCATCTGTTGAAGGGAAAAGAGAACCAAAGAAAAAAAGGGAACGGACTAGGAATCTAGAAAACAGGCACAATATAAATGCAAAATATATTAGAGCACAAACTTACTCGTCCTTTAACTTTTGAACCTTGTCAGGATCTGTCTCATGCAGGTTTTTCTTAAACTGTTGTCTCACCATATCAACAAGAAGCTGTGTGTTATGTTGCTGAATCAGAAAGAAAGTGCACAGTTCTTAGTTTTATCACACAGATAGATATTTGGTATAACAAGTACAGTGCTTCATAAGAACGAGCGCTACTAGGCGTGAAAGGAAGAAAACGATACTAATGGAAGTGACTGATTTAGAATAAGATAGGAGGTAGTACAGCCCCCCATCTCCAAATTTTAACCTCCACCCCCCAAATGAGTTAAAATGTGCACCATGATCAATTGATCATACATGATTGACTAAAAATCTGGAAAGGATCTATAATTACCCTTCTCCAAATTTCGCAAACCCTCCCCTGGGGTTCTAAAGTCATATCAGTCAAGGGTAGAATAGTAAATTAATTTTATATTTTCCTCTTCCTCTTGCAAACTAAACAATGGAAGATAAATAGAAGTTATTTTCACTAAGCTTCCTTTCAACCAAACATGGGAATTTTATTTTGGATAAAACATACACAGTTCACTACCTCCCGTTCCTACTATTCTCCTATCAGCGTTTAAATGTGTATTATTCTGATGTCAGATATCCTAAAGTTAACGCTGTTGCCTTCATTAAAGAAGTTCTACAACACAGGTTCTGCCAAAGAGGGCTTTTCTGCAGCACCAATAATGAAGGTTGCATGGGCATTTTCCAATCGCATCTGGTCGTACGTACATTCCCAATTTTAACTAAACCTTTTTCAATGCTACTGTTCATTGTATTCCACACTTTCAAGTCATAAAAGTCTTCTACAGGCTGGCTGCTATTGGTAGTCTCTCTTGAAAAACACAAATCCTAATGAACAAACTGAGAAGATTTTAAAATAGATCCAAATTTTGAGAACTCTGAGGTAATAAAATGGAGTCACAGGATCATTGTCCCAAATGGTGGTATTATTACAATTGCCTTCCTCATTTCTTCTCAATCAATCGCCACCACGGATCTCATAATCAATTCCTCAATATCAACGCAAATTGTAGCTGAACCGCTCAGAAAAAATAGACACTAGTAATGGCATGAATAAGAATGCAAGGAAGAAATCATCACCATGTTCTTCATTTATCCACCCTCTCATATCTCCAGAAGGGACCCCCTAAATAACCATCAGCCCTGTCACAACTCACAAGTACACCACAGCCGCTAGCACCTTGTACTCCGCCGTGCACCATCTCAGATCCCATCATCAACGATTAAATGAACCCCGGTCCCGTGAAGTCGTTAACCTCTCTATTAGAATGGTAGTTACGATGTAGAGTTAATTAAACTATGACCTAGAATACATTGCTAAAATGTAAATTGTGATAGGAAAACATTACAAATAAGATGCAGAGAACTGTCTGTAAGTTTTATCCTATTATTTTCCTCACCAGTCTACTCCCTCCATTATATCTCCCTACCCCCCACATCCCCCCTCTAAACATCTAAATGTAAAAATATATGGATCTCAATTACAGGCCTGTTTGGATTAGCTTATTTGATCTTATCTACTAGCATAAGCACTTGTGAGATTGTTTGGGAGATCTTAGGAAAACAGCTTATGCCATGTTCATAAGTTACTTCAGCTTATTTTCATAGGCTGTTAAGCTCCCCATGATAGCTTATGTAAACAATTTATAGCTTATACGAAAATAATTTAACTCAATTTTATCTTTTGTGATAGAAACAGTTTGTACGTAAGCGATTATAATGATAAGTGCTTATGCTATAAGCTACAAAATAAGTTGTTTATCCAAACAAAGCCTACTTACTTGTTATCTTTAGAGTTACACCACCAATAAACTAAAATTTAATTTCAAAAGAATTCACAATGGCAAACAAACAGATAACTAAAAAAAGTCAAATTTGTGTTTAATTTAAACTATGCTAGCAGCAACAAACTTCTACTAAACCTTACTGAGAGAAACATAATAAAGAATCACGTACCCGATGACCGATATATTTCGCTCTTCGTAGGCATTCACGGTAAAGCTGAAAAAAAAAACAATTTTTTAATCAGCTACAAAATTTGGAAATTAAAAACTAAAGTAAATTTTTTTCATTGAATTGAACAAAAGGGTGTTGTATTTTACCCTAATGGCATTGTTGGCGAGTTCAGGAGGCAGTGAAGTTTGAAGAGTAGGCATTTTGGAAAGCAATTACCTACAAAACAAAGATTGAAGATGAAGAACTTCATTGAGACAATTCGTCGAACAGTTTAGAAGCAGAAATGGGAAAAATAGGAAAATGGACAAACGGAATAGATAGATGAAATCTAAGGATGATGGATTGGGATCATCAGGGTACTTACCTGATTCTAATATCAATTTCTGACGAGTCCGTCGCTGTGTGTGAGAGATAGATCACTAGCACAGAAGACTGAAGAGATGACAAGAACGCCGTGTGCATAAATTATGCAATTAAATATGAAAAAGTGGGGTGTTCGGAGTTTGAATCCTATCCTGCATAAATTATGTAATTTTAGTTTACTAGGCAAATGTTATTTTGGTATGTTTGTGATTTAGTGAGGGATAAAAATTTCAATTTTTTTTAAGGAAATTTTTTCATTTTTTGTTCGGTCTTTTGTCCTTAGTTTGTTTGATCTCTTTAAAAGTTTTACGATCAAACATAGTACAACTAGAATTATCATGTTTCGTCCCTTATTTTTTAACATTCAAACACACCTTTAGGGTGTGTTTGTGGTGTGAACGGGGTACAATTTTCATGCAATCATAAACTAATCCCTTGAGTTGGATAGAACCACAATAGATGACAGAACTTTCCCTCAAGAAATTTAACACTAACCCATTCCCAAACTGAATTCGAATTCATGATTAAGCTGAAAAGAGAGCCCTTAACATCTCGTCCAAGTGAACTCACTTGGGTTTGTCCGATGATGTTGCTTCGGACCTTGGAGTATGCTCATAACAAGGTCACATCCTCAATGTTAATTATTGTGAATTAGTTTGGTTTCTTCAAAAAACATCTAGTCCAAGTGTTCTTGGTTCTTTTAAGGTGTGTTTGTTTCTAGACATGAAATTCCATTACGGTTCAAGGAATATTATTTTCAAGAATACTATTCCTATTTTGGTTAAAATTTATTTAAAATTAAAAAATGAAATTAAATATGAGTGGTAGTAGAAAGTCATTGTTAGTTGAGTTTTATTCTCTTGAGTGAGAATGTTAGTGGTACAAGTAACAGAGTTAATAAAATAAACAATAATAAAAAATATTTTAGCAACAAATAAATATAATTTTCAATAAAATAAGTGAGGAAAAGAAAACTTATATGAGGTTTTGATTTGTAGTGGTACGGTCTTAAAATGCCCAACTTTTATGGTTCATCCAACAATGTAGGATGAGGGGATAATGCCATAGTCCAAGACATGAAAGATCTTCCGACTCAAAAAACACTTAAAAGATGTTTAAACATTAATTAATATTAAACATGCTTATCTACCAAATTTTTTTTATTCAAATCAAACAACAAAACATGCTTGAAATTATATAAGAGCTGATAATTGATAATTGAAACCTGATATATAAAAATCCAATCAAGCTATTACAATATAAGTCCCAAAAAAAATAGACTTATCTATATCTCATAACTCATCACACAATACGGGACTAATGCTCCCAATAGGGACGAAATCCTAAGTAACATACACAATACAACAATTCCCACCAACACAATAAATTATAATGTCTCTATACATGTAGTACTATAAGATATACCTTCCATATATTAGCAACCACAATTTAAAGCAACACTATCTTAATTAAGAGTAACTCGATGTACTAAAGCTCCCGCATACGCAGAGTTTCGAGAGGGATCCTACAATTTGGTGTATTGTACGCAGTCTTACCCTGTTTTTTACACAGAAGACTGTTTCCTGGACTTGAACCGTGACCAGTCACATTCCCTTAATTATTGCATTCATATTCAGATAACTCCACAACTGTTTCAGGCTCACCTTCTCTTAAACAATCAAGTGGAGGAATAGTCAAAGTCTCTTGTCTTCCATAAGCATTCCAACAAAAAGGGTCATCAACTAATTCACCTTCATAAGGCAAAAGTTCAATCTCAGAGAGTGTGATGTTTGTGCAAGCAACAGTGTCACTACAAGCAAAATGTATTGGAGGTGTTCTCACATCATAAGTACCCTTTATTTTTCTGTAGGAGATATTGTTTACATATACAGCTGATGTTTGGTTCATACACTCTTTTGATAAACAGTAGAATTGGTCTATGTTGATACAGTTTCTTACATTCTCCATTTGGATGTTGTCAAATGTTAAACCTGTTACTGATCCTGTCCCTCCTTGCCATGTTTTGATTCGTAGTCCATTGTCTGATTCTTTTATGATTGAGTTGCGGACTGTTAGGTTTGAGACACATGCATGAGAGTTGTGTACTCCAAGGCTTCCAATGCTGTGGAAATCACATCAGTAAGGTTTTTAATTATAGCTACATAGAAGCTTGGTACTCAAAATTCTATAGGTTCCAAAATAGCACATCACATGTGTAACCTCGATGTCTGGTGGTACTAGAGACCAAAATAAATTTAAAGAAAAGAAAAAACATTTATGGTTTTTTATAAAATAATTACATAACTGCAATTAAGCATACAACATAAAACAACTTCTAATATATGATGCTGATCGCAATTATGTAATTATTTTATGAAAAATTGTAAATGTTTCAATGAGTTATGAGAGTTCTTTTTTTCTTCAAATTTATTTTGGTCTCTAGTACCATACATCTTCCTTGATGTTACAACATGTCTAATCCATTAAGGGTGTGCTTCTCATCAATTGTGGTCTAAGTAGTGTGTTGAATGTAAATTTATTTATCGTTGTATATATTTATGTAAGAGTGAATTGAAAAAAAAAACTTAATCTTAAAAACAATTGTAGAGTTAGAAGCTCAAAATTCTAGCTTATGTTAGAGTTATTTTTTAAGACAAAATCAATTATACTCTATAGCATCCAAACATATAAAATCAATTTTGTACCTCTAAAAAAATCAAATTTGATTTCAAAATAAATATGAATTTAAATCACTTTTTTTTTCTTCAAACTCAATTTTATGTTATTAAGTTTTACAAAATCAACATCTTTAAAAGTCATGCCCAAAAAATTAGTCCCCAAGGTAATAGATTGCTACCTAGGAGCAGGGGACAAAACAGAATTACAGAAATGAAGAACAAAAACTATTGTCACATTAATGATTGGCAGTTTGAAACTTCCAACTGTTAAAGTACTATAGTCACATAAATCTCTAAAAGAAAAAAATTAATCCTGTGATCATTTGAAGTTAGAAAGGTTTGAATTTCAAACACAAATCTTCCATTATTTTTTTTTCTCTAATATGAAATGCTATCTTATGATACATCTTCAAGAGTTATTACACTCACACTACAGGTTAAAGTCACTTTTCATTCATTTTGCCTTTTGAAATGGTTTTTGGACCACAGAAATTGGGTGTATATATTTATATGAATACCATCAACTAAGTTTGTAGCTTATTTTTATTTTATTTCTAAATTAATCATAATTAATTGATAGTTAACAGCCCAATTTAACTAAAAAAAAAGAAACTATGTGACATACCTAATTCCGTGGGTAGGAGCACAAGTAACACCATCCACATTCACATTTGAACATCCAGGACCAATTGAAATGCAATCATCACCTATTAAATAAAATGTAACATTATGTGACATGATTAAATAAAAAACCATAGAGTAAAATTTCTATATTGAGAAAGTGTGACAATGATCTTTATTATTTACCATTGCTTATCAAGGAATTATATATTCCAACATCCCTTGTGTTTCCTAAGTGGATTCCATCAGTATTGGGACTAAGTTTAGGTGCAGAAATGGACAATTCATCAATTAATACTCCTTGACAACCATCAAATTTCACATGGAATTGAGGACTGTTTTGTATTTTCAACCCTTTCAACACCAAATTTGAGCTCATAAAGAACCTTATCATCTATAAACAAAAAAAAGAGAGAAACAATTATATGACATTTCATAAAAAAAAAACTGTTATGTAATTGTTGAGGTGAATTATGAATAATTTACTTACTGTAGGACTTTCACATGGTCCTGATACAGTTTTCTCATTAGGACTCTGAAATGCCAAATAAAAATTACAAGAATTTAGTTTATTTAATTCAACATCAAATAGATAAATACAAAAATAATGATGTGAATGTTAATTATTATTATTACCCTATGAGGTTTGCAAGGAAGATCCCACCATTGTTCTCCATTGCCTTCAATAATTCCTGTCCCATTTAGAGTCATTTGATCAAGTCTATAAAACACAAGCCATTGATTTTTACTATCTGCCTCAGGCCAACAATTTGGTCCATCTGGTGCCATCAAAGTACCATCAATCTGTACACATTTCAACCTTATTAGATAATTAATAATTATATGTGAAATAAATTTTTACATCCTCAAGATCATGGTTTTAAATTGTAATTGCAGGGACAATTGCAATTACGCTGCAAACTTTTATATTACAAAAAAATACAAAAAATGCAACTGATATGGTCAAAATTGCAGTTACCATGATTTTGTGTAGACTTTAAAATCCTTTATATTGCGGACGCTATTGCATTTACGGACTACTAGCAGTAATTTAAAACTATCATCATGGTTCTAAATTACCGTCAGTAATAGCAATTGCGGCCGCAATGTAAAGTATTCATGAGCATTTGCAACTAAATCAGCCACATTTATCTACTAATTTACCACAATACCAAGGATGAACGCAACCGCGACCAAAAAATAAATTTTGAACCATATTTACATATTTATTTAAAGAAAAAGTGGTGTTATGTGATGAACAAGGAAATTCAAGAATCATTATTCTTACTTGAAATACTAGTCCTGGTTTGCATGGACCTGAAAAGATAGTAGAAGTGATTTTAAAACAATAATTTTCAGGAGCTAAAAGAACTCCTGAATCAACTGCACAAGCTGCTTTCCATGCTGCTCTAAAGGCAGCTGTATCATCAGCATCACCATCTCCAACTGCTCCAAACGACCGTGCATCGAAAACGCAGTTTGAAGGAGATTCTCCAGGATCATTTGGATATGGATATGGATCAGAGGGAACACCAGGAGATGGTGGTGAAGGGTCACTAGGTGCAGGGGAAGTTTTCTTTGGTTTCTTGTGATGGTACCTTCCTTCCACATTATGGATGAAAAGAATCATTGTAATCCATAGGATAAAAAATCTATGAATTAGACTCATAGTGAATTTTTTTGAGTCAATGAATATTGTACCAATGTTAAATCATACAAGTTTCTCCAATGATGATATACCTGTGAAAAGAAAATATAAAATGGCTAGCTTAAATTTTTTAATACTACAAAGATAAATGAAGGAGATTAATTTGAACTGATTTTCAGAAAAATCATAGCAAATTGGCCTAGTAAGACATTTATGAAGCTAAAGGATATTATTTATACTAAAAGAATTTGTATGATGGCTATGATATAAGTTCTCAAGCATAAAGTTGACACGTGTTGATTACTGGTTGATCAAAAGTGTATGTGTCTCAAGGAACAGTTTTGGAAGTTTTTATAGACCTTTTTTGAGGTCAAATTTCTTTAGTAACACTTGTATGTGTCTTTTTTCTACAAACTCATTTTTTTGACCAATTTCTTATTTTCATTCTAAATGTACATGACTTTATGTTAAAATTATGTTATTCATTTTCTATGTTTTTATTTCTTATTCCAATTTTTTTCATCCATATTTCCTCTGTTCATGTATATTTTCTCAAATTAAGCTCCCAAAAAGAGAAATAAATTGTTATCAATACTTAGAATAAAAACTCAATAACAATGTGGAATCTTGAATTTCAAGTGATTGAATTATGTAAACTCATGCATTATATGAGTACTAAATTTCAATTTTATAAATGTTTGTATATATGATACTATAAGCTTATAATTGAAAACTTAGGTGAAAAGGCAGGAACAGTATCTAGACAAAGTATATTTGTTTGTTCCTTTGAGAAAAAATTGACTAATTTTCGGAACCTGAAATTTTTCCCATGGTATATTATTTAATCTAATACCTCATTTTTATTATAATGAGAGAAAAAAAAAAGGAAGGAGAAAATTGTACACCACACTTCTACACCCTCATTCTTCAAACACATATAGGGCCAAATTGTGTAAAAAATGAGTATAACTTTTTAAAATTCTAACAAGGCTAAAAATGCATTGTAAATTAGAATAATTAAGACAAAAGCCATTTTTGTATACTCTCAAACAAAATCATTAAAATAATTCTTAAAACTTAAAATGAGATTTTCATATATAATTTTGTCCTAGTCATACGTACATCTTTGTTTATGAGTTTTACCTTGAAAAAGGTGAAACAAACATATGCAACTCCAGAAGAAAAAAATCAACATTATATAAGACATTGCATGTGAGTATATGGCTATATATGAGTTAGAGCCAGAAATTTAATGACCAACTTAAAGTACTAGCAGATAGTAAAAAAAGAGAAAGCTACACATCATGAAAATCGTAAACGTAAGAGATCTATCTATTCTATTGGAAGAAATAAAAAACAATTGAACTTGCATATATAGAATTACAACAACTTCACTAGTTTGAGTTAAACGAAATTTCAACTTCCACTTATGAATAATTTTTTTTTCTCTTGCTAAATTAAGAACTCTCTAATATATTTTGTTTCCTCATATATTAGTCGTTTATTTTACTTGATTTAAGACAATTAATCCTAGTGACATTGCCATATATATGATGTGTTTTGAATCCTCTACGACTGCAACACCATGTTGCAGCCTTAGAGGATTCACGTCTAATTTTGAATTAATGCACTAATGTACTTCAGTTTATACCAAAATACATTTTTTATGCCAAAGTTAATAACAATTTCTTTGGCGATAATAAGAAAATATAAAAAACTATGTTGTATGACATTTGGGGGATAAATATTATTACTCACATTTTAAAAACTTGTACTTGAATTATTAATTATTCAGATTGGAATGTGAACGTTTCAAACAAGTATTACACCATTTTTTTTTTTTTTGCTTTAGTAAATTGAGATTCGTTTTGATTGGACAAAAGAGAAGTGTAAAATGGGGGAATATAGTTTTGATGTAAAAGAAAACAATATCGTGACTCTTTGTTGTTGTTTAGCTCATTGTGGCCCTGAATTTATTGTAGGGAGCTTATATTGGTACCCGACAATAGAATTAAGGCATTCACGGGTGGAATCAAATTCTCTATGATTCAAACCAAAAACAAGGGTAAAGAAAACCAAGATATACTAGCTAGGGACATACGCAAGCAGAGTTAGAACATGGAAAGTGACCTACATATAGAGATTAAAACCTTTATATATAAATATATGTATTGAAGAAAATGATATGTTTGTCACGCAGGAAAATCGTTTTCACAAAATGATTAGTATCTTCTAACCTATAATTATAAAACTACTTTTCTTGATTTGCACCAATGACTAAAAAGCATGTTTGAACACAATCTTAAATTTAAATAAAAATGTTTGGGCATACAAAAGAAAAAAAAATTAAAAGAAAATAATTTAGTCACATCATTTAATATTTTCTTTTTTATTTTAATTTTTGTGTGTCTAAATATTTTAATTTGAGGTTGTGTCCAAGTTAGTTTTTCTAAAGACTAAATTCAGCGTCAGTTCACTCTTTGAAAATTGTACACATTGTTTCGTGCATTTCATGATTAAAATCATGGAAAATGCTATAGCTCCCAAAAAAATTATCCCGACAAATCACGATAGGCATAACAAAAAAAAACGCCACAACATGCTTTATTCCACCAAGAACGGCATTACACCAAATCACCTTCAAACACATAAGCTTCGTGATTTATTTACTGTCATTTTGTTCGGGTTGTATAACATTGCTCTAAAACAAATTGAATGGTTAATTAATTGGTTGTTAGAATTTTCTTAGTTGACAAATGCTAAAACTGTTAGGTTAAATATACGAGGTGTTTCGATTTCGAACTCAAAATCTTCTATCTGTGAATTTCATGTGGTATTATTTACCACTTTATCTACGATTAATAAAAGAAAAAAGAAGTTCACCATAATAAAAATATTATCTTTGGAATTTTGTGCAATGAAATTGCATTCATTGTGTGCCATGTTTTTATATTACTTAAAGTACATCCATACAATAGAAAGTGTGCATAAAATTAGTTTACACTATAAACATATATTACGTGACCATTCAAGTACATAAACAACATTAAAAAATTAACTAGACTTCTTAAATTCACCTGATAATAAGAATTGAAGGGTATGCTTATTTTATCTCTTCAATTTCTTTAAGCTCAAGAAATTGCTGTAACAATCCAATGCATTAAACTTGAAATGAATTTTATGATTATATATGTGTGATGTCTAAGAAAATTATTGTACAACACAATAATGCCATGTTTTGCAATATATGTGTATGATAAATGGGACTTATATAGAAGAATGAAGATTTAAAACAAACAACATTATGTGAAAATATTTGAGCATATGCACTCACTCATGTTTGTCTTAACATGTCACGTGTGTACAATATTCACAGGTGAAACAACAGAGAAAGAAACTTCATAAACAACAAAACCAATTACAATTTCAACAGAGTGACTAGAGAGATTCGTGAGTGCACTTTTTTGTGTTCTGAGGTGACAAAAGTGTTAGTGCTTATAAGCTATAACACGTGGCATGTTATTAGTGGTTCATTGTTACGTGTTTGTGTGTATAGTATGGTCATAGTTTCAATTCTTATGCAATATTTTCACATGCAGGTCTAAGAAGATTCTGCAGAAATTTCAAGAACTAAGAAAGTCTTCCTTTTCAGTTTGTGGTCACATTACTTTATTTTTCATGAGAGGAGAAGAAGGGACACGTGTTGATGAGAATATTTCACGGGATGGTGTTTTTATTTTGTGTGTCACGGACGAATGGAATTATTAATGGATTCATTCATTCATTAATAAAAAGTTGAATAATTAATTATATTGTTAGTTATTGCTTTTTGGATTTCAACAAATAAATGGTATTTACTTTCTTAAAAAAACAACAATTTATATTTACAAATTACTCATGCTATACTTAAGGTGTTTATATAAGATGTCACGAGTTTATTCTAACTTCAGCACCGATTTAAGAGTAAGGCTACTAAAGCCTAACTTTATGTTCCACTAACGAAAATTCATAGTTCATTAGCTTTTACAAACAAAAGAGGCCCCATATGTAGACAAAAAGGACCCATAATTTCAAATTCGCTTTAGACCTCACTGCTATCGAATAGCATTGGATCAGTCTTGTTTAGCTCAATCAAAGTCTTGAATTCCAATCCAACATTGAGCATGTAACAACATTAAAAAACTCTTATAGAAATATTGCCAATTATTTAAATCTCACAAGATTCGAGAAATTAGTCTACGCAATTGCAAGTAAAAGATACTCGGTTAAAAAAAAATTACTAATAATTTTGTATTGTAAGATAGTGATGTGGATAGCATGTTACAAAGAATGGGAACAAAACACAGCATTCTGGTGTCTGATTCCGTGACATTAAATAATTCATTAGTTTAAATTTAATTTTGTTTGGATATGGTTTTATGACAGGTTTAATTGCATAATCACCAATTAGACCGCGATGGGGAAATGCTGTAGGTGTTTCAAGTTACTTTAACAGGTGTTTTGCCTTGTTCTAAATAATGCAGATATCCAAGCACATGAATTGGTATATGCTTTCTTTTGAGTGCTGAATACTGACAAGATTTTAGTAGAGAAAGTAAGCAAATAAAATATTATTAATTAAAAGATAAACATTCAGTGTATTAATATTTTTTTTAGGGGATATATTAATAGTGTTAAACCCAAAATATATTTCAATTAAAATGAATCAATTTTGATTCATGAATAGTAATATTTTTATTTTTTTTATTTTCATGTTTCGTTAACATCTATATAATGGTTTTGGATTTTATTCGGGTTTGTCAGGAGGTTTCGAGCTTGTGCTATCATTGGAGGTCTTCGGTTCTTTGCGTTTTTGGGCTGGTCTTTGTGTGTTTTCTTTCTTTTTGCAGGTTGCTAGTCCTGTTCGTGTCTGTTGGATCGTCTTCGGTGTTGTTAGTTTGTATTGTATCCAGCTGTTTGTTTGTTGGGTTGTGGTTGTGTGTTAGGATTGTGTTCTGTCAAAGGACTAGGGTCGAGGCTGTTTAAGGTCTCCCTCATCCCTTTGGTGGTTCACTGCTTTGCATTTTGGTCTGTTTTGTTTGTGTTTGTTTTGTTGTGTTTGTGTTTTAGGTATGGTGTTCTGTCTCAGGTCTAGGGTCGAGGCTGTTTAGATCTCCCTTAGCCTCTTGGTGGTTCTCTGTTTTGTTGTCTTCATGTTCTGTCTGTGCTTGTTTTGTTGTGTTTGTGTTTTAGGTGTTGTGTTCTATCTAGGGTCTAGGGTCGAGGCTATTTAGATCTCCTCAACCTTTTGGCGGTTCACTTTCTTCTCAGGTTCGGTTTATGTGTGTTGTTGGGGCTGTGTTCTGTCGGTGTTTTCTTTTTGTTCCTTCGGAGCCTTGCCGCTGGAGACCTCCTGCTCTTGGATTAGGTTTTGGTTGCTTGGTTGTTGTTGCTCGAAAGAGTTAGGTATGCAGATGCTTCATGTTGACGAAGTAGTCGTTTGATGCACCTTAAGCCTTCCTGACTGCTCAGTTGTTGGCGAGTGCAGATCCTTAACGATTAATCCTCCTTCTTCATAACTTCCGGATCGTTCGTTGTCATAAGATCGTGGTGGTTTGTGGTTGTCTAACCGAGGGTTGGGGTGTGCGCCAGTCTATTCAGGTGATGGTGATGCAGTTTGATTTGGTGGCTTGTTTTGATTTGTTTGTGTTCGAGTTGGTTCACTTTGCGCTATTATTCCGCTTTTTCTCTGTCTTTGGATTTTGGCATCAGGTTTTTGGTGGGTCGTGTTTCTGGACAGGTTAAGGTGCTTGCTCTGGTGGTTTGTGAGTCGAGGGGTGCCTTTTTGACTTGTGTCGGGAGTCTTGTGGGCCGATCACTTTTGATTCGAGGTCGGAAGCAAGTTTGTGACTCAGGTCCTTTTAGGCTGTTGTGATGTCTCCTCTGATAAACCGAAACTTGTGGTGGTCGAAGCTGGACGTTTGGAGCAAAATCACTTTCGGGTGCCTTATTGATCATTGTTGGCGGTGTTGGTTCTTTGAGGAGCTGTTGTTAGGGATTCAACAATTTGAGGGTGCTGATGGTTTTTGTTTAGGGTTTTTTTGGTGTTTTTATTTTCTGTTCTTGGTGTAATACTTGAGATTTAATCCTCCTATATTTTGCCATTAAAAAAACAAAAATACAATTTGAAAAACATATATAATAAAATAAAATAGTTTTTCCTTCAAGTTTGTAAGGAATGTTTTGGCTAAACTTTTTAAATGATCGGTGTCAAATGAATTTTGATGTCACTCCTAAAAGCTAACTCATAAGAAGATATGGTTGTTCAATTACATATATACATTTAACAACCAAGAACTTTGTGAATGTAAAACTCTAATACAACTTCAATATCCACCTTCACTCGTAGTGCGAGTCCTAGGTCCGGATTTTAGATGCTATGTGTAAGTTTATGTGTAAGTTTTTTATTATAGGCTAATAACTTTCATCTTGACCTGCCCTGACTCCCTGATATACAAAGACAAATTCATCTATCAATATTCTGTGGATACACTTAAATTAACCTATGATTCTATGAATATGTTTATAATTATATTTAAACATTTGACTGGTAGTAGATTTAGACTCAGAGACTACTCTAGTGGTCAACAACCAACATTAGTCAATGTTTTGTAGTCTAATCATGTACAAGTTATATTGAATTGTAAAATTCCCATTCAGTAAAATATAATGAAACTTGTATAAATGTCTCTAATTGGCTGCTGTGCTGGATAGTAATGACAACAGCGTTAATTATAAATAAACAAATTATGTTCTTTAGTGTATGACAACTTTTTACAAGAACATACATCAAGGCAGAGCAAATTCCTGAACTAAGTAGGTACAAGAAAAAATTGCTATGATAACTAATTCATAGGAGATTATTGTATTCAAACCAAAATATACGAAGTAGAGATACAAACACAAACATTGGACACTGACATGCCGACATCGATAATTATTTCAGAAAATTAAATAATTCAATATAATTATATGTGTCGGTGTCGTGTCAGTGTCGGACACCGATTCGTGCTTGTGCTTCATAGACCAAAATTGATACATTTCATTATTTTCTAATTTTTACTTCTACCATAGCTTTCAAAGATATTAGGATTGTATTTGAAAGGGTAAACTTGTATCTAAGAACTACAAAGATTTTCCAATGATTGCTCTAAAATGCAGTAACACCAAGAAACTCCACAACTACTCAGTAGACATTTTACCTATGCTATGCTACAACCAAGAATGAGGATATTTCCTTGTGCTACTGCAAAGATCTACTGGTTCCTGTTGGGGAGTCTAGGGGGGCGTCGAGATCAACAATAAGATCGGATAACACACATTCAGCAAAAATTTAAGCATTAGATATTATAGTCACATCTCTTATGTATCCATTAGTCAATCCATTCATAGTCGATGTAGTACTAACCACTGACACTTAAACCCACCACTCCCTAATTTTTTTGTACCGTTGCCACATATGTTACCTGAGTTGGCCATGTAAAGTAATACATTCCTAAACATGTTTTGATAATTGATATGCCAAAATTTTACAAAACAGAACAATCACATAGAAATAAAATCATAATGATAATTTTATCCATATAGGCTATAGCATATAATTAAGCATACCAACTAAAACATTTATAACCCCTGTATAATCAAAAGCACATACAGGTTTAAAATTTGGTTGACCAAAGTAATATATTTGAAAATCATAGATTAAGTGGTTATAGACAAAGTTAGAAACTAGAAAGTATATATAAACTAAAATTTTGTGTACAATACTTATTACAATCAAAGCACAGTACCAATAAGATATATGATATGAACCTGATATAATAGTATGTTAGTTTCACACGTGCATTTGATTTAAATAGTATAGTAGACTATTCTGATTTCTGAGAAGAACTTCTCATTTCCTACAGAATGATACCATGTCAATATTAAGCAACATTGATATAGTAGGGTATTCTGAACCAGCAAAGCTCTATAGTGCTAAGCTGCAGATAGTATATCCTAAGTTTCCAAAAACACTTAAGCAAAAGCAGGCATATTAAGATCGAGTGTTAAAATAAAGCGTTCGATTAATTAAAATTAATTGTCTAAAAAAATACCTCAAAAATTCTTAAATCAAACCATACAACTGAATTCATAAAATAAAGAAAAATCTAAAAACCAAGCATTTTAACAGTCAATATCAAAAGTAAAAGTAAAAATACGATGATGTAGTCATAAGGTCGTCTACTTATTCATGATGTACTAGTCCAAGACAATAACATGAATCCTCTCTTGTTTTACCGGTGGCATTTGCACACTTGAAGTCCTTGAGCGCTTTTGTCGATTCTCTTGTTTCACCGGGTGCATTTGCACATTTGAAGTCCTTGAGCGCTTTCGTTGATTCTCTTGTTTCACCGGGCGCATTTGCACATTTGAAGTCCTTGAGCGATTGTGTGGATTCTCTCGTTTCACCTGTAGCATTTGCACATTTGAAGTCCTTGAGCGCTTTTGTGGATTCTCTTGTTTCACCTGTGTCCTTTTCACATTTGAGGAGTTTGAGCCATGTTGTGGAAAAGCTGTTTGGTGAAGTGTTACCAAAGATTGTACCATTGCTGGATTTGCTTCTGTAGTAGAAATTGACTCAAGATTTGCAACATTGTTGTTATTGTCACCCCTCTCCAGCTCCTGTGCAACAGCAAGTATAGTAGGAAACATGGAAGGTTCGACTTTGAACAGTTCCACATTAGAAACCATACACATGAAAAACTGAGGGTAAGGATGCTGAGTAACTTTTGTAATGGCTTCCTCTAATTTCTCCACCTCTCTTGAAATTCTAGGGTCACGTAGGACAGGAGATTGAGGCGTAATTAAAAAATCATTCATGAGGACCAAATGTCGCATATCAACCCAAGCTAACAGATTCCCCAAATAATGACAAATAGAAGCAATTCCTGAATTTTCGCAATTCATGTACTTCAAAAGAAATTTAATTGCATCCTTGCAAAGCACTCAAGGACCAAGCATAGTTCTAATAGCATTCACTTTCTTATAATCAAATGGTACATCAAACGTAGCATCAGGATCACATTTAGCTCTCACTCTAAGTTCACGAATAGAATTTGTCATGAAAACGGTATAGTTTTCCTCGTTAGTAAATTCCTTGAAAAGTACAAGGATACAGCAACCAAAGTAGACAAGTACTGAAGGCGAATCGAAATTCATTGTTTGGTAACCATCCATAGGTCGGTAACCACCATAGCTATCAAAGATTGCTAACCCCCATGATTGGTTAGCATAGGTTAGTGACCCCGCCCATGCACCAGGTTTTATACCTATTGCATCCAATGCTGTTAACGCCGAGTTCTGGAATTCAGAAGATACATAAGTTATCATAGCACAAACACAAATGCATAACTCCTTGTTATTTTCTGAAACAACCGCCATATTATATGCCTTTGTGAAATAAGCCACACTAGTCTGGTTCATAATAAACTTCTTTGGTATTTCTTCAGTCCATTCATTGTTGAACTCTAGAAAATAAAATAAGTAGTCAAATTAGAGATTGAAGATGAAGATCAAGCTATATATATATACACACCCACACTCATATTGTAATATGAAACAATTATTATTAGGAGTGGCAAATGATCCACCAAATCTATATCCATCAGATCTATCCACTATAAAATTCATCCAATCCATCCACCAAACAATATTTTTTAATGGATTGTATTCAATCCATCCATTTAAAAATATGGATTCAATTCATTTAACTTATTTTTAAAATCCAATGGATTAATTGAACTATTAAATATAAATCAAATATATAAAAAATCCAAATAATCAAAAACTAAAATATTTAATGTTAAAATTAATTTAGAACTAAGAAATTGGAAAAGTCTGAAAATACAAAACACAAAATTATAGAAATTTAATAGGGGTGACAAAATTGATAGCTTAGATAGATAAAACTATTTTCGAGTGAATAGGCAAAAAAACCCTGAAATTGTAACTTTCGTCGAAAACCCCCTGACTTTTAAGAAACTTTAGAAACCCCCATGAAATTGTTAAATGTTAGTCAATTACCCCCCTTTGTTTGTTTTGGTTGTTAAAACCTATGACGTGGCAGTTAACTGTACATATGACACCTCCACATGGACTTGATGTCATGCCACGTCACGGGGGGTATTGACTATTTTTTATTTTTTGCTATTTTTTTTGTCAAATTTGTTCTTTTTTTGCTTTTTTTTGTTGTCTAAAATCCGTGATTATAAAAATAGGCAAATAAACCCCCTCAAATTTAACGCTTATATGCAAATACCCCCCTCAAATTTAAAACTAGTGTAGCAAATACCTCCCTTAAGTTTAAAATTTATATGCAAATATCCCCCTCAAATTTAAAACTTATGTACAAATATCCTCAAAACAAACGGCACAATAAATATTGAGGAAACATGTAACTATCTAATCATTAAAGATACAACATCAGTGTTGAGAGACAAACAAATTGTGTCTACTATCCTATAAAATGTTAAAAGTATAAAGATAAATGCAACTCAGGATTAGCTCCCATCCTGGAATCATGCCAATACTTTTGTTAGGGTACAATATCTCATTATTTTGCATCATTTGTCAAACCTCCAATATGAAGACTGTGTTAAAGAAGACAAGTATAGATACAACTAAACAAACTTTGATTCTGGCTTTGGATTATTTTGAAAATAATACACTTTTGACAACTACTTGAATAAACATTAAAATTAATCATTTCCCCAATATCAATTGTAAACAATGTGCCATACAGGAATAAATCAATAAATAAATTTTATTCACTTTTTTTTTACAGATCTAAGCAAAATAAATTAAATAATATCAAAGTCAATAGGAGAGTGAATATATATATATATATATATATATAT
>Ga0228710_1003611_pt1 | contig 24541 bp, 13 predicted proteins | sample MedpolnodulmetaG_FD_177995 | JGI IMG/M metagenome (GOLD analysis project Ga0228710, IMG submission 177995) | Root nodule microbial communities from Medicago polymorpha collected in Santa Monica, California, United States - pink nodules | ecosystem: Host-associated > Plants > Roots > Nodule...
TGTTTGATTTTTTTTTTTTTTTTTATGGTGGTTGGGGTTTGAATCCCAAATTTTTTTTTTTTGATGGCTGGAGTTGAATCCAAAAAAATCTAAAGAGACCTGTATAATGAGTTATTGTTTAGTTTGTTAGATGAATAATCCTGAATGGTGCGAATTCCGTGCATACGAAATTTCACGGACGATCAATAGTTGGTTTTTTTTTGTTCTTTTTGCATAGTAGAAGCACCAATTCAACATTGATTTGGTATCTCCTATACCTATTTTGTCGGTTTCTAAGAAATAAGTTGATCTCTTAACACCTTTTATTGCAAATCCAGTGAACTTTATCGCCCATGGTATGAGACATGATCACTATATTATTTTTTAAAGAGACATGATCACTATTATTATTGTTATTTCTACAAAAGGGTGCTGTAGTTTTGTTATTATTTTAATCTAGTGTTAGTATTTGTTTAATTTAATCTCCCAATTTTTTCTAGTAAAATAAACGAGAAGATATGCTGCATATATGAAGTTCGTCAAATTTTGTAAAAAAAATGCTGTATCATTTAGCACCTCTCTTGTTAGATTATATGTCAATTTCTAGTTTGTATAAACAGAGAATTGGTGAATGTAGCGATCATCAGCTAAATGAATGAAAGAAGATATTAGTTTGTTAGAATAGTTTAGTTGTAGCTTTAATCTCTTTTAATTAAAATAGTATTTCTCTCATTTATGAACAATCAAAAAGTTGTTATTGACAAATTGAATTAATATAATCATGTTTTGTTTCAAAAACAAAAAGAGTTGTTCATGTTTCTTAAGGAGAGCTTGCCGTCTATTTAGGTTCCACAATGTTTGAGGGATTAGTCTTCGCAGTTGCGTGCGAAGGATATCCAGTTAAAAAAAAAAAGTTGTTGATAACAATACATGTCAAATGCAATTAGCTACTTGTTATGTATTTATGTAATCGAAGACCCCAAAAAAATCCACAATTCACAACCCAAAAGGAAAAGCATTACTCAACCTCAACTTCAAAACTTAAGAAGGCGTAGATCCGGTACAAAGAAAAGTAGTTTGTAATCCAAAACCAAAGACAGCCCATTTTGGAACTTTATTTTGAGGAGTTTATTTTGGAACTTGAATAGCACATTACACGCACAAATAATTGTGCTAATAAACAAGACAATTCGAATAGGGTTTATATATATTTTTTGAAGGAATAGGGTTTATATTATGTAGCAGCTGATTAACAATCTAGTCACATTAGCAGTTGAATAGGGTTTAGATTTTTTTTTTGTTACAAAAATCTTAGAATTCAAATCTAATATAAATCTGATATTTTAAATTAATTATTAAGATAATTATGGTATTCATAGTATCTTTTTATTATAAAAAAAATAAAATAAAATCATTCAATATCTTGTATTTCTTTTTGTCGATAATTGCACATTATATTGAGAGATATGATTTGAATACCGCAAATATATTTAGACCTAATTTAGGAACCAACCATAACACATATAGGAGTATTTTTTATTTTTTTTTGAGCAACATATAGGAATATATAGATTGCGGTATTAGGGTTTTTTTTTTGTAGACGATGACAGTATTAGGGTATTAGAGTATTACCACACATCACCGATTTCATATTCACAATAATAAAACTGATCGGTACAAGAAAAAACAATGGCAGCATATTCATATTTACCAGAAGATTGCTGGGAATATGTCATCAAATTCCTCAACCACCGCAGTTTGGAGTCTCTTTCCGTCGTCTCCAAAAACTTCCTTTCCATCACCAACCGCTGTCGATTATCTCTCACAATATATAATTCAACCGTCCCATTCCTTCCTGGCCTTTTTCAAAGGTTAACCAACCTCACATCCCTCGACCTAACGTGTTTCCACGGTGACCTTGACACGCTTCTCCGCCAAATATCTTTTTCCTCTGTGCACCTCAAATCGCTTGATGTCTCCAATCACTACATCCCTAAAGATGGGTTTCAAAGTTTAGCAGCAAAGATGAAAACTTTGACCTCTCTCACTTGTTCTAACATGTTATTTGTCAGTCAAACCGACCTTATCATCATTGCTGAATGTTTTCCTTTCCTTGAAGAACTTGACATTAGTTTCCCTCAATCAGTTGAAAGCAATACAAATATATTGCCATTGACACTTCCCAAACTCCGCAAGGTTGATCTCTCAGGAGCTTTTAAAAGTAAGCTACCTTAAACCTTAACTGTTGTTATTTTGTTAATGTATGTTTGCCTGTTTGGTTTCATTTAGATAAAGGAAACTTGCTTCGAACTTGTTATTTTGTATTTTGTTAATGTATGTTTTGTTAATTACATTGACTAATGATTTTTACCTTCTAATTTATTGTTCAACATAATTTTTGATTTGAATGGATTCAAACATATATTACTTTACATACAACTCATAATATTTGGCTGGAATCAATTTTACAAAAAACAAAAAAAGAAATTCATTAAAATTCATTTTCCAGCAGGAAGTTGGACATGTGACTTCCTTGTAACTCAAATCCTTATGCCTCTCCCACAAAACTGAGCCACCTCTAATTTTCTTTTAATCTATCAGGTCATTACTACATTGACGACTCTTCACTCTTCCATCTTTGCAAGAACTCTGAGTTTCTTGAAGAGATAATCTTGTTTGGTTGCAGATACTTAACCAATGCTGGCGTTACTTCTGCCATCCGCAAGACACCAAATTTGAAGTCTTTCTCCATTTCTTCCTCTGAGATAGGGGGATGTGAAAGAATGTACGCTACTTCGAAGATGATTAGCTCTTTAAGGAATTTGAAAGGACTGACCTGTCTTGATTTGTCGTCTTTGCGTATATCAGACCATTTGCTCTCATCTCTTGCAAAGGAAGGTCTGCCCTTGAAGAGACTTTCACTCAAAAATTGTACCGATTATAGTTATGCTGGAATCTTTTGTTTGTTATCAAAATGTCAATTTTTACAACATTTGGATCTTCAATATTCGTTCTATTTGAATGATCAATATGTTGTTGGGTTGTCTACGGTTCTTGGTAGTTTGGTGTCTATAAACCTTAGCCATAGTAATATCACTGAATTAACCTTGCTGTCACTAGTTAGGAACTGTCCTTTCCTCAGCGAGATCATAATGGAATACAGTGGTATTGGAAAGTTTTGTGATAAGAACTCTAATTCTTTGATGGACTTTGTTGTATACCCTCAAGTGAAGTCTCTCCATTTGGCTCGCAATCCATGTTTGAAGAATGAAAGCGTCAAAATGTTGGCTTCTCTTTTTCCAAACTTGCAGGTGCTTGACCTGAGATATTGCCATTGCTATTGCATATCCGACGGTATCGTTGAAGTTTTAAGATATTGTAAAATTATTCACTTGGACATGAGATCTTGTTCAACGCTGAATCTACTTTCAATGAATTTTCAAGTTCCCAAATTGGAGGTGTTGAATGTGTCAGAGACAAAAATTGATGATGAAACATTGTATGTGATCTCAAAGAGTTGTTGTGGGCTACTACAATTGGACTTGGAACGGTGTGATCAAATCACAGAGAATGGAGTAAGGCACGTAGTAGAAAACTGCACACGACTGAGAGTGATAAATTTGTGGGATTGTCATAATGTGTGTGCTGATGTTAATTTCTGGATGATGATGGTAATTTCAAGGCCATCATTGAGAAAGATTATGGCTCCCTCTCATTTTTGTCCTAGTGACGACAAGTGGAAACCTTTATTGAACCATGGATGCCTTGTTTTCTAGTATTCTGAAAGTGAAAAAACAGTTATTTGAAATGTTATCTTCATCACAACATTTCAATCTTTATTTTTCCCATGTTTTGTTTTTCTTTTTCGTGACATATATTAAAGAATTGTAGTTTGGTTGATGATTATTTTTTTGCTAACATTTACAAGGTAATCTCCAAGAACAATATCACACATTCTGGTTTTAGTGATTATTATTGATTGATTAGAAGTAGAAGAAACTCAATGTGACTTATATCTTTCACCAATAAGTATCTTGTTTGTTGAGATAGCATTCATGTGATAAAAAGTTACATTTTGTCAGTTTCTTTTGCATTTTCTTTGAGCTCAACCTTTTGTAATCAACAACCTCAATATAGTTCCCATCAATGATACCTATATATAAGATTGTAACTATGGAATACCCCTTGTAATGTACTTTGCATTAATCTTACTAACTAATTATGGACAGAAATATTCTGATCATTCAAATTTAACGAAAAACTTACAACATAGAAAGATCACTACATAGGTTAAATAACATTTTGTAAGCTCCACCATGTAGTACCGGGGGTGGCCTTGAGTATGGCCGGGATGGCGGACAGCCCAGGGCACCATTTTTTAAGGGTATCGAAATTATTATTTTTACTTGTAATTTTTTACTCAATTTGATTAATTCAATTGAAAATATTATTTAGAGAACCTTATTCATGAATGAGTTTTTTGCAACAAAAAATATAAGAAAGACATTTGCATAATTAAAAAGGCACAACTTTATTGATTTGTCTAAGACACCAAAAGTCAGACAGGCTCTTTTTAGTACCATTGTTTTTCCAAATCAGTTATACACGGTGTTAGGAAACTACGCACAATTTCCCCATAGTCAGATTAAGTGGAAGTGAAATAAATGCGGAATAATAACACACAAAATTGTTAACGAAGTTCGGCCAATAACGCCTACTCTCCGGACTGCTGCAGATCTCTTTAATCAAAAGGGAAATATATGTGTTTACAAACACTCACAAACTCTCGCTACCCACAACCCAATTACACCCAAGAATTTTCTCTAAAATTCTCACACTGAGTTTTTCTCTAACTCTACTGATGTAATACACTACTTGTGTTGTTTTTGCTTCTGATACTTCTTCCTTCAAATGCACCTCTATTTATAGAGGTAATGAACCGTGAGAGTTGAAAATCAATACACTCCTTTCCCACCAAAAGTCATGCTCTTATAGTGTGAAACCTGTACCATGTGTTTGTTTTCAAGCTTCTTGTCTGCCAACTACTAGCCTATGCACCAAAAGACTATAATACTATTTGGCTATCGAATGGAAAAATGCAGCATGCGTTTATTACCAAGGGCAAGTAAAATTGCAATTTGCTTGAAGCAAATTTCCTTGGTTTGACTTTACCCATATGCAATGGGCCCATTCATTTTTACCAACACACGGCTCATTCATCTTTACTATGTCAGTGCTTGATTTTCTAAAATGTATAGAGAAAAGTTGAGTGAAATTATGTACTAGACTAGATATAGCGGTTACAATATTATAAACTTCGTTTTATGCTAGCAGTGAAAATAAACCTATTTCGATATTTTGCTAATCATTAGTGTCGGTCTAATTAGATATTTTGCTCAAACCTTTACTATCATTGCAACAGTGGAACTTGTACAACTAAACAAAACTGACCTTTGTCAAACTGGTTTGAATAATTAAGAAGTTAAGGTCAATCATTTCCATAATATCTTACCATATACCATAAATTTATAACACCAAATCAAATCCTCCACAACTAGTGCAGCTACATTGTTGCACCATCCAAGTACAACTGCTAAACCTAACTAACATATTTACCAAAACACATAGTTGGTCAATGGTCAATCATTTCCTCTTAAATATCGTATGACAATGATTATCGTATAAGACTCTAAATGAATTGATTTTGGAAAATGATTTTTAACAGGAAACCAAATATATTCCACCAAAAACAAAAGGTTAAGTTGAATAGATGTTTTGAAGTTAAACCAAATTTGTTCTTTGAAGTAGAATTATTTCCATATGTTGAGTTTTGATTTAAAATTTGATGTTTGTGTTTCAACAAAATCGTGGAATGATTTGGGAAATATAACCGTGACACGATTTTGAATCAACGATTTGGAGGTTTGTAACAGCAAAAATTGTGGCACAAGAGCATAAAATCGTGGCACGCTTTTGGATAACATTTAGTATTGTACTGTGTACTAACGTGAAATCGTGGCATGATGGTTTTCAATCGTGGCACAATTTGACGAGATCTGACACTATGTAAGCACTTGTTGACCCTTTTGTTGTGGGAGCTTGAGAATCTCATGGAAACCAAAGTGTGGAACTTTTAGGAAACATAAATGCTAAAGTTGAAGGTCTTTTGGTGAGATTCAAAGTGTCCAAATGTAAACCTTAGAGAACCAAAAGAGGGAGCTCTTGGAAAAGGTTTTGGTGCCTTCTGTGGAGAGGTTCATGGCGTTGGAAATGGAAACATATGAGTGGAGAGTCAATTGTAAACACCTTGAGAGAGTGAAAATCATTGAGTCTCTTGTTCATGAGAAGAGATTGGAAAGTAGGTAGAAATTATGTTTGTTTTGTTGAAGTTAATTTCTTGTAATCTTTTTGCATCTCTTTTTAAAGCATGAGTGGAAACTTTTTAAAATTAATGATTTTTTGAGAGCAAAATTCATATCTTCTTTAAAAAAATATCCTATGTAAATTTTATCTTTTACCCTTTTGAGATGCAAACATTTCCTTCTCAATAGATAATACAGCTAATCAATTAATTTATTTTTATTGAGTCATTGTCGATCTTAGATAAAGTTTTATTAATTTAATTTGGAAAAACTACTTCCTGAAAAGCAACATTTACAGGAAATGTTAACATTATTCTATAAGTTATATGTGCATTTAGAAAAGAATCAATTATTTTTACATATGTCAATCGGTATATCATTTTTTACTTATATAAAAGGCTTAGCTACAAAAAATAATAATATTGTTGTTATATGTGTGAATCACTAAATCAACATTTACATGGAAACATCGAACCTTAAAAATTCTTTTTTTAGAAAATCGAACTTTAAAAAATTGTTGCTATCTCGTTACAATTAGTAATATATACAGATATACTGATTAAAAAAATTAAATAAATTTGGGGTCTAAAACAAGGGCTTTACTGATCTAATCGTTGAGACGTCGTTGCAATCTCTCTGTATATTAATAAAATTATTTGCCTGTTAAAAAAAAAATCGAAGCTCACATCACCCACACAACTCACTCTCTCTATATGTGTGTGTTTTGTGTGCGTGCGTGCGTGCGTACGAGGTGTTACTTATAAAAAAAAAATAGGATACCAATTTTATACTTCACACAGAACATTCAAAATTTTAGAACTAAAATTATATTTACTAAAATTGTCAGTGAAATAAAATAATAATTAATTTTTATCACTCATAATAGTGGATGTAGAATATTTTCTACTATAAAATGTAAAAATATGATGACTATGGAGCCTATCATTTCTACTATATAAATGTAATTTGTAGGTTGAATTTGTTAGAGGATTGAGAGTTTTAAATATGGAGCCTATCTTTGAGAAAGTTGAAACGAGGAAGACTACCCAAGTCATAATCAAGAAACTAGATATTGAGAGTTTAAAACTCTTTATTGAGCGGTTAACCTGTGAAGAATGTGATGACTTTAAGAAGAAGTATGGAAAGATCTTGGATTTGTTAAGGGTAGATGTTTAGGTACTGATGCTTTCCTGCTTATTCCAATTCTATGACCCATCTTATAGGTGTTTTACGTTCCAAGATTTTCAACTAGTGCTCACCTTGGAAGAATTTTTACAAATTATGGGATGCCCTTTAGCTAATGAGAAACCATATCACTACATTGGGCATCCATACATATGGGAGGTCTTTGCTGGGTTGCTACAAGTTGAACTTAGTGATTTGGAAGATGCAGAGGAAAGCATGAATACAACCAGTGGTATTAAAAGGTAGTACTTAGAGGATCTGATGAAAGCCTTAGCCAATAATGGAGAATGGAAAAAGTTTATGGATGTGTTGGCTTTGACGATATATGGTTTAGCTTTGTTTCCAAGTGCAAATAATGTGATTAGTTTGGCATTAATATGGGTCTTCTATAACTAAAAGTGCGAATTGGAAAAAAAAAGATGCCAACAGTCTTGGTGGATGTTTTTTATAGTCATGAAAAGACAGGTAAGTAGTTGTTGTGTTGTCAATCGGTCCTTTACGTGTTGACGACACGCCATGTTTTTCAAAGTGGTTATGAAGATTGTTGTCCTATTAAAGACTTTCGGTTGCTAGACTTAATGCCACAAGGTGATGAAAAAATAGGCATAGATCTTGGTTGAACTTAAACCACACAAGGTGTGACGGCACCCTGAGTTGAAAGAAGTAACAAGTGTTGTATCTATGTGGTGACTTCCCTAATGTACCACTCGTGGGAACAATGAGTTGTATCAATTACAACTCAGCCTCAGCCTTGCGCCAACTTGCCTACCCAATGACCGGGGAACCCCTTAAGGAATCTTATGCCCCTTTCATAGCTAAACTAATAGATATTGAGATGCTCAAAAAGAATTCGTAAGGTATGGGAAAATTCATTTATAAGGACAAACAATTGGGGTGCTATAGAACTTATTGGGTATAATTTTATATAAGGAGTGGGTGCAAAATAGAGTCAGTCAGATCAAACTACATTTCCACTTGTCAAGAGACCAAAAGGATGTGACCACTATGCCAGAGAAAAGCAACAAAGTCAAAAAACTCAAGATAAGGTAGAAGAAGAAAAGAGTGTACTAGAAGATAAGTTGTTGAAGGTTAATGGACTTTTAAAGATTTACAGTTTAAGTATGATTAAAAGACTCATTCACCGGTTCCTATAAATTTCAAATATTTATAGGAACCAAAAACTCACTTAACTTTTTCTTTAATATGAATATTTTATGAGCTAAAATCTTTAGAAACTAAAATAACATAAATTTAAATCAAGAAATCTAATTATCATCTCATCTTTTGTAGAGACTTCTATCATAATATACTACATCTATAAAGTTTGGTAGCATTTCGATAAGACCTTGGTTTATTTTAATTGTGTGTGCGCGTGCGTTCATACGTGGTGTTACTTATACAAAAATTAGGATACCAATTTTATACTTCACACATAACAATATTCAAAATCTCAAAAACCACGTTGCTTATTCCAAGATTAATTATTTTAGTCTCTCTATTCGTCTAAGCGGGTTTGACATAAAAAATACAAGTTTTTTACCGAACTCAAACCCGTTATCAAGCTTAAAAGAGCAAAGACTATATTCCATCGGTAGAAAACCATGAACAATTATCAAATGCTTAGAATGAATGTAAAAACTATCTGGTTGCCGGTAACTGTTTAGGAAGTATTTTGAACTCTTTTTAGATATCCAGCTACATCTTGTGATCGGCTATTCGTGTTAATAATACTTTTCATTTTAAGAAAAATTGTGCATCTGTAAGTCTGTTTGTATCGAGGCTAATAATGATGATATGCTAGTGATTTTTTTATCCCAATTCGTACAAAAGTTTCATTACAAAGAGGGATGATTGTTTTTATTTGCTGCAAGAATTAGTTTAGTCCTAGCCTTTGAAGAGGATTGGCCTAATGGTTTCTAGTTCTTTCAAACTAGAAACCTCTATGTAAAGCAATATTTTTTGTTATGATGTTGAAGCCAAGAATTGGTGGTGGATGCATAAATCTATTATAGAAGAAGCGGCTGAGATTGAAAGGGAGACTTATTATGAAATATAGAGGTCAATGAAAAACCATTGTCTATTGAAATATGTCAATTGACAAGGAAATATGATGAAGTTTAAATGAATATATTGAAATCCATTCCCTTTCGTTATTGCTCATCTTATATGAAGAAATTTGATGTGAGAATATACACGGTTCATTAGGTAGAATACAAAAAATGTTCTCTCCAATCTTGAGTTTTTTCAAAGAGACTAGTGAATCCTTATACTAAGCAAGACACTTCAATGTCAACATTTTCATAAACTTCCATGAATTAGCTAAAATCCAACAACATGATACAACATCCTCAATGAGAATGGCATGTTAGGCTTCTTTAATTGTGTATATTTACTATAATTGTCCAAGTTGAATGAAGATGAAATAAAACTATAAATTATCATCTATCGTTTTCTATTGTCTTAAGAAAATAGCATGTTAAGCAAATGGAAAGAGGTTGATTTGTATTTTGGAGAAGTGTGGGAGGTGTTGTTGTTATTCCGGTGCAAGCCAGAACCCAACGACGGTTAATTGTCATTGATTCATTTAGCGAGCAGCAGTTAACTACTGTTGGGGGTGAACCACAGTTAACTGTTGTTGGGGATATTTTGGTATTTTCAAGTGGTTAAAGATCAATTTTTGAAGTTAGACAATCAAAATTCTTATAACACATGCATATCATCAAGGAAGTTCACATTAAAAACATTAGACCATGGGTCTTGTTAACCGGTGACCCCGGGGCACTAGTTAAGAAATTTATAAATAGAATTTCTATCTTGGAAATATAAACTGTCACTTTTTATTAAGTAATAATTACATTAGTTTTCAATAAAAATTTACTTTATTTGGTGCTTAACCAATGCATCGGTGGCACTGGTTAACATTATCCTTGGACCAGTCCAATATTAAGTCCATAGTTCATAGTATTTGAATCGACCGGTCTTCACTTCTCCGTTGGCTAGATGGATTTTTCCTCCCATTTAAGAGACTTTTTAACATCCATACATACTCTAATTCTCATGAAAGTTCTCCAAAAATCTGAAGAAAAAAAAAACTTGAGTCATATTATATCAACTCGCCATTGAATCCTCCAAAACCTTCTCCTTTGATCATGTATCTAGTTGGTGTGTCATAAAATTGCACCCCAAAAACAATATGGAATGAAGGAATTGTGCTGATATATCTATTGCTCCAATTTTGCTTAACAATATGGGTTGACCGTTAAAAGACCATAAACTATAACTTTAACATTTTGATATGTTGACTTGCGACTTTAAAGTGTGCTTCTCTCAAAATTTCAGGTTCAATTTTCTCCGGTGTCGATTTTAGTTAGCTAGTTTGACTTCTTCAATTTTCTTTTTTGCATATCCAACATATGGAGGCCTCCATTTTTCCGTATATGTAGAGGGTGTATTGAGAAAAAGTAAAAAAGAAGCTACCAATATCTAAGGGGTTTCCCGGAAGGCCCAAAATAACTTCCCTACTTGTTTTGATCCAAGGCCCAAAACACCGTCTCCTCCCTCTTCACAGTTTCCTAGTTAAAGTTACATGCACAGGCAAACCAAAACAAAAGCTTCACGAGGCGGCGTCGTTTTGCATTGTTTTTACCCCCAAAAGAATCGAAACCCTAAAAATTGATTGAAGTAGAACCGAAAACCCAGTGTCGAAATTCGCGGCGTGAGATTGAGAATGGTTCTATCAAACAAAAAGCTTAAACAGAAGCTTAGAGCTGAATTAACCCTAAACCAGATTAACGCTGAATCTAATCCACCTTCTTCATCATCTTCAAACTCTCTTAAACTTCTTTTTAACTCTTCCACCAACAAACCCATTTTGTCTAAGAGAGAGAAACTCCGAAAGCTTCGACCTTTGCAACAAACTCAATCCAATGAAGATGAAGGAACCAAAAACGAGGAAATTGGGAATGAGGGTTTAGGAAAGAAGAAGAACAAAAAGAGGAAAATGAAGGTAGAAGAGAAAGAAGATGAATCAATTGAAAAGAAGGAGAAGCAAATGAAGAAGAAGAAGAAGAATGAAGATGGTGTGGCTAATGGGGTTGTGAAGAAGAGTAATGATGATGTGGCTAATGTGGTTATGAAGAAGAATGATGAAGATGTGGCTAATGGGGTTGTTGTTAAGGATGCAAAAAAATCAATGAAAAAGGAGAAGCAAAAGAAAAAGAATCAATTGAAGAAGAAGAGAAAGAAGAACAAAACTGCAGAGGAAAATGGTGAGGCCAAAATTGCAGAGGAGAGTGTTTCTAATCATCAAGAGGAAATGCCACAATCTACAGGATTGGCTAACACTAATACCACTACAAGGTGATTTTATCTATTGGTTTTTTCTTTCTTTCTTACGAAGGCTATTAATTATGATTGTTATTTTTTCAGTTGATTATTGTCTCAAACAATGTAGTGATTGGATTTGTGTATTTAGTGTGTTTTGGTTTACATTTGACAAAAATTTGAATGAATTATGGCTAAAAGTGAGTTGAATGTAAAATAATTTATGATTGAATACATTCATATAAAAGTAGGGTGAAGGTTGAATAATAAATTTGGCTCTAAAATACAATTGTTGGCAAAAACTACAAATTTTAGCTGTAGGTTAGAATTAATTCTGGAGGCAAAATCAATTACATTTGAAAAGTGGAACCAAACATATACTTTGTTTTCATAGAAGAAAATTGAATATTGATTTTGTGTGAAGGAAATAAATATAGTATAGTGTTTGTGAGCTGAAATAATGTTGCTTTTTTGTTTTTATTTCTTTACTTGTTTGATATACAATAGAATGATAAAATTAGAAATGAGGATGTTGCGTTGGATGTGTACTGAGACTAGATATGATAGATATAGAATTAGGAATGACAATATCAAAGAGAGAGTTGGGGTAGCACCTATCGTTGAAAAGATGATAGAAACCCAGCTTAGGTGGTTTGGGCGTGTAGAGGGAAGACTTGTAGATTCTGTATTAAGTAGAGTAGATCAGGTGGAGAATAGTCAAATCACAAGAGGCAGAGGAAGACCTAGAAAACTATAAGAGAAACTATTAAGGATCTAGAGATTAATGAGTTGAATAGGGATATGATATATTTGATAGAACATTATGGCAGCGTTTGATCCATGTAGCCGACCCCGCTTAGTGGGATAAGGCTTGATTGTTGTTATTGTTATTTGACATACAATGAGATTTCTGTCCCAGTTTTTTAATTGATTATATGTTCTGTAATGTTCATGCAGTCAAGAAAATGGTGATGTTGCTACAAAAGTTTATGTTGGAGGAATACCCTACTATTCAAGTGAGGATGACATTCGAAGTTATTTTGAAGGCTGTGGCACCATCACTGAAATTAATTGCATGACTTTTCCTGACACTGGCAAGTTTAGAGGGATTGCAATAATTAGTTTTAAGGTGAGGGCTAAAACAAGCATTTTTAGCTTTATTTTGTTTGGTATGTTGCAATTTCAAATCAAATCTAGAAACTCTTTGCACTTCCTTAACGGTAGGAGCAATAAATTATAAGTCTACTTCCATCAGTACATATTTTGTTTTCAAGTTTATTCTCACTTAGATTTAGAAACAGCTTTCAATTTCAAAAAATTGATTCTTATTATGGAGCATTTCGATAACTTGCTGATTTTTCTGTGGCATTCCTTCTGCAGACTGAAGCAGCGGCCAAACGAGCATTGGCTCTTGATGGATCTGACATGTCAGTAACACTATCAATATTTTATAATTCACTGTATTCACGCATTTTTATGTCATGCTTATAAAACATTTAATGTTAACAGGGGAGGACTCTTTCTTAAAATTCAACCATGCAAAGCAACTCAAGCAACCCGATTTACTCCAGAAATGAAGGAGGGATATAATAGAATATATGTTGGAAGTTTGTCATGGGAAATAACAGAGGAAGAACTAAGGAAATTCTTCTCAAATTGCAATGTAAAGGCCATACGACTTGGTATGGACAAGGAAACAGGAGAATTTCGAGGGTATGCTCACGTTGATTTCGGTGATAGTCAGTCACTGAAGACAGCACTTGCATTGGACCAAAGTGTCTTGTTTGGAAGGCCTGTCAGGATAAGTTGTGCGGTTCCTTTGAACAAAAAACCAGTTGCAGGTTCCAAACCAGTTGCAGGTTCTAAACCAGGTGCAGGTGAAAAATCAGTTGCAGTTGAAAAACCAGGTGCAGGTGAAAAATCAATTGCAGTTGAAAAACCAGGTGCAGGTGAAAAATCAGTTGCAGTTGAAAAATCAGGTGCTGGTGAAAAATCATTTGCAGGTGAGCAACCAGGTGCAGGCGGAAAACTAACTGTTGAGCAACCAAGTTCTGTTGCAAGTGGCAAGAGGAAGAATAGGATGTGCTACGGCTGTCGTCAAAAAGGACATAATCTCTCAGAATGCCCAAACCCACAAATAGTTGCTTCTGCTGCACTTTGAAGCATGCAGGAAAACTCAGTATCATTGTTAATTTGACATCGCTCCTTCATGAAGACGGCTTGATTGTAGTTTAATTTTGAAAAAAACAAAATAGGGCAGTATCTGTAGTGGACACTTTCCATATTGTTGTCATTTTTTTCCCTTTCAGTCTTTGATATAAGCAAGAAAAAATGTAGGGGGACAGATAAATTCTCTAGTTTGAAGTTTATTGATTTATTCACAAATGGTTAGCCAATTTTTATGTGAATTAATAGTAAAAGCCTACCAAGCTTTGATTTTGTTGTAACTTACCTTGGTGGTATTCCTAAAGGCTTATTTGTGGATTATTTCCATCTTTTCCGTTCGTTGCTGGACTTTTTCTTTACTGGTTTCTCATACAGACCGCATTGAACTGTAAGCAAAGAAATTTTCTGTTCACGCATAGTGTTTGGCTTAAACACACCAGTAAAATACCGAAATACCCCTTTGGCAGTTTTCAAAAGTTAACCGGTGGTAGTTAACTACCGCGGAACCTTGGCAGTTAACTGCTGTGGAAGTTAACTACTGCGAAACAATCAAAATCAATAAATATTAATAATGACAATTTTAGATTTGAATCTCCGCGGCAGTTAACTGCCGAAGTTCCACAAAAGTTAAATTGCCGATGGGGTATTTCGGTATTTTACTGGTGTGTTTCAGCCAAGCGCCGTGTGTGAACAGCAATTTTCATAAGCAAATGTTATTTAGTTATTGTGAATTATTTTCCATTTTCTGCACCTAGTCGACATTTTGTTTGCGGCAACCTGTGAGAGCTGTTCTGAATTGTCCAATATAACCTAGTAGCTGGAAAGAAACTCATCATAGCATTTACGTAGGCTACTCATGGATTGTCAAAGCCACACCACTCCAGTATTTTTCTGCTGAAGATGCTGACCCTTGCGTCAAACTCAATTGATATGATTTTTAGTAATGCAGGGTGGGCGAAGTTTTCTTCTTATGTAATAGTCATTACTCAGAATCATGGGTTGCTTGCTAACAGAAAATGAAATCTAAGGAATGAGTGATCTCAAGCTCAAAATTTCATGATGAGGGATGGGCTCGAGTCATCGCTTTTATGTGCACTACAGTAGGGAGGGGGAAGTAATTTAGCAATATTATTCCCTTACTTTTGACTGGTTGATCAAATGTGAACAATCCACCAATAATTGGCTAATCCATACTTGATTAAAAAGTTCTCATGTATATCAGTAACCCATAATTAAGACATGCACCACTGATATAAAAAGTTATCAACAAAACCAGGGCATTCTATGTGTATTTGTGTGGTAGACATTTTTTACTAGCATGCCCATTGAATTGTCACTCTCTTCAATTAAAACCTAAATCACGCAGGAAGAGTCGTACACATTTTTTGTGTCTTTTTCTTGTAGACAGTTTGACACTAGCTTTTGTTTTTAGATAGTTTTATATAGAGTAGTACCTATAATTGAACATGTTGACATTATTTTCTTGATATGACAATTCCTTTGGTCTCATAAAAAACCAAAGAAACGAATGGTTGAAAAATGCCCTTTGACCCCTTTTGATAAACTAGTATGTGGTAATAATACTTTTTTGTGCACGTCATTCTCAACTCAACAATTCAAGTTTTGAACTCATTTAACTAGGTTCCGCATATTCAGCTTGTTTGCTGGGAAATTTGTCTCCATTTGTTTGTTTCCCTTGTTGTATTATAGAATGATGGTTTCAACTTTCAAGGGATGGACTACTTTTGACTCTGTTATATATGAATGAATAGAATGAGAATTTTGTCTTGAGCATACTTTGGTCCGTGAGCAGGAAGGTACTGTAATTGATAACGATCAAATAATATTTGACCATAAACTTGCAAGTTGCTGCCTCGTGAATATCTCAGGTGTATGGTAATAATAGTAGAATAAGTTAAACAAACAAAAGACATGTTCCCTTTGTAAAATTGAGAAGTTTGACTTGTTGCCATCAAAATCTATGCAATGCCAATCCACTTGTTGCTACATATCAAATACAAACAAACCTACCCCCCCATGATTCACTTTAATTTAAATGCCAATTATCTACCACATCTTCCCAAATGTAATAATACCTTAGAGTTCACTACTTGTTTACCTTCACAAAAATAGGAACCAAATCTTTACTAGTAAGGAAAGATCAACTTTCCATGGAAAGGAAAACATTGGAGAATGAGGCTGAGCTTAAAGTTCCAGTAATTTACTACCTTTCTAGAAATGGCCAGCTTGAGCATCCACATCTCATGTATGTTTCAATCTCTTCTCCACATGGAACACTATGTCTTCAAGGTAAATGCTACTAATATGTTAGTAAGAAAACAGACAACTCAATTTGATTTAGTTTCACTCTTTTTTGTCTCTCAAACTCAAATTGTACTTTACTCTATTTTTCTGATCAGATGTGATAAATAAATTGAGTTTTCTCCGAGGACAAGGAATTGGCAACATGTATTCTTGGTCTACAAAAAGGTAGTTAGTATATGCAATAATTGGTCATACATAATGTTTTTTGAAACAGTGCTGTTGATGTGATCCTTCCTTTCATTCAGGAGTTACAGGAATGGATTTGTGTGGCAAGATTTATCCGAGAATGATTTAATTTACCCAAGTAGCAGCCATGAGTATGTCCTCAAAGGAACACAACTCATAGAAGAACCTTCAAGCTTTAGATCCTATGAAACAATACTATCAATGCCAAGCTCCAAAAGTTCCAATGAAACAAACAATTCTAGTAGCATGGATGCAGACTCTCCTTCTTCCACCACGAAGGGCTCGCAGCGCGATTACAAGCTTTACAAGGCAAAGACATACAGGGAATTTGCTGAGAAAGCGACTAATGCGTCGACTCAGACAGAAGAGAAGGGTAGGCAAAGGATGGATACTGAGACAGGTGAAGGGTTTGCAGGAAGTGATGTAAGGAATTTTGATAAGAATAGAGGGTCTTTGTCATTTTCCCGTTCTAGTTTTGGATCATTAGAAGGGTGTTTGGAATCAGCAGATATCAGAAACCAAAAGATTGAGAATGAACGTCCAAGTGGGAGGATGAGAGCAACACAAGTTCTGATGCAGTTGGTCAGCTGTAGAAGTCCTAGAGAAGAACTGTGAGTGAGTCACTGAAATTTGTTTCACTGTGCAGTTTTTAGTTAAGATAGTGATGGAACATAATTTGAGAATGATTTGTTGCTTTGTACTACATCAATTGATAGATATGTATTAAAATTCATGTAGCCGACTCTATTAGTGAGATAATGTTTGGTTATTATTGTTGTTGGAACGTGAGTTGAATCGTTAATGTTAGATGAGAGGTCTTGCCTTCTATCCGTAAGGTTATTCAATCGTTGTTCAATTAGATGGGTAGATACAAAAAACAATGAGGTAGAGATAGTCTCCTCTAATAATAACTTTTTTTTTAGGTTTCACTCGTGACCAATGTAATCATTCATGTCATGTTACAGATCTAATCTAATTTATCTTTATGTGTACTATAATGGTAGAATATAATATACTATAATCTCGTATTTACTTGATCTTGTATTCCGGAATAATAAATTTACAACGTTCTTAAAAGTCACTTTTACGGTATAATTAATTTGATTTGGAATAATCATAAATTTGTTTGATTGACATTAAAGGTTTAAAAGTCACTTTTACGGTATATTTTTTGAATTTAATCATTATACTATTCTCTCCCTCTGTTCCTAATAAGTCATCTTTGCAAAAAAATATAGTTCTTAAATAAAAGCCCCTATATAAATTAGAGTTATGCTATATGTCGCGAGACATATGCTCGCGACTGTTTCACGAAATGCTGTTTGACAATTATTATATGCCTTCCTTCCAATTTAAGTTATAATATTCATTTCCTACGTATATCATAAAATAATAGAACTACCACCGCTCACAAATATTATCTCATATTTTTCTAAAGTTGACCCAACATGTTTAGTCAGAGCTGAGGCACACACAACAATAGGTAGAAGCTGGTGTGAAGAATTAAAGAAAAAAGAGAGGTAAAAGAGAAGATACCATGGGAGAAAGTAAAAAAACACGTGAAAGGGAAATATACATAGAAAACGCACTGTGCAATACTTAGAAACATATGTTCGCGATGCTTTCGGGATAATAATGTTCGGGATATTTAGCATTTTTGTATAAATTAAGATTTTTTTTTTCTTGAATATACTCCTAATTAATACTATTAACTTGCATTCGGATATGAAAAATCAAATTAAATACACATACAAATAAAAGGATAATTTAGTAAAACTCACACATAAATTGGACATGTTAACTACCTATCAACTTTTTTTAATATGTGTGAAATTAATCAAAACAGTTTATAACAAGGGACAAAGGGACTATTTTTTGGTTCCAAGGCTAATCAAAACAAAAAGAAAAGGACAAGAAAAAACGGCAATTACTCTCTAGAAAATAAGGTTTCAGCCGCATCAGTCTTAAGGAGATGCATCAAATCATTGGGAGGAGAACTATGAAGTAAGAACTTAATATTAGAAGATGCTCCTAACTTGGTCATGTAATCCACACATTGATTTCCCTTGCTAAGAGTGTGATAAAAGTGACATTTGTCTGCGCTATTAACTCCTTTATATCTTGAATCAAAACCGCATAGACATAGAACTTCATGAAGGGACCTAGATGATGTTGATGCAATGTAGAGAATCAAAGTAACAAACAAGGTCATTAATATTCGTGTCTTTGTCAAGAAGAAGACCCTGGTAAATAACATATAGTTCAGCATGCAGAATGTCAGATGAACCTTAAATGTAGCTGGAAAAACCTGATAAGTAGAAACCTGCATCATTATGTATAACTCCACAATACCTAGCTCTAACCGGAGAGCTTAGACAACTCCCAACTACCATCAATATTAAGGATGGTGCTAAAGAGATTATTATTTTCCACTTGATGAATTTATCAGATGAATCACCATGGAAATTATTAGAGAAGCAAACTTTGAAAGTCTCACCATACTTCGAATGTTGAAAAATAGTCACTTAAATGACCAATTATTATTGCTTAAGCACATCATATTTCTATGTTGTCAAACATGTTAATATACAATTATTTTACATGTACATCAAATATGTGTTGTCATGTCAATTAATGAATATGAAAATACAAGAGATGTTATATTCATTAATTAATTTGACAACACATCATTTGATCTGACAACACATAAAAAAAAAGAGGAATCTAAACTTTAAATTTCCATTTACCATACACTTTTTTTTTGTCAAACTATACACATATTTTTTAACAATTATCAAGTGAAGGACTTTATTAATTTTAAAAAAGAGGTATTTTCGTCACATCGTGCACTACCAGTTGCACGTGTTTGATTAACAATTTTCGTAAATAAATAGTTTGAAATGGGCAAAATGTGTGGTCCAACTCCAAGCCTCTCAAAGTAGGCTACGGCAGCCCCAAAGTAAAAATAAAATAGAATAAAATTATAATTATAATTAAGGAACGAACGTCCTTCAAAAAAAATTAAGGAACGTCAAAACTTATTTTAACGTGCTACATTTTTTAAGAAACTTAAAATAAAATATTATAAATCATCAATCTAAAATTTCAAACATAAGGAGTGTTGGAAAACGAGAAAAAATTCCGCTTTCCTTGAGAAAATTAATAAAACGACCAAAAATATAATTAAATAATGATAGAATTAGAAGAAAAAAAATGTTTTATATAAGGTAAGTATAATGTTTTTTGTTATAATGTGTAATATTGTTCGTTTTTTTGTCAATTGTTTTTTTATTGTCGTGAATTGTTTTTATTTTAATCATATTTAACTAATTTATAATAGATCATTTAAATAATATTATAAAAATAATAGAATAGTTCCTCTACAAAAAATGATAATAAAATAGTTTAAATGATTAGTAAAATGAAAGAAAATATCCAAATCAAAAAATGTTTATCCACTTTATAAATTATTATAGAATAAAATTAATTAGTAGTTTAAGATTTATTGCAAATCAATTGACTAAAAAGTTCATATTTTCTCACAATATTTGTCACTATTTCAAAAAGTTCATTCACTCAAATTAAAAAGAATCTTGTTGTTAGCGTGATTTTTTTTAATAGGTGATCTATAAATACATTTTTTAACGTCATTTGAACCTTGAAGTCTGCCTTCATATTAACTAAATTTACTTAAACTTTTACTATTTATGAAATGAAAATAAATTAAAGAAAAATAATGATGAGTTTATCCATATCACTTTAATTATGTTGTTTCACCTTAACCATATCGGATTCATTGTCAAAAGTAAAATAATAAATAATTAAAGGTAGTATAAGTAAAATATAAATAATGATATCAAAAGTAAACAATATTCTCCCTAAAAAAAGCACAAAATATTTAAAAGTTGATTTGGGACGTGTAAAATACACTCCAAAACTACACATAAAAATGAACGACCAAAGTATTTAATTAGTAGAAAATTTAATTGAAATGCATTGATAGTACAAATATTTTTATACCATCTATCAAACATAATTTTTTTTGGTCAAGATTTATCAAACATAATTACTAAATCATTAAAAATATTTGATTTTAATTATTCATACCTTAAAAGTCATACATATTATTAATTGTATATAAAGTTTCCATTCCTGACATTTCTAAAATTTCTCTACTACATACGAGATTTGATTGGATCAACATCTACAAAAAATTCATTATAGCGAATGTGAGTAAAAAATATACTAGTTGATTGCAATTGGTTTCTGGCTAACTGTCATTTTAGTTTTCATTTTAAAGTAACGTGTGTGATTGTGGATTTAGTTGGTCAAAATAATTATGTTAAAATATTTTATTAATGTTGTCATATTAGTTTTTCAATATCTTGATTATTGTTATATCAGTTTTATAGGTACTTTGTACTATTTTCTTAGATAAAAATAATTAATGTGAGTATTAAGAGATTATTGTAGCATTTGTGGGCTGTGGCTAGTGGCTACTCATTAAATATATTGGGATCAAAAATACCTTGTTTTTATTATTTAGAGTGAAATTTCCGTTGTCCTCCAGGTACGACAGAAAGTGGTGTGGTTGAATGAACATTGGCTTAGTCACTCAGTAATATTGTTGCAATTTCATTTCTCTTCTCTTTTCTTCACCAACACAACATATTCCATATACATGCTTTTTTTATTACTTCCATAAACTTTTTCATTCATATTGTTATTATTATTACTCACGCTATGAATTTCCACACACACATGATATGATATCACTTTTAATTACTTCCCTAAACTTTTGATTTATAGGTTATCTTCCCTGTTTGGTATTTCACTAGTTTTTGTTAATGGGTTCCATCAGAGGAGTGAAGAAGAGAAAGAAAAGTGACAACAATACCAAAGATGCCATTGCAACCACTCCATTTCCATTGTACTCTCAGCTTCATCACCCTTCTGATTGGTGGTATCACTTTTCCAAAAGAATCACAGGTATGTATACCATTTTTTTTTTATTTTTTTGATACTGTCTGTTGTTATTATCTTTTGTTTTTTACTACTTGACTTTTCATATTCATTTTGCTATTATTATTTTATTTTATAAATCTTGCTTTGTTACTCTATTATGAATGTAATCTCATATATTTGACCTAATTGTGTTTCTATTGCATAGATTATTTATTTTTTGTTGTAGATTTTGATTCTAATTTTGTTCAACTATTTATATTTTGTTCGTTCACGTGTATCTCTTTTATTTAATTCATTTTTCCAAATTTTTACATTCTCAGTGTCGTGTGCGGTGTTTGTGTATGTGTTTCGTATAGGCAATTACTCAATGTGCTTTTACATAACATTTTTGGGCATCTTGTGCTTTGTTTTGATATGAATTGTGGAATTTCTTACCCTTGTTATCCATAGATGTTATGTAGCTACGCGTTTTAACTTTCATTTTCGATGTTTCAATCATCTGTAACGATATTTCATTGCATGATCGGGAGTTTTTGGTTATTCCCAATTTCTGCTTTCGTGCTCACTAGTTTACAATATCATTTGTTTTTTTGCTTACAAGTGACAACTACTAAATACATGAGGAGTAGGATTTCTAAAGTGAAGTTTCTTTGTTCATAATTTACAAGTTGTGATCAACATGAATAGGATTTTTATGTCCAACTTATTGAATTGATTGAAAATAGAAGTTTATAGACTTTGTTAAAGCTGATTGGTTAAACGTGCGACTGCACTTAGGGTATTTTGTTGAAGTCAATATCTTTCTATCTAAAATGATAAATGGGAGTAAATGTTAGAATGATATACTCAAATAAAACTACTATTAAAATGCATTCTTATGAATTGAAAACTGTATACTCTGGTTTTCAACAGAAGATGTTTTGAAAGAAGAATAAAATCACCATTGCATAGGTATGAACCCTTTTATAAATATATCAGTTAAACCCCTTCAACCATTTCATTACTATGCTGGTTTCTCAATCGAAATTCTTTCATAAACGAGCTGCTAGGTGTTCATATTCAGTGATGTTTATGCTTTTGTATCTTTAAGTAGTTTGCAGAATAAACTAAAATGATTTTATTAGCATGTCATTAAAAGAAACCGAGTTTTAAATAAACCATCTCTTTACAAAGAATTTGAAAACATTTTTAATTTGATTATATCTGCATCATAGTATAGAGAAGATCATGTCTGTCATTTTTTTTAGCACATCTAACAAACATTTTAGTGATAAGGCGATTGAAAGTACAAGTGGTACTAAACCCACCAATGTTTGTCATTGCATAACATGTGGCTTTCGGACTTCCTTCATAAGATGCTATGCTATGTGATATACTTATTCAATATGTTTTCTATTGTAAAATCTTACTGTCGGTCTAACTTGCTAGTGCTTTAATTTTGCTAATTTTAGGGCCTTTAGCTAGATCTAAAGATATCGAGAAATTCGAATCAGTTTTCAAGATCTCAAGAAAGACATTCAACTATATATGTTCTCTTGTGGAAAAAGATATGCTGGCCAGATCCTCTGGTTGTGCTGATTTAAATGGCAAACGTTTATCTTCGAATGACCAAGTGGCCATTGCTCTTATAAGGCTTAGCTCTGGTGACTCATTGACAACCATCGGCAACTCATTTCGGGTGAACCTGTCAACTGTTTCCCAGATAACATGGCGGTTTGTGGAAGCAATGGAAGAGAGAGGTCTTTGCCATCTTAGCTGGCCTTCAACTGAAATGGAAATGGAAGAGATAAAGTCCAAGTTTGAGAAAATTCGGGGCCTTACTAACTGTTGTGGTGCAGTTGACAGCACACACATATTGATGACTTTTCCCACTGTAGACCCTGAGAGTAGTGTATGGCTTGATTGCGAGAAGAAATGCAGCATGGTTTTGCAAGCCATTGTGGATCCGTATTTGAGATTCCGTGACATAGTTACTGGATGGCCTGGAAGTGTGAGTGATGACCATGTTCTTCGAAGCTCGGCTTTTTTCAATCTTACTGAAGAAGGGAAGAAATTAAACGGAGGTAAGAAAATACTTCTGGACGAAACAATGTTGAGGGAATATATAGTTGGCGATACAGGGTTCCCCCTTTTGCCATGGCTTCTTACCCCTTATGAAGGTGAAGGCCTCTCTAATGTTCAGGTTGATTTTAACAAAAGGGTTGCTGCGACCCAAATGGTAGCGAAGAGAGCATTGTCAAGGCTGAAGGAGATGTGGAAGATAATCGGAGGAGTGATGCAGAAGCCTAATAAGCACAAGTTACCAAGAATTATTCTTGTTTGCTGCATACTACATAATATAGTTATCCATCTGGAGGATGAAGTGCTGGATGATATGCCCTTGTGCCTCAAGCACGATTCAGACTATCAAGATCAAACCTGCGAATTTGTTGACGATACTGCCTACGCTATGAGAGAGAAGCTTTCTCTCTACTTGTCAGGCAAACTGTCAGCCTGAAAGATCATTCCTTTTGATTGTTACAATTTAATTGGAGTGATGTTAACATGGAGTTTTACTCCCATCTTCATGTTGGTCACAACTAACTTTGATAGAAATACATAAAAATATTTTTGTTGAGTTCAATGCATGTAGCCAATGCTGGTAGAAAAGAGATTAGGTTTGTGCTATTATTGCTATTGATGCATTTTTCCTTATAGGCAAATGTTAGTAAGTTAGTGTTTATGTTAGTTTCAAAGTTTGAATTCAATCCTCATTTTTGAACTATCTATGTGGAACGCTATTGCTGCATCTGGTCTGACTCAATGTTAGCTCAACTCAAGGAGCAGGACAAAAATTCAGCTTCTAGTTTGCTTGTTAGTTAGTTATGAATTCGATTACTCTTTATACGTCGGTGACTTTGAACACTAGTTTGAGGAGATAAATTTAGGGTCATCCTTTATTAAAAACAATAAACTTATAATGCTACTGCTTAAAATAGGATATGAAAAAAAATATAGACTTGGAAGATAAGCTTATTTACTTTTTTTTTTTTTTTGAAAAAAGATAAGCT
>Ga0228710_1003612_pt1 | contig 24539 bp, 12 predicted proteins | sample MedpolnodulmetaG_FD_177995 | JGI IMG/M metagenome (GOLD analysis project Ga0228710, IMG submission 177995) | Root nodule microbial communities from Medicago polymorpha collected in Santa Monica, California, United States - pink nodules | ecosystem: Host-associated > Plants > Roots > Nodule...
ATATATATATATATATATATATATATATATATATATATATATATGTCATTGAAACAATTAATACTTCTGATTGTAATTTATAGTTTCTTTTTCATTTATTTTATAAAATTTATGCCAATAGAGATGCAAATATTTTGATAGTTAAATAAGTTATTCTCTTTGTTCCACAAGAATTAACAATGGTTTTAAAACAGAGAACGAGTGATGAACTGATAAGATTGAAGACATCATATAGCTCAATCCAAGTATCCATTGAGACACTTGAAGGGGTTGTTAAATCTAACGAAAATGGTTCGTCTTCAAACTTAGAAAAAGATCCCATTGAGGCTCCATCTTTTTTATTGACCAACAACGCTACGTTGAAGATCTTGCTAAAGTTTGTTTAAAACGAAAAATGGTCACTAATGATGAACTCTTTGCTGTTGAGAATGAACCACTTCACGAAGGATTAGTTGAGGCCACAAACGTCAAATTTTTAACGGTGGTAATAGTAGTGTTATGGGCGCATTAGACCAAATAGTCGACGAAAACATTAATGGAAGTGTTTGTAAGAAGATTATGACAAACAATGGAGGACAAAGCAATGTTTCATGGTCAATGGTTAAAATCTGAAGGAGATAGCAACAGCAAAAAAAGTGATAAACAGTTGATGTTAATCACTAAGAGCGACTACAAACGACAATCACATTTCACGGTATTGATTTGCTAAAATTTGATTTCTTTTGTGTACATTAATAGTAAATCATTTTCTTTCTAACTCAAACGACTTTCATTTCCAAATTCATCAACGAACACCATCTATCATTGTCGAAGGGATATAAAAGAAGCTATTTTCATCCCCTTCTCCAAATGCAACACCAAGTCGGGGTTCAATATCATGCGGCAAAGGTAGTCAACTCATTAAGAAAGAGTTGGTTAAATCGGATGAAGGTACAAAAAAGAAATCTAGAAAGTCCCGGGAAGTTACGCCAAAGGTATACCATTCTTTCTTTTTTTTCCACTTAAAGTGTGTGTTATGGCTGCTTCATTTATAATTGTATAAGGAAATAAACTGATGTATTTAAAACCTTATACCATTAAACTTATATAATTTAATTTGTAACAGTACAGCTGATGCCATTTTTTTTCTTTCCGTCGAACAAAATTGCAACTGTAGCAATTTTGGCCCCCCAAGGCAAAAAAATAAAATAAAAAATAACATGTGGCACCTCACTTAGGGTGCCACGTCAGCTTAGACTGAGTCAATATCAGTCTTGGGGGCCAAAACTGCTACAGTTGCAAAACTTAGAGGACTGTTTTGTAGTTTTTTTCTTAGGGGGTCAAAATCGCAACTTTGGGAAAGTTAGGGGGCTAAAACTGCAATTAAGCCTAAAAATATTGCTTCATACTATCTCCCCTCACTTTTACCTTGTTTTCTCCTCCTCACTGTTTATTAATTTAATATCCTAAAAATAATTTTGCCTTGTTCTCTTCTCTTGTCTCAAATCATACAATTCTCAAGACCATAGGTCTAACAACTTTCTTCTGCAATTATTTTGTGATCCTTTGTTCCTCTTCCCCTATTTTCATCCCCTTCGTTTATTTATTTATTTATTATCTTCTTTCAAAAATCATAAAACTTAGAGGGAAGCACAACACCTCTTTGATCTTAGGAGCATTTAGAGGATGAATCTTTATAGAGAAAGCTTTAAGGATCATAAAATGAGACATGCTAGGAGCATCATCAATATTAGTGTAATTGCAATTCAAACTATGAAACATTTGAAATGATATTATTGATGGAAGTCTTCCTATGAATATGATAGAGTCTAAGTATAAATATAGGTTTATTTTTAACAAAAGAAAATAAAAATAAAAATATGTTTATTTGTCAATCTATTTGATTATTCGTTTACCCATATTAAATCTTGAAAACTACGTTTGTGTTTACATAAGAATTGAATTTGTTTATTATTATATCAACTGTTATTTTTTAACTTCACCACGATGGTTCATTTTATCAAGTTCACCATGCTAATCGTCACCTTTTTTGTATTAATTTTTTTATTATCAAATATGGAACTTCTGTATTCAAAACTCCAATTTTTTATGGCTCAAATGCGTTTTTCATCCCTTATTTTTATTGATTCACTATTTTAAACCCTAATTTCTATATCGAAAAATATAGTCTACCGGACTTTGAAATTTTTCAATCTTTTCATACGCTGGATTTCAGATTATTTTTTTGTTAATGTATCATGTTGAATAATAAGATTCCCTAAAATAAAAAAAATTGAATAATAAAATAACAAGTTACTCGATGATATGACAATGCATATTTTTTTATTTTGGAATTTTACACCTCACGGACTTTTGAAAAAATCAATCTTTTAAAACATACTTTAATAATAAGATTTATTCTAAGCATTGTCATTTCATATTGTTATGTCATATCATTATTTACTTGACACATAAGAAAAAAAAAGTCTGAAAATGAAAAATTTATAAAGTTTTCAAAATATGGAGGACATTTATATTAATTATATAAATAAATAAATACATCCAATAGCATCTTCACCTTTCGATTCTGAACATTTTCATGGAAATATTTATTGTTCAACTACAGGTGATTCTTTGTTGCTTAATAGTGTTTTTCTTTTTTCTTCTTTCTTATTGAGTGTTTCAATTTACTTCTTATTCCATGTCTGAGTCAACTCACTCATCGGTCGCCGTTGAAATTCAAACAAGTACTTGTATAAAAGAGAATAAACTAACATACATTTGGTATCCAAATGTGAGACACCGTCCCAATAATCTCTAAATATATCGAAATTGCAAACATATTTCTAAATCTTAAAACAAAGTCGAGGATTGAAATGAAAGATAAAAGAGACACTTATAAATGTGTTTGTAATTTCGATATATTTTCATAGTGTTTTATATATTCTAATACCAAAAGTTGTTCTTTCAAAATAAAATAAAAAAATATTTAAAGGCTTTTTTCAACATGGAAACGTACGTGAGTGACTCATTTTCTCCCAAAGAATATTTTCTTGGAAGCAACGGAAGAACAAATACCAATTAAGTATGGACACAAAATGGGATCAATATTTTATTACTGCTATTGGTTTCTATAATTTACTATTGTCAAAATAAAAGTCTAAAAATGAGAATCTTAAAGGAAAAGCTTCTTCAATGACGTCAATGTAAATTACTTTTTTTTTCCCTTCATATTTCAACTCTTATGACTTTTTTAATTAATTTTCAAACCTTTGTAGCTAGCTGTCTATCTATAAATATAGTGCTTGTCTTTGTTAAAAACAACTCCACACACACACAACATTGATAAAACATATAGCAAATTAAACCCTCTTAGCTTGGTGTAAATTAAAATGGCAAAGCTTGCTTCGATTGCTTTGATTTTTGGTTTATTAACAACACTTGTTTTGCTATCATCATGCCCAGCTATGTCTCGAGAAGTTGGTAATGATCTCTCCTTTTTTGCTTAGTTGCTTTGCTCTTAATTTGCATAAGTTACCATTAATTTATATTATAACATTCACAATTATACATGTTACGACCTACTTCTTTGGAATCTTTCCATCATCTCTTAATTTTAATCAAATAATGCATCTTACTAAGCACTAACCAAAGTAGTTCTCCTGAACTAGTTAATTAACTTCGGCTAAAGTTGAATCACTCATAAAATAATATTTTATTAGACTTAACTTATTTATCAACAAAATTTCACATTAATCAGACCTATTTCATCATAGTAAACATTTTTTTTTTAAGGATTCACCATAGTAAACATGACTCTGTCTTTGTATCGTTCCAATTTTATCAGATGTCCTCGAATGAACTAAACATGACTGTATCTAACATGCACAAGTAAAACGAGATTGCCCCATGCTCAAGTTTTTTTTTCATCATGACTTTGATCAGATATTCTTTGATTAAAACTAACTTGTGTTAACACAAAAATAAAAGGTGTAATCACCGTATATTTATATGAATTAGATATTCTTTGATTTTTATTATTTATTTTATACGGTTATCAAATAGTTGTTAATTTTTGGATATTCAAGTAGCATTGCACCTTACATATATTAACATGAAAAATATAACATAGGATTGTTAGTGGTAAGAGCTTTAATATTTAATTCTTTTCCCCCTCTAAAAGAGTCAAGTAGCCGGCCTCACATACACTAAATGCGGAAAAGAAGAGTACATCGAATTCTAACGAGTTGACGAGTTGAGATCTTCTCCATTTATGATTCTCTCCATTTTTCAATTTAAAGAGATAAAGACACAAATAAACTTTAAAGAAACATAAATAATCAATGGTGGTGAGACCAACTTATTGGTGGGACCCACTATCTATTTTTTTCCATCTATATCTTTATATATATGACAATCTTTATTTTTTTAAGCAAATCGTGATGATCCTTACTCAATTCTAACATCCACTCAGCAGATCAAATGCCATTACCCTTTTTTTACCATATCAACTACAGTTAGAAGTCATTTAATTATTTTTAAATCTAATTACTTTTTAATCTAATGGCAATGGCAGAGGATGAAAGTGAGTTTAATTATGATGAAGATAGTGATCAAGGACCACATAATTGGGGAGACATTAAACCCGAATGGTTTAGGTGCAAAAATGGAACAATGCAATCGCCAATTGATTTGTTGGATAAAAGGGTTCAAATTGTGTCCAATTTAGGACCACTTCAGATCAACTACAATCCCTCTAATGCGACTCTTAAAAATAGGGGTCATGATATCAAGGTCAGTTTATAAAAAATATCTTATCTTATTATAAAGAAGTTATTAATAATTTTTCTTCTTCTTCTATTTTATGTGATGCACCCCTAATAATTTCTTTGAATTAATTTGTTTATGAATAGCTGGAATTGATTGCAAACTCAAGCTATCTACAAATTAATGGAACTCAGTATGTACTTAAACAGTTACATTGGCATTCTCCCTCTGAACACACCATAGATGGCAAAAGGTACATACTTTACAACATGGAAAATACCACAAAAGTTCTACTCGAACCACTATCCAAATCATGATATATACTCTATCTATTATTTTTTTACGAATGATGTTCTATCTATCGAATAAAAGGAAAATCATTGAAACTCACACACACAACCATAAGATATCAGGTTTAACCTGGATGAAGGTATCCATCTTAATAATATATCGGTGTAAGTTTTTTGGATAAATAACTCTAATTAACTATTAGGGAGATTTAATCTTACATTAATTAAAATTAAATATATGACTCACATAGTTATTTATTTATGGGTCATGCTAACCGGTGCCCCCGGGGCATTGGTTAAGCATACAAAAAAAGGAATTTATTACCATAAAAGGAAACTTTGTTGACTTATTTATGGATTAATTACACAGTTTTCAATGCAATAATTACTATATAATTTCTCTTTTTAGTATCCTTAACTAGTGCTCGAGGGCACCGGTTAGCATTTCCCTTATTGGGATATGTTAACTTGTGTCTTTAAGGCATAAGTTAAGAAGGCAAATATAGAAAAAATTTCTTGAAACTTGTGCTTTCAATATCTTAAAAGTTGTAAAAGTTATACTTTCAATATAAAATTTATTTTTAATTTCTATTTTAAGCTCCTTAGCTTGAGTCATAAGAGCACAGGTTAACATGACCCTAATTTATTTGATCACTCATACGGTTCTTCTGTAGTTAATTAAATTAAATGTTTAATAATTAATTTTTTTTTTTGCTAAACCCAATAATTAATTGAGTTGCAGGTTGGATCTAGAGTTACATTTGGTACATGAAACTCCATCAGGAGAAACAGCAGTGATTGGAATATTGTACAAGACTGGATTACCAGATCTTTTCTTATCATTGGTAAATTAATTAATTAAATATCAATGCCAGTGTGATCTACATGTTTTTGTGATTAGTGGCCTATTTAATTAAATTAGTATATGTGATTGATACTTTTCTATTTTATATATATAGTTGAGAAAAGACTTGGAGGCAATTTCTACTAGTACAGGAGAAGAAAGAGCAGTGGGTGTAATTGATCCTAGGATGATTCAATTCAACAAAATGCACTATTATAGATACATTGGTTCGTTGACTACTCCTCCTTGCGATGAAAATATTACTTGGACAATTGTTAGAGAGGTTAGTGATTAATTTAATTGGTCACATTTATTAGGTTAGAAAATTTTCTTTTACTTTCTTCTAATTTTATTTTATAATCTATTCAAATGATCAGGTGAAATTTGTTTCAAAGGAGCAGATTGAATTGCTTCGAGTTGCCGTTCATGATGTAAGTTACATTCATATACTTCTTATATTTTATTATAAGGGTCTTATTTGTAATATTAATTTATCTCAACCTAATTAGCACTTTAGAATATCAATAAAATCTTTATGCACCATAAATCCATAATATCATATATTTTAAACATTGACCTCAACTTTGCAGGACTCAGATTCTAATGCAAGACCCTTGCAACCATTAAACAACCGTTTAGTGCAACTCAACAAGCTAAAAGAATATCAACGTTGAAGTTCCAATGCATTTGTGAGGACTAGAACATGATTGAGAATTTTTCTAGAATAATTAATAAACTCATTGTTATTCATTGCTACCTTATTTAGTTTTCTATTTGTTACATGGTTGTAGTGTATACTAGTAGAGTGCATTATTATTTTTCTATTCATAATTGGATCGGATCCATTGTAATAAAACCATATTTCAATTTAATAGAAACTCAAATAGTTGGGTTAGTTACGTCAATTTTTTTTAACTAACTCAATTAAAATCGAATCAATCCGTGGACATGGTTAGTTTAGGTTGTGATGGAGTCTTGAAGTTATTGATCATGATGGAAAAAGGTGAATAAGCTTATAAAATCTCATATACTAAACTTACAACAATCATAGATCGACATCGTTTATATTTTTACACACATTTAATACCTCATTTTCTCTCTATCTCTCTCCTTTATAATATCATCAAACTATCATATTGTTATGATCCAAAATATCACATGGAACATGTGTCACTTGATTGAATAATTAAGGGAATAAAACTAACAAGAAAAATATTCTCTTAACCTTCTATAAAAGGGGACCAATGATTGGAAGCAAAGACATGAAGAAAATTGAAGAAAAGTCTCCTTCTCCCTTTGGTACTCGCCTTGAAAGTAATGGCTTAACTCTTCGAACTGAGTCTTGTTCTATCTTTTTACTAGTTCATTAAGTTGTCGATTTACATTTTGTTCAATCAAATTATCTTGTATTGTGTAACTCAGCGAACTCAATACAAAGTTATTTCACTATTTGTGTTATATTTTATTGCATTCATCAATTACAAAGGACCAAATCATTACACATTTCTATTAAACTGCTCTCTCTATCTATCTGTTTTAAGGTGTATGCACCCCAAGAATGTATACAAGATATTTTCATAAACTTATGAAGCAATTGCATACAGAGAATTATATTTCTCGGCTCTGGCTACGGTAAGCGATCTGCATGGGTCATGTACCGTGCATGACCTTAATTTTTTTTTTTTTGTTGCAAAATCAATTTGACCCATTGGATATACTTTTAATCTAATGAATGGCTTTGATCTATTTGAATTGTGACCTGTAGCATTTTATTATTTAAACATATATATTGATTTTAAAAAATACAATTGAATTTAGAATCACATTTAACAAAGGGTGTTTTTGAAATTGTATGAAAAATTATGAAAATCCCAGCAAGCTTCATAGGCGCCTGGTGTTTACAATCTTTCATCATCATCAACATCACCTTCACCACTTTATACAAAACCCAGAAAAATTCCAGAAATTCAACAACAAAATCATCATCATCATCTTATCACTGCACCAAAAATGATTAAAGTTTTGGAATTCTTCATATATCTAACGACACTGAGATCAAATGAAACTTAATAAGAAGACCCTATTTCAGATCCAAAGCACGGAGACACCATCATCTCTCAAATATGTGCCCCGTTTCAATTTGAGTTCTTTTCAACGAGGTTTTTAGAAACATCCATTGATTTAATCTTCTTCTTTTCCTTCCTTTTCCTCCATTTTCAATCTCTCTTTGCCTTTCAATTTACTACAACAACATCAACATCATCTTGTCTCAAAAAAACCCTTTAACTTCTCAAATTTTAAAAACCCGATTTTTTTTCTCAACTCATAAATCTATATGACAATATATCGACAAAATCTCATCTGAAATGGAAGGTTCTCAACCTAGAAAATAATTGATTTTAGTTTATTGCAAAACCATGAAGAAAAAAACGAAAAAAAAATTTAGTTTTTTAGGATGAAGCTAGATGTTGATGATAATAAGATGCATAATTGTGTTCATAACATCACCTTCAAATGACTTTAGGAGTCTGGATCCAAACGGTGGAGAACGAATGCTTTTGCAAATAATGGTGTTAATCCAGATCTAGGGAGGAAAACAATATTTTATTTAAGAGAATATTCCAAAATTGACCCTAGAGTTAAATGAATTACATAAATACAATTTACTTCCAACATTAGGTAATCAATGTACAATCATAACCGTTCATTACATATCCAACAGCTAGCATTAGATCTTAAAAAAAAAAAAAACTAGCATTACATCTCTCACGGGTGCATGACCCATTCACATCATGCACCGTAGATGGAGCCATATTTTTCTCTTGAATTTAAAAAACTCAAACTAAGCTATCTAACTAACTTGCTGAGTCAGCACAACAAAATGAGGGAAAAACTATGCTACTCTATGCTACTACTCACAATAACAAGCTTATGGTTGAGTCAAGATATTGGGTAGAACATGAAGCTGCTTCACAATATACCTTTATATATATATGTGTGTGTGGGCGCGCGGGTGTACGAAATGATAATGGACACTCACTATAAAATTAGAAGATGTGTATTAGCATGATACACCTTTTGCTTTAGCTGGAAAACTACTTTTTTCTTTCTTCAAAAATAATTAATTAATGTATGTTTTTTAAATGAATTTTGAAACTCACCCCATACTAGAGAAATTACATGAACACCTTTTTTTATTCCTAATACTCTTTCTAACACTTATTTTTTTATTGAGTGAAATCTATGTGGGTCTCACCACCATTTTATTTAAGATCCATTTCTAAAATGTGGTACTTATATAGATTTCATCCGATAAGAGGCTGAGTGTTAGAAAAAGAGTGTTCATAACACTCACGTGAGACTATAGTCTTTGACACCAAACTTAATTCTTTTTATAGTGATCAAAGTAAAAAGCGCAAAACCACAAGCAAAAAGATAAAGGGAGAAGAGAAACAAACACATCAAAGATTGTTGATCCAGTTCGGTCCAACTTGACCTAATCTGGGGGAGAGATTGATCTCTCCAATCCACTATCAAAGAGTTCTTACAGAGAGATACAAGTGGGTTACAAGAAATTAGCTTCAACAAGCTCAGAAAGAACAACCCTAATTTTTACCTATTTTCCCAATCTCACTAATGAACAAGACACTCAATGATTTTCACTCACCCAAGGTGTTTACAATGTTTCCCAACCCAAGAGAAATCTAATCAAAGACCCTCAACCCTAAAGTTACCTCCTTTAATTTTCCAAGTTTTCCTCTCTTTTAGCTCTCTTGAACCTCTCTCTCAAAAATGAGCTGAAACACTTAAATAGTACTCTGCAGCTGACAAAATCGTGACATGATTGATGCGTACGACCCAAGGTACGACCAACCTTATCCTGAAAACATGCCCAACAAGCCAAAAATCGTGTCAAGTTTTCCCAAAATCGTGTCACGATTGGACACCCTGCAAAACATGCTCTCGGCATTGCGAAATTGTGACACGCTTCACAAATCGTGTCACGATTCCATGTTTTCCCAACTTTACAATTTGAAGGCATAAATAACAATATTCATTGAATGCGTCAAAAAGTGTATTATCAGAACATTATAAAAAAACGTTTTATTAGTATTCCGATCCCGAAACTCAAATTCATAACAACAACAGTTGGAAGAGGTTCTTGGGGACCTTTGAGCACCGTTACTTTGTTTGATTGTTTCTTCGGCCCCAAAGATCAGGGTGTACCTGCAAAGACAATTGATGTTTTAGTTAGTATATGTGATGTCATGGCTAGATTTAGAATGAAACATGTTGTTTTTGGATTTCCAAATTGTTTTATTTGGATTTTCAAATTCTATTTTGATAGAAAATATCTACCGAAGTTGTTACTAGGTTGAGTCACGACCATGTCGCTCTTTGTAAGACGTTTTGTGGCACTATCCAAAATTGTGCAAAGCAGACTATCAACCACGTCGCCTTTAGGATAAAACAAGTCCAACTACAACTGTGCGTCTATCTACTACACTATAAAAATCTATTCAAGATTTACACCCTCAAATATCGTACTAAGATCACTCTTTAATACAGAAACAACTTTAATATGATATTGTTACCACTCTGTTATGGTGCTGAGACCACTCACTACCACCATTCTACCTTTAAGTTCTCCAAAACATCAATATGGCACTAGACCACTCAAATACAGTGATATTACCATTTCAACTTTTTAATTTCTCCTCAAGTATAAAAATATTGAAAGAATATTTATATACTGTTAAGATCATTCTTAATTCCGACGAGACATTATAGTTTCTAAAGGGAGTATGATCTTAAAATTACTCTTTATTCCGAAAGGACATACATTATCGAAGAGACTATGTTTTTAAGACCTTCCTTAATTTTGAAGGGACATTATACCGAATAGGGACTAAGCTCTTAAGAACACTCTTATTTCCGAAGGGACATAAAAAAGAGATGAGGAGAAGAGTAGCTCGTCAACACGCTGGAGGGAGAAGAGAGAAAGAGTTATCGACAACTCAATAGAAACTCTTTGGTGTGATTTTTGAACTGAGTGGAGTCCTCTATTTATATAGAGATTTTGTAACCGTTTTAGCAAAAATTGCGGCAATAATTACTCTAATGGATAAGATCAAAAGAGAACTTATCCATTAATCAGTTCAACAACACTTGTAGATAAGATCAAAAAGAAACAAATCCACAAAAGTGGAGAAAACAAACTCATTGGATTGGAATGAAGGAAATATAAGAAATTCAATTGAATCTTTATTCTTATTCTTATCACAACCACTATAAGCTAAATTTATGGGAAGTGATATTCACAAATAAAATACCGCAATTTAAACATTACTAATGTGTGTTGACGAAATATAATTACTTAGTGTTTAATCTTCTAATTTATCTTCAAACATCACACCAATGTTCCAACAAAACATAATATCATATGATGGTGATGTGTAATCTACCTAGTAGTTACTCAAGGAGATCTGATCCGTTGGTAGATTGGACTTTGACCCGGACAATAACAATCAACACTTATTTACAATTTGAATATTCAAAATTTACATCGTCAACCTGGATTCCCTGCCGTAACTGCTTCACGCAGTGGTTGTTCTTGGCCATAGAAAAATGATCCAACAGTTCAGATTTGCTCTGCTAGTTTTCACAAAGTTTGATCTCAACCACTAATATTTGATCGGACCGTTCAGATGTCTTATAGCATCCTGCTGTTACAGCAGGAAAACTGCTTCCCCCAACACACCGTAAATAATACTTCCTGCTCTACCGTAATCGAGTTAATTGCTTGGTAGGCCGTACACGTAAATTCTTGACACTTGCGCCGTCAGTGAAAACCTGTTGGTAAGGGCATTGCACTCTAGCACTAGAGTCTAGACTTGAATTCATGGCATTGCATGTTCATGCATGGATTTGGTTATAACTATAGTCAAGGATTCGATCTGTAAAAACTGTAGTCAAGGATGTCAACATATTCACAAATAGAGAGAGTACTTTTCTTTTTGACTAAACAAATACGAAGAGTACTTTCCGTTCAAATAAAAATGAAAAAAACAAATACTCAGAGTAATCTTTTTTTTAAAGGAATACTAAGAGTACTCGTGCCTTACTACTTGAAAAACATGATAAATGTATGAATCTTATGGAGGAACGAGTGTTTTAAATGTATTTGTTAAGAATTTTAAATTAAAAAAATTATTATTTAAAAATGTTAAATATTTCAATTTTCAATACATTGATTAGACATATTTTCATAAAAATTTCTATTTAAATTTCTTTTGTCCTGAAGATAATTATTAACATTTTCCTATATGTCTTTATCCATCATATTCATGTCCATGCCGATATGGATAGATATACATATATCACATCTATATATTTTTAGGGGATATATCATATCTATTTGAAAAGGTTGGATTTATGTAACATATATATATATATATATATATATATATATATATATATTTTATATATATTATGTAGAAACTCTTCTTTTATAAGAACAAAAGTACTAACCATCAAACATTAAACTTCTTCCTGCTTTTACAATAAAATAATCTTCATTAAACTTAAAAAAAAATATATAGTTTCTTTAACAAACAAAATTGATACTTCTAAAAACATTGATACATTTGTATTTAAATAATAAGATATTTTATTAATTTTCAAACGAATAAACTTTTTTTTACAAAAGGAAACAATATTTATTCAAATTGATAGAGTATGTTGATACAATATAAATTCAACGTTGTTAAAAACAAAAAGGAGGAATTTGCGAATAAACCCACAACATCCATATTAATAAAATAAAATGACAGAGTACATATGCCTACAAATATGACTATATTCAAGTTTTCAGAATACCCATGTCTTCGGATCTGCAACGTCGTTGATGCCAAAATCATTGATTGAATCTGCCCTTTATCTAAACTAATCTTTCAATCTGAATCAAATAAACAAAACACTAAAACGGGAAATAGAGAACACATCGTACACAGGAAATCACAACAAACAAAGTCGTTCTAAGACGACAAAATCACAAAAACAAACGAAACAAGACTAAGATGTGTGGAAATAACTTATTTAATTAAAGAGAAAGAAAAACAATTTGAAGAGGTGATTTCAGATCAAAATTGATCGTAAATCATCCCTCTTCGGTAGATCAAGAAAAAAAAGTGGTGACGACTAGGATTTAAAGAACATGAGAGAGAGAGAGAGAGAGAGAGAGAGAGACTATAAAAACGAATAAACAAAACACTAAAACGGGAAATAGAGTTTTTTTGTTTGAGTTTAGTCACTTCAAATTTAAAAACAGTTGAGTTTGGTCCCTGAATATCATCTTATTAGACCATGTGGCATGGTTATATTGGGTCACCTATGATGTCAACGACTAAAAAACCATTTTTGAATTAGTAGGACTACACTCAATAAAAAAAACGTACAGGGATTAAAACAAAGAAAGATATCTATATAATTGCATGAATTAAAATCATATTTAAATTAAGGGTTAATTAAGTAAATAGTCCCTATAAATATTCAGAATTTTGTTTTTAGTCCCTACAAAATAAAATCACACTTTTTAGTCCCTGTAAAATTTTCCATCAACATTTTTAGTCCCTATAAAATTTTTCATAAACATTTTTAGTCTCTATAAAAAATTTCCATCAGCATTTTTAGTCCCTAAAATGCTTAAGGAAAATGTCACAATGACTAAAAAGTGTGATTTCATTTTGTAAGGACTAAAAACAAAACTGTGAATATTTATAGGGACTAAAAACTTAATTAACTCTTAAATTAAAATAAAACATAAGATATAATTCCACATGCTTTGTCATATCACCCGGTGTCTGATGACTTGGAACATTTGGATGAAATAGTAAATACTTTTTTCTTCTAATGATAGTAAATACCTCTTTTAGCATAATAAAGGTTATGGGTTCGATCTTTAAAAAAAAAAATATTATGGGATCAATCGAATATAATTGGGAATACAACAGTGTTAAATCTATTGAGGGAGACCTTTGTTAAATCTTTATCGTAATAAAAAAAAAAATCTATTCACACAAAAATATCACCCAATGGCTTGCCATCTCGATGTTTAATGCATGCAAATATGAGTCTCAAATTCAATAGTATGAAAAAATTATGAAATCTTTTTTTTAGAGGAAAAATTGTGAAATCTTAAAAACTAATAAAAATATTTTCGGATTTAGAAATTAAAGGACTGTATTAACATGGAAAATATTTATATAAATACATCTAAAAAACTTTTTTTTTGAGAGGGCCTAAAAAACTTATAGACCTTTTGATTCTGCAGACTTCATATAATTTTCTGTTCAGTTGCAGTTGATCATCTATTGTTTAACTGTCTTTGGTTTTAACTTTTATTGAGTGTTTCAGTTTGCTTCTTATTCGATGGCTGACTCAAGTAACTCAAACGTTTGCCTTTCAAATTCAATTAGCTAAATTAAATTGTCAAAGGTTTCTTTCAACCTGGAAACGTGAGTGAAATCTATTACTCAAAATCATATTTTCTTGCACGTAAAGTATACCGAAGAAGAAATGCTAAGTAAGGGCACAAAATGGGATCACATAAACGTCCATTGCAAAAAAATGGAAAGTTCTTACAGCTATTGGTTTTCTAATAACTTTCTATAATTTTATAAGGATTTAATTTTTTTTTGAGGGATTAAATCCTTATAATTTTATCAGGATTTAATTCTAATACACTTTTGCAACAAAAATTAAAATTTATATTGTCTTAATCATTAATTTTTCTATCGTAATTTTTCTAATTTATACAGACGAAAGAACAATAGTAACAAAAAATTCACACACATAAATGGAAAAACTACAACTTATAAATAACTTTTTTCATCGTTATTAATAAATACTTCTAAAATCATTTGTTTGACTAATTATTATTTATTGACAATGTAAATCTTTTACACGGTCGGTATATACAAATTAAACTTACTTTATAACGCCAAAATAAAAGTCAAAAATGAAAATCTTATAATAGAAGTTTTCTTGAATGAAAAATTTCTACTCTTAAGCCATTATAATTAACTCCTAGTCTCTTGTTTAGTTTCACACCCTTGGTTCTAGCTGTCTATAAATATAGTGTTTTTCTTAATCCTTTTCAGTACAACACCCCATTATCCTATATCAAATTAATTAACCCTCTAGCTAGTTGTAAACTAAAATGGCAAAGCTTACTTCCCTGGTTTTGATTTTCAGTTTATTAACTGCAATCGTTTTGCTATCATCATGCCCAGCAATGTCTCAAGAAGTTGGTAATCATCAATCCTTTTTTCTTAGCTACTTTGTTCTATCTTTAATTAAAATACTTTTAATTATGTTTTTTTTTATCTCTGGATCGAACTCCAAAATGATTGGAGTGGTGACACACAAAAATACAATGTCCGCATATATATTTCTGTAAACGGTCAATACGATAAGATTATCAGTCGTATGGTTTCTACTTCTTATTCGTTTTTGTTTTTGTTTTAAAAAGCATGATAATCGCACACACTAAATACAAATAAAAAGCAGTTGGTTTACACATCAAATCTGTATATCAAATGTTTCTACAATTTTTTACTCCATACGATTGTCATATATAAACAAAAATTTCTTTTTCAGATTCATTGATTAATTAATATATTTGATAACACTTGTAGAGGACGAGACTGAATTTACTTACGATGACCAGAGTCCGCTTGGACCACCGAATTGGGGACACATTAAACCCAACGAATGGTTTTTGTGCAAAAATGGAACAATGCAATCTCCAATTGATTTGAGGGATGAGAGTGTTCAAATATCCAATTTAGGACCACTTCAGATCAGCTACAATCCCTCTAATGCAACTCTTAAAAACAGGGGTCATGATGTCAAGGTCAGTTAATAAAATTTAACTTACTATAAACTAATTGTTAAACACCATTTTATATTTTCTTTGGTACCTCTAATAATTATCTGAATCAATTTTTCTATGAATAGGTTGAATTGATGTCGAACAATAGCTATCTACAAATTGATGGAACACAGTATGAACTTCTACAGTTCCATTGGCATACTCCATCTGAACACACCATCAATGGTGTAAGGTACATACTTATTGTATACCCTTAATTCATGATAATTATAAAATAAAAAAATGCTACTTTTATTTTTTTAACAAAACAAATGTTTGTTGTTATTTATTATTAGAAGATTGCTTCATGATTTTCTTATAAGAAAATTGCTCTTTTACCTTTTGTGTTTGCTCATTTACATGCTTACTTGATTTAACTCAATGTTAAAAAAATGTCCAGAGTAAGTTAGCTCACGTTGAAAAAATCGAACGTGAGTTAACTTACGCCATAATTAAGGGAATAAACAATTTTGAAAGGGAGAAGAGCAATTTTCTTATTATAATCCACGGTGAATTAAATCTATAACATCAATTCAAATCATGAATCATATGATAGTAGTATATCTTTAAAAATACACATTTCCCTAAAAAATAAATAATAAATACATAGAAACTTCAACATTAGCTTGAAAGTTTTATATTGGATGAGATATGACTTCCACATATCTTTAGAAGTAATGACAGCCCTCATCTTAAAACTTAGTTTTGCAAGAGTTTGATTAGATCAACCAAAATTTTAAGATGGTATTAAAGGCTATATCTAGTTCTCTCCAAAGCTTCGGGGCGTGTATTGAAAGTCTTACCTTAGATGACATATAATCTTTTTTTGGATACTAACGATTAGTTTGGAAATCAATCCTCTCACACAAACTGGTTTAGTAAGAGTTGGGTTAGGTTGAATCCGAATTCTAAAATAACATAAAGTTTGTTTTTAGCTTACATTTTGTCAACAAAAAAAAAATTTACTCTTGCATTAATTAAATTAAATATATCACTCATATAGTTGGTTAGTTAAATAGTAAATTAAATATCTAATAATTAAATTTGTTGCAGGTTCGATCTAGAGTTACATTTGGTACATCAAACTCCATTGAATGAAACAGCAGTGATTGGAGTATTGTACACAATTGGAATGCCAGATCCTTTCTTGTCATTGGTAACTTAATAATTAAATAACAGTACCAGTGTGATCTAGTACAAGTTTTTATCATAAGTCACTTAATTAATTAATGGAAGCTTCTATGGTGCAGTCAGAAAACTGACTTTTTTGAAAAAGTTAATTTTGATTTTAAGGTTTGATTCATTTTTAAATTGTTGATTAATGATCAATAGTAATTCATGTAGTAATGTTTGCAACATCTTGGACTTACAGGTACTATTTTATCATTGCCATCTTTAACATGCAAATAGATTTGATGATATTATGTGATAGTCTTAAGTGTTACACTTTGTGGGGTGTTACACTTAAAACAAGGTAGGATAAAATTAGATTAAGTGTAGTATTGTTAATATGATGAATTGATGATACTATGGGGACTGAACTTTTGATGTCACTGTACAAACAGTGGGCTGTTACTCACTACACTTTTGATATTATAGTGTTAACTTCATCAGAAAAATCATTTTCACGACTTCACCATAGAATTTTCCTTAATTAAATTAATATATGTGACTTATACTATTTTTTTTTCATCTTTTTCATATAGTTGGAAGATGACTTGGAGGCAATTTCTAATAATACTGCCGGGGAAGAAAGAGCAGTGGGTGTAATTGATCCTAATCAGATTAATTTCAACACAACAAAGTATTATAGATACATGGGTTCTCTAACTACACCCCCATGCAGTGAAAATGTTACTTGGACAGTCATTAAAGAGGTTAGTAATTAATTTAAATTTAATTGTCTAGCTCCACTTAACTAGTTTAATTGGCCACATTTCTTTGATTATAAATTTTCCTTTTACTAGCTATATTCCTATTTAATTTTATAACCTATTCAAATGACTAGGTGAAATCTGTTTCACAAGAGCAAATCGAATTGCTTCAAGCTGCTGTTCATGATGTAAGTTACTTTCATATATAAAAAAACACTTATATAAGGACTAAAAATCGAAGAATTTTTTTAGAGGGATTAAAATAAAAAGTTTGTATATTTATAGTGACAAAAAACATATTTTACCCTAAATTTAGTCCATATTTTGCATGGATTCTTTTTTCATAATATTAATTTTATCAAATATTTTGCATGGATTCTTTTTTCATAATATTAATTTTATCAATCAATCTTGTTTATAAATCTAGTATGTATAATATATATGCCAACCAACCACAATATACCTTAATTTTGCAGGACTATGACTATAATGCAAGACCATTGCAGCCACTAAACAACCGCTTAGTGCAGCTGAACTATTATGGAGTTGGCCCATGAGTATGATAAGAAATCTTAGTATTCATCATAGTCTATAGATTCTTCTATTTAGGATGAGTCGATTTTAATTGTAATAAGCATGAAGTGTCACTCTAGAATTCAGGAGAATTCTGTTATGCCATGTTCTATATGCATTGTAAAATAATCTATGATGAAAAAGAAGTTAGCCTAGACGAATAGCATTTCCTTTATTGCATTATCTTATTTACCTCGTTCTCTATGTTTTATTTTAGAGGAGTGTTATTTGAACAACCATTTGGTTGACAACTTTTGGAACAACCATAATTTACAAAGAAAAAGTTGGTATTTGTACGAAAACCAAAGCAATAGAGAGATAAAGTAAAAAGTAATGTAAATATGAGAAAGAAAACTGTCACAAAAGTTGTCATAAAATGGATGTTCAAATATCATTTCTCTTTATTTTATTGTGGCATACCCTTAGGCATCTCCTTCCGAGGTTGTTTATCTACAATAAAACTGAGTGTCCTATATAGTGAAACAATTAGATCAACGATCATACAATCTTTCATAGACGATATCAACATAAAATGCAAAATCTTCGTGCTTCACCAACACTTCATCAAATGTTCTCTAGGATAGGTCAATATCGACAAGAATGCAAGCATAGTGGCTGAATGCTCTCCTCTTTGTTGCTTTATCAATCAACATGAGAGTACCTACCCCGCTTGATATTTCAAACAATGTTCGTGGCAGCCAATATTCTTGGGTGAGGTCCATGATTCTGAACGTTGGATTGCCTTTGTGTGTAAGGGTTGAAATCATGTTCCCCCTTTGAGAGGCACAACAAATCTGGACGAAGGTTATAGGTACCAATTTCCCAAACCTTCATCTTATCTTATCTTCATGAACCGAAAATCAAAATTGAACGGATCCACGAACAAGAGAGATCAACCTCCATTGGCCAAAATCCTTCTAAGCTGTCTGCAGCTTCGACGAGTGATCGCAAGAGGTTAAGGACTTATTTCCCTTATTCATAACTAATCGACCATGTAAATTATTCTTGCAAGCTTCCACACCTTGATCATAAACTTCTTGTGTGAGTTTGATGCAAACTAAATCCCCTTTGATGCAAGGTCTAAGTAATTGCATGAAAAAGAGATCATCAAAATTAACAAGGCTTGAGCGAAGGAACAAAGCTAACCTATTGGTGGCTTTGAGGGCGGCGTGGTGGCGGTGGAAAGTACCTTTCTGGGATATTGATGGCTGCAAGGCTATGATGGGCGAATAGAACCGTATACCATGAATACCTGAAACCTTATCAATAAGCGTGGTGTGCGATAACCTGATCGTGGTAGAGCTTCTACACTTGTATCAAACTCTCACACTATATTTTGTTTTATTATTACAAAGAGGGATAAAATCCCAAAGAAAGGAAAACTACAACGAAACCAACCAAGGGACATATATCCCCATATAATTAGCAACTTACAAATGACTAAATTGAGTCAGTGACTAAATTGAGTCAGACAAGACTCACACCAACAAATTTGGCATTCAAAAAACATCCAAGATTAGCTAATGCACCTATACATATTAGCTTCATGATATGAGTGTCGCACCTAGTGACGGATCTTGGGTGGTTTTGTTAGGGGTGCCATAAAACTATAGAATATGTATATATAACTATTTTAAACAATATACACAAATTGATAGTTGGTATATGGTGGTTAATTTTGCTTTGTTAATTCCTCTTAACAAGGGCTCAAGTCCTCCAATGACCTTTTTTTAAAAATAAAAATAAAAATAGTAAAATACAATAGATATAGAAAAAATGGTCTCCAATTAACTTGAACCCGCGATCTCATGCAAAAAAAAAAAAAAAAATTAAGCATGTGCCTATTGGATACCATTTTCCCTATTTCTATTGAAGCTTAACAAGGTTCAAGTCCTCAAAGACCTTCTATGTGTTTTTATTACAATTTAAAGGAAAATGTCAAGCTAAGCTAAAAGGTGAGGGAAGCATTTCTTCAAAAGAGGGAGAATAGAATCCTGAGTATGTATAATCATTCCATACCCTATCTAATTGCTAAGTCTCCATTATATCCTTACCTTCTGTGACACTTGTCCCACTTCTTTCTCATATTTTTTTATGCTAGGTATTAGTCTATATACCCATTGGGGTATATATTATACCCGTTGGGTTATATAAAAGTCTTAAAATATCATTATTGTAAATTAAGTGTAAATTGATTAGCATTGATTAGTCATGAATGTATAGGATCAATATTGATTAGTATTGGTCAAAATCTGATTGTATATATACAAACCAAAAGGAATGAAAAGGCAAGACCTATTATTCCAACATGGTATCAGTAAGCATCAGGTACTGATCCAAGAACCTTAATTTCTTTCCCTACCGTCGTCGGCCTCCCGTTCCTCCCAAACACCCATGCCGGCCACTTTCTCCCATTTTCTCTTCTAAAAAATCTGATCACCCACCACCATCTCATCACGTCCGGTGTTTCATCAACCCCCTCTTCCCCTACCAAAAACTTGTCCCCTCATTCTCAATCTACAGCTTTGGCAACAACAACATCACCTCCGACCCACCTCGCCATCACCATTTCAAACATCACAAATTTCATCAAAATTACCTTGAGTATTGAAAAGGGTCTATATAACATGTGGTCTGAACTGTTCAAAATTCATGCCCGTGTTCATCAAGTAATTGATCATATCATCCCCAACGAAGCTGCACCCTCTCCTGACCTAAAAACCACTTATCCTAATCTCTGTCATTCTTCCTTTTTACAATTCTCTGTCATTTACTTGTATGCCTTTTGACATCGTTCATAGTGATCTTTGGACCTCTCCAGTGTTAAGTTTCGGGGGGCATCGTTATTATGTGTTATTTCTTGATGACTTCACCTATTTTTTGTGGACTTTTTCAATCAGTAACAAACCACAAGTCTATTCCATTTTTTCACAATTTCGTGCTCACATTCAAACACAATTTGAATGCCTAATAAAATGTTTTCAATGTGACAAAGGCAAAGAATATGATAACAATCTTTTTCAAAAATCTTGTGAACAAAATGGAATGTCATTTAGATTTTATTGTCCTCACACCTCCCCTCAAAATGGAAAAGCTGAAAGAAAAATTCGTACAATAAATAACATCATCTGCACCCTCCTTGCTCATGCTTCTATTCCTCCAATATTTTGGCATCATGCTCTTCAAATGGCCACTTACTTACACAACATGATTCCAAATAAGAAACTTAATCTTCAATCACCCACAAAAATTCTCTACCAAAAAGACCCAGCTTATTCACACCTTCGTGTATTCAGTTGTCTTTGCTATCCCCTCATTCCATCCACCACTAGAAATAAACTCCAACCTTAGTCTACACCATGTTTTTTTCTAGGTTATCCGCCTAATCATAGAGGTTATAAGTGCTATGAATTGTCAAGTCGTAAAGTCATTATCTATAGGAACGTTCTGTTTGAGGATAATACTTTTCCGTTTTCTACAAGAATGCTCCTACAATGCCAAACTACAATTTCTTAGATGACGACATACTTCCTCTTGCTCAGTCACAATTATATACTACACCTCAAACGACCCCTTCTCCCCACATAACTACTCCTTCTCCACCTTCACCCACGATTCGACACATCTCTCCTTCTCCACCTTCACATACGGTCCAACAATCATCTCCCTCTCAATCATCACCTACGGCCCAAGATATCACTACCTCTCAAACTACACTCATATCCCATATAAATTCTCCTTCCCCAACACCGACTTCCAAAACACAAACTTCTCCTACCTCCCCACCTCAACATATAATCACACTTGTCTCCCCACATGCACCTCCCAACATGGTATTTTTAAACCTCGTCAACTTTTCAACGTACACATATCAACCCCTCAATCCATTTCTCCTTTACCCACAAACCCAATTGATGCATTAAAAGATCACAATTGGAAGATGACCATTAAAGACGAATATGATGCTCTTACTAATAATAAGACGTGGGACTTAGTTCCTCGTCCCTCTAATGCTAATGTTATTCGAAGTTTGTGGATTTTCAGGCACAAGAAGAAATCTGATGGTTCATTTGAGCGTTACAAAGCTCGTCTTGTAGGCAATGGTGCAAATCAACAATCTGGTATTTATTGTGGTGAAACATCAGCCCCGTTGTTAAACCGACCACTATTCGCATGGTTCTTAGCATTGCTTTATCCAAGTTGTGGTGTCTTCATCAACTAGATGTCAAGAATGCTTTCTTGCATGGAAATATTGATGAAACGATATATATGCACCAGCCTCCTAGCATTCGTGACTCCCAACATCCTGAGCATGTCTGTCTCCTCAAAAATTCACTTTATGGTCTCAAACAAGCACCTCGTGCCTGGTACCAAAGATTCACTGACTATGTTGCCACATTGGGTTTCTCTCACATCATCTCTGATCATTCTTTATTCATTTACCATCATGATAATGATACAACTTATATTCTCCTTTACGTTGATGACATCATTCTCACTGCTTCTTCTGATGCTCTACGTAACGCTATTATGTCTAAACTTAGCGTTGAGTTTGCCATGAAGGATTTGGGTCCTCTGAGTTATTTTCTAGGAATATTTGTCACTAAACATACATGTGGTCTTTTCTTATCCCAAAAGAAATATGCAGAGGAGATTGTAGAACGAGCTGACATGTCCTCTTGCAAGTCATCACCTACACCAGTTGATACCAAGGCAAAACTCACTCCTTCTTCAAGGAATTCATATCATGACCCGACAGAATATCAGAGTCTTGCATGTGCTTTGCAATACTTAACATTCACAAGACCTGATATCTCCTATGTTGTTCAACAAGTATGCTTATTCATGCATGATTCTAAAACACAGCATATGTCGACTTTGAAACGTATCATTCGATATATTCACGTCACTTTTGATTTCGGACTTCATTTATATCCCTCTTCTGTCAGCAAACTAGTATCTTACACTGGTGCAGATTGGGCTGGCTGTCCAGACACTAGAAGATCCACTTCTGCCTATTGTGTCTACCTTGGTGATAATCTAATCTCTTGGTCTGCCAAGCGCCAACCCACACTTTCTCGGTCTCATGCAGAAGTTGAATACCGCGGAGTCGCAAATGTAGTATCTGAATCTTGTTGGATTAGAAATTTATTATTGGAACTGCATTGCCCAATCACAACAGCTACTTTGGTCTATTGTGATAATGTGAGTCCGGTTTACCTTTCTGGCAACCCTGTTCAACATCAGCGCACCAAACACATCGAGATGGATATTCATTTTGTGCGTGAAAAGGTGGCCCGTGGACAAGTAAGAGTTCTACATGTTCCTTCATGTTATCAAATTGCTGACATCTTCACCAAAGGTCTTCCGTTGGAACTCTTTCATGACTTTCGTGATAGTCTCAACATTCGTCTACCTCCAGCTTCGACTACGGGGGTGTATTAGTCTATATACTCATTGGGGTGTATATTATATCCGATGGGGTATATAAAAGTCTTAGAATATCATTATTGTAAATTAAGTGTAAATTGATTAGCATTGATTAGTCATGAATGTATATAATCAATATTGATTAGTATTGGTCAAACTCTGATTGTATATATACAAATCAAAAGGAATGGAAAGGCAAGACCTATTATTCCAACACTAGGTGTATTCTTTAGATGTGTTATTTCAATCATAACATTACGTGTCTCATTAAAATCAACATTGTCCTCAAGGTTGAAGTTAGGATAATGCACTTGGACAATAGTAGGCATATTTCCAAGTGATCTCCAAGTTAAGCGAATCCAATTGTTTGGATTGTAAGGACCCTTTTTAATGGAAAAAATAATCACTGCCACTCGGATCCCATATCTTACAGTGTCCTGAAAAAACAAAAAGCCGAACTCGAACTAGACGAAGCTTTGCATGGTGTGCCTGATATGCGAGCATTTTAGTTATCTCAACATTCGTAATAACCACCTTATAGGAAGGATGTGCACTCAAGAATACCACTATGTGCTTTCTCAACAAGATCACTACACTGAACATAAAGCTTCTCAAATGAAACTTGATTTGACACCAAGAAATCATCTAAAATGTTTTGAAGTTGAGTATTGTAATCGATGTTGATCACCTCTTTCTTCCCTCCACAATGACTACATGGTTGGTTTGCCTCACAACAATCATTTTTCTTGTTTAATCTCGAGATTTTATTGTCCCATTGTTTTATCTTCACAGATAGAAGATATTTTTCATACTGCAACGTAACAATCTCTTCTATGTCATAAAGGCGT
>Ga0228710_1003618_pt1 | contig 24522 bp, 13 predicted proteins | sample MedpolnodulmetaG_FD_177995 | JGI IMG/M metagenome (GOLD analysis project Ga0228710, IMG submission 177995) | Root nodule microbial communities from Medicago polymorpha collected in Santa Monica, California, United States - pink nodules | ecosystem: Host-associated > Plants > Roots > Nodule...
AACAATAATTAACAACAATAATATTTCACATGTACTTATCATCAATAATATTTCACATATGCTTCATTTATTTCCACTTAGCATTTAAATCAACAACAACTATTCAACAACGACGACGACAACTCGACATTAATGACAATGCAACGACACAACAACAAACTTGACTATGCAGTATGCATGTGGTACCAATCAACGTGTTCTATCATCAAATCCGGTTTTAAACCCTAATTCTCAATTTCACATGAACAACAACAAAACTACATGCTAAATCCAATTTCAGAATTATACCACTTAAGATTAGAGAATATTAGTCCCACCCTTACCTTAGATTGGTGATTGCAAGACTCTACCGGTTCTCTCTTCTCTTGGTTCTCCTCTTCTCTTGGTTCTCCTCTTTTTCTCCAAAAGCTTCTAAACCTAATTTGTGTCTGGCTCTTAGCTTTTATATCTCTCACCCTCAACATATTTTCTAACTAAATCCTCGTATTTTCTAGCTAAATCCAAATCAGCCCCTCCAAGTCTATTTATTCTAATTTTCCAACATATTCTACTAAGTAACAATATAAAGCCACTTAATAACATATTAAAACATCACAACACGTCATAAATCAACATAAATCATATAAGTCATATAAAAGACTCTAAACTCAACCAAAATAATTAAATAATAAAATAGGGTGTTACACCGCAGCTGCTACTGGCCATCATCCACATCCTCCTCCATTGCCTCAGCATCATCCTCCACCTGATGCTCCATGTCCATCTGGTCGTACTCTGGCTCATCCTGAGGCTGAGGCTCGTTGTCAGCAACAACACGACGTGGTCTGCCAGCCCTACGTCTGGGAGGCTGAACTACACCCTCCGCCTCCGCTGCCTGGCGACGCTCTCTCCTAGGCGATCAACTTGATCCATACCTGTACCATGTATATTAGGGTAATCAACATAAAAGGCACAACACAACACAAAACAGGGGGAAAAAATCACACAGGTTGATTCCAAATTTCATTTTCCAGACAACAACAATCTAGTCCGGAAAACGAAATCCGGATTGTTTCAGTGCACAAGAAAAAAAAAAGGCCAAATTAACTTGCATGCATAAAGAATTCGAATTAACCGTCAATTTGATGTTTGATAAAGCTTCAAATGCGGTGATTTTGAGCAAAAAAACTCCAATTTAGACCGATTTGTGCAATTCGGGATTTGGGATGAGAGAGAGAGAGAGTAAAACTGTAAAATAGGAGGGGTGTATTTTAAATTTGTCCGCATTTCGTAATCCAAATGACATGTTTGTCGTTTTTGCAGGACGTGTGAGTATGGTATAGGGCGGAAAAAATAATAGTTTTAATTTTAACTATAATGGTTTAATCCTTATGTTGCGTTTCTTTAATTAATCAAATGTATTATTAATTTCATTTTAATGTTAAACGTCTTGAAAAAAAAATGTTAATATTAAACATGAAGATATGTATCACAAACTCGTTTTGCAATAGTACATGTATAAATCTAGTCTAGTTTTGAATAAAAAGAATAGGTATCATTTTTTTTGACAAGATCATTTTTTTAAATAAAAAATCAATGACCCATGTGTTTTTTTTTGTCTTAGTTTTCTTTTGGACTGGTTTTGTTTGCTGGATTGGATTCAATGGTCCGCATCTTGGTATAGGACATTCGTAAGACTTTCATTGGTCGGATTGATATTTTCTTTGTTGAAGAATGGGTGGAATTGATATTATAAATAATTAAATACCCATATTTTATTTTATTATAAAAAAAAAAATAACATATTTTAATATCACAACAAAATAAAAATAATAATAATAATACTAAGTTTGTCATGTGAATACGTGTTCTAGAAAAATACAATTTTATAATTTCAATGCAACCTAAGACAAAATCCAAATCCAATGCATTAAATTGAAAAGATAAAAATCCATTGGCATATTCGATTTTGACAATTATGAATGACATGTGCCTTGCCAGATGAGCCTTCCTCACATAAACCTCTTATTCATTTCATTCATTAACCATTCCTTTAAAACCTTTTCTTTCTTTCTTCTTTCTTCTTCTTTTTCTTCCTCTTTCAAAACCATCAAAATCTTATTATTTCTCTCTCTCAATTCCTTCCCCCTGTTTTTTATTCCACCAGCTGATTCTTCTTTTGAAAACACCATCATGATTTTCTCTTTTGATCCAACGGTCAACGACCAACCACCGACCATTTCCCTCAATCACAAACGTTAAATCTTTTAGATTCTTCCATTTATGATTCCTTTGTTTGGTTAGATACAGAAGAAACAACAAAAAAGGAAAGAAAAGAAAAAAATGAGACTCCCAAAATCTCAGGTGTGGCAACCTTGTAAGAAGAAGAGGCTCTAATATATAACATATAATCATATATATATAGAGAGAGAGAGAAAGTGAAAAATAGTTTGAAAAGAGAGAGAAAAAGGAAAGAAAAAAAAAAGATGACGTCACGTACGTCGAATAGCAGCGGAAGCAGTAACGGCGGACGTGCGAAGGCGGGAAAGTATGAGCTGGGTAGGACGTTAGGTGAAGGTAATTTCGCGAAGGTGAAGTTTGCGAGACACGTTGAAACTGGTGATCATGTTGCTATCAAGATACTTGATAAGGAGAAAATTCTCAAGCATAAAATGATTCGTCAGGTTAATTCTTTGTTTTCATGTTTAATCAATTATTTGTTTTTTTATTTTAGCTTTCTGGGTTATTATGTTATAGATACGAAGTTTTTACTGCTGCTGTGTAAGCTGTGACTAGTCTTTGTTTAACGATGTTAATTGATAATTTATTACTGTTTATTAACTTAGCTTTTTGTTTTGTTTTTAAGCTAGTGTTGGGGTTTGACTATTAATTTACTTATTTTAATGTGAATTATTAAATTAATTTTGTGTGTTTTTTGTTTGATTTTTTGATTTCTTGGCCAATAAGAAAACATGTTGTAGAACAAACTTAGTACTTGTTTGGTTGCATGTTTGATGATCCAATACATACGTCTGCGGTGATATGATATCAATGCAATGTTGCCGTGATTTTTGGAAACTAGAAAAATGGAGTTTGTAGGTTGACGTCGAAATATTGTCGTGGTTTTGTGCTAGCGGGAAAACTTGCTGCAGAACTAAACAGAGGTTTAATAGATACTCACTCCGATCACATTTATAAGCAAAAAACAACTTTTTAAGTTCATTGGATGACTAATGTATCTGGTCTTAAAAAAGTTGTTTTTTTGCTTATAAATGTGATCAGTGGGAGTAACTTAGTAGAACAAACTTAAGACAACGTGTAGCCATCCCTGGTTGTGGTTCTTACATGGGTTCCTACCGATGATAATTTGTTCTTTTTCAGTTCGACTACTGGAGCAAGTTCATCTGTGGATGTCAACTGAAAGAACTGTTCTTCCACAAGAACCATGATCTTATTCATTGGAAAGTTAATAAATAAAAAGTAAATGTAATTATGAAAATGAATAGATTAAAATTTGGTGTGGAATACTAGGGTTGACCAAGATAGAGTTGAGATTCGAACACGGAACAATATGTGTAGTGTGGTCTGAGTTGTGAGGCATGGAAATTGGAAACATTTCATTTGTATAAGTTCTTGTTAGTTCTTCAAATGAAATTGAACTTAGAGAAAGTGTGTTGGATTTTCAATTTGTCTGTAAAGAAGGAATCTGGTACACACATAGCAGTTAGTCTTGGTGATTACCTCAGAAGCATAGAGATTGTTCCGTTTTTTCATTCTTGACCTATGATTCTGTATCACACTCAATACTGATCAGCACTGTCTGCAGTAAGATCTTCTATTCAACCTATTTCTGGTACAGTTGCATTGAAACATTTGGTTGTTTAAACTTTACTGAAGTAAGTAAGGTGCAAAGAAAAAAGTATTTCTTAAATCCAAACTTCCCCATCTGAATTTAGCTTAGAGAATATGAATAAAATTAGGGAAAAACATGTTAGTTATTGAGACATTTCCCTAAACGTGTTGGATGTTACATCCAATCTCTCAGTTACTTGCTATTGTCTCTGATAACTCAAACTTTGACAAAAGAAAAATCTAGAAGTTTGAATATTGCTGTGAATGAAACAATACTAATGGGTCCCATCATCTTTTCAATTAAAAGAAACCAGTCGGGTCTTCATGAAACATATCCATGACAGTAAACAACCAGGTACGAACATAAATAACCGAAGTCTGTTTTACCATTTCATTAACCATAATCTTATTTATTTATCTCATCATTCTGACCAAAACGAAGGTGGTCTATGCTTCTGAGATGGTTCTTTTCACCTTTCCACCTTAGTCGCCGTTTATTATGAGGTCCTGATTAATCATATAAAGTATTTGTTCGATTGATATTATTTGTAAGAAATTTCTTAATAGTATTAATTAATTACTTGCTTTCAAATTATTTTATTTGTTGGCAACAGTTAAACATGTCAGCTATTCGAGTTTAATACTGTGTTTTGTGTGGTATTGGGAAAAATGTTTAGTAGCCTATAGTTTTGAGGTTACCTTTCAATAAAACGTTGTTGGTGAATCCCTCCACATGTAGGCATGGTTTGCTTGACCATAACAAATCATAGTATGAACAACTTCTGCTAAATTTTGGGGTTTATTTTATTTTTCTGAAGCATAAATACTCTAGTCGTTACTGATATTCTGTTGTTCACTGTTATGCAGATAAAACAAGAAATATCAACAATGAAACTGATTAGACACCCAAATGTCATACGCATGCATGAGGTTAGTAGGCAGTAAATGATTTCTTCCATGTATTTTACATTTGCGTGGTTTGTTTCTATTCTCATATTTTCCCAAGTTATATTCTCTCAGTCTTTTCTAACTGCTCTCTGTATTGTTAACTGCAAATTCCTTGTGTAGGTAATAGCTAACAGGTCAAAGATATTCATTGTAATGGAACTCGTGACTGGTGGGGAACTGTTTGATAAAATTGTAAGGCGGTTTTTACCTTTATGTGTGATTTGGAGGCCAGAATTCTTTATATTAGTATTGTTCTTTTATTACCTCTTATTTTGTTGCTTTTTTATGTTATTAAATTGTGACAGGCTCGCAGTGGGAGGTTGAAAGAAGATGAAGCAAGAAAATATTTTCAGCAGCTTATATGTGCTGTGGATTACTGTCATAGTAGAGGTGTTTGCCACAGAGACCTAAAGGTGTTTATTACTTTCTCATTCACATTTTTCCTTTGCTTCCTTTTTTAAAGAGTGGATGGGGGGCTGGTATCGGCTTCAAATTACATGTTTTTGAATAGTTTCAATAAAAAATTTAATTTTTCGCCAGAAGGGGGAATATGGCGAAATCACTCGAAGCCTATGCTTTTTTGAATCCAATTGTATATTTTATGCCAGTAATACCCTTACTCTTTTTTCTCTTAGCTTTTGTTTGGCAAGCTGCTGTAAGTTTTCGATGAGATCTTTAATTTGAATAATGTCATAAAAAAATTATACCTAACCATGAAGGGATTGTGTGTGTGTGTGAAAGAGATAATAGCATAGAAAAAAGAATAAAAAATTAACATGTTACTATTTTTCATCTATTAAAGCCTGAGAATTTGTTGCTGGATGCTAATGGAACGCTTAAAGTATCGGATTTTGGATTGAGTGCATTGCCTCAACAAGTTCGGGTGAGTTTGTTGGCTAGTTTTTAGAAATGAGTAAATATAATTATGACTAAACAACTGCTGATTAACTTGTTAATAATTATTTATTAATAGGAAGATGGGCTACTTCACACAACATGTGGTACACCAAATTATGTTGCTCCAGAGGTATTTTAGTTCTACCTGCCATTTACCATTTCTTTTACTCAATTTTTTTAATTTTTGCTATCTTATTATCTAGGTGATCCAAAACAAAGGGTATGATGGTGCAATTGCAGATCTTTGGTCATGTGGTGTTATTCTTTTTGTTTTAATGGCTGGCTATTTGCCCTTTGAAGAAGACAATCTTGTAGCTTTATATAAAAAGGTGATTTTCACTTGAACTCTGTTCCATCATTTTGATTGTCCTCAGTTCAAGTGTATGATGTTACTATTGGGGAACATGACATATTGACATCCTTGAACCTTTATTATCTTTGTAATCTTGCATATTTGAAAGCCAAAAAGATTAAGCCTTGTAGCAGTGTGTTAGCGTTAATTAATCATGAAAGAGTTTTTTTTGGACTATACACGCTCATAATTGTTATTCTATTTCTCTTAATTGTCATAATCATTTTTCAATTTCATTTTTTGACAATTGTAATTTATACTATATAAAGACATTAGGGTTGTCTGACATGAAATTGTTATGTTTAGCAAATATTTTAATTAAATTAGATATTTTATTGGAGGGACCTCTGTATGAAGAGGGTGTACCTGTAGAGTAATTTTTGCATATTTCCTTAAAAAGAGTTCTATATATTTATGTTTCATAATAAAGCTGCCTAATGTGGTTTTTTTTCTATGAGGGACAGATTTTCAAGGCTGACTTCGCCTGCCCTCCATGGTTTTCATCAAGTGCAAAGAAACTAATCAAAAGAATTCTTGATCCCAGTCCTATCACAGTATGTGTAACTTGTGTGTTATTTTTGCTTAATCTCATTGTACTTTTCTACTAGCGTCTGGCTTTTAGTTAATATACACTTCTGTTTCCTCTTTAAATTTGAAATTGAATATTTGAAACCAACCTGTTTTTCTTTCTCTTACTGATCTGTAACAGCGGATTAAAATTGCTGAGGTCATTGAAAACGAGTGGTTCAAGAAGGGATATAAACCTCCTGTGTTTGAACAGGCTGATGTTAGTCTTGATGATGTAAATTCTATTTTCAATGGTTATATGGTAAGTCTTCAGATATTTTGGTTATCTTGATTAAATTCTGTTCTTCTAAGCTTTGGATTTTAGTCTTATCCTGATGTTCTCTGTGGTGCACAGGATTCAGATAATATTGTTGTTGAGAGGCAAGAAGAGGGGCCTGTTGCACCTGTGACCATGAATGCGTTTGAACTTATCTCTAAGTCTCAGGGCCTCAACCTTAGCAGTCTTTTCGAGAAGCAAATGGTACGGGTATCTAATTTAAAAAATGAATTCTTTGCTTTCGCTTATTAGGGCTTCCTATCCTAGAAGTTTGACATGGAATTAAGAAATGAAAACTAAACTTTTGTCTTACGAAGACCTTATTAAATTACATCATGATCAGATCACATGTATCACATTTCTTTGTATTTCACCTTGTTAACTTTATGTATTTCTATTTGTTGATTGTAAGTTGCATGGTATGGTTAAAGATAGTTGTATATTGTTGTAAATAGGGACTTGTTAAAAGGGAAACGAGATTCACATCCAAATGTTCAGCAAATGAGATAATTTCAAAAATCGAGAAAACTGCAGGACCTCTGGGTTTTGATGTCAAGAAGAACAACTGCAAGGTAAAAGAACAAATGCTTTTTTTTTCTTTTTCTTTCGCTATATTTACTTCTATTTAGTTTTCGCTCCGATCTTTCAATATTTAGTGTATTTATGGTTTCAATCAATTTTTTTTTTTTTAAAAAAAAAAAAGGTTTCAATCAGTGTAGAGAAATGGATGATGTTAAAATATCTGTACTTGCTGCACCCCATGCCCTTATTTACACGTCACTTGTGCATTCTGAAAAGCATTATATTACTTGTTTCCTCCTTAGTCAGATTGCATATCAGGGCCAATTTGTGATGATAATGATTTGCTGTTAAGTTTCTATTTTTGATAGTATATCTTACTCTGCATTTCAGTTAAGGATTTATGGGGAAAAGACTGGACGGAAAGGTCATTTATCTGTAGCTACTGAGGTATATGTTTTTAATTTTTTTTCCATGATCTCAGGTGTCCTTTATGCTAATTTATTTGTATTCCAGACTCGGGACTGTTTCTAATGCTTTTGTAAATAATGCTTTCCAGATCTTGGAGGTGGCCCCTTCAATTTACATGGTTGAGATGCGAAAATCTGAAGGAGATACTCTGGAATTTCACAAGGTAAGCTCAATTCACAACTCTAAATAGACCTTATAAAGCATATGCAATCCTTACCTTACAAGTCAATTTTGTAGTTAGGAGTATACATGCAAGCTAGTCATACAGAGCTCTGTACATAGTAGTGTCTTGGGAATGATTAGATCCATTATGGGTCTATTGTTGGCAATCCTATTATACATGTGTAAATCATTTGCAAGAAGCTGATTATACATGTTGAATCCAAGACCTTCTAGTTTATGAACATGCTCTGACTAAGTTGTCTTTATTTGCAGTTCTACAAAAGTATAACTACTGGGCTGAAAGATATTGTTTGGAGAGCAGATCCTATTGCTGAAGAAAATGATGGTTAGTTTTTTCTAGTCTAGCAATCCTGATACTTGAATAGACAGAGTAAGGATTTTTCGAAATTTGGCAATGGAAAATCGTTCTTGATGGTAGCATGTTCTTTTGTGTGTATTTGTTTTTCGGTTGAAGGTTATAAACATTTTTGTGAATGCTCTGGCATCAATGCATCATACATATCATTATTTTATTGATAGATTTCAAACGTTAGGAGTTTAAACTGCTGATTTGTTTGTCTCTATGTCTGCCACCATGTGTTATACTGCGAGAAGGATACTATCGAATTTCCTTGGTGCTAGAGTTTTTTGATAAGTTTTATTTGGTATTAGTTACAGAGAAGTAGCTTCTGAAGGAGTTTAATCATACAAGGAAAAATGATACTTTGGAAGTATTGTAGATTATATGTTACTTGTAGTGATTTCTTTAACACAATTTCAAGTTCTTCGAAATACTTTGGAGGATAAGTTATGCATTTCCACATCCAAAGCATAAAAGTCCAGGCAGAACTCGAAATAACCCTTGAGAAACATTCCACGAAACAAGGGAGAAAGTTAAACTTGCAAAAGCTATTATTTTAGAGCAAACTACATTAACCTTTATTGTCAGATGCATGAATTACACTATTCTCATCTCTGTTTCGAAAAATAACACTTTGTTCGCGTCGGGTATTAATGCACTTCAATCCATTTAATGTGAATGAACATGTTAATGCATTTTTTGTTAATTCAGACTTCTAATGTAATATTTCTTTCAATTTGTATGTACAGGTGCCAGTACCTCAAAATAATTATTACCCAACCCAAGCCTTCATCTTTGTACAAAGTACAATCACATACTTGTTATGTATTATTATTACTGGGTAAGAGTGGGAAATAGCTTGAATATTTTTTTCTGGGATGTGATTTTTATTTATTTGATACAACATTTTAGTTTTTGATGCTGTGACAAACATTATAAATGCAAAGAAAAACTGGCTCAATAGAAGTAAGAGATTTCTAGCATTTTTCTGTATGACATGTCTATTGTGTAAAATAGACTTTGATATAGCTTATTTCCCCAATAACTTTGTTGAAATTTTATTTTTTTGTATGCTCTGTGAGACAACTTAAATTCCACCTCTCCTGCTAGTCCTTTTCTTGAATATTAATATTTATGGACTTGTATTTTGTAGAACAGTAGAACACAATTATGTCCCACTGATTAATTTCAAGAACTAAATTATTCTAAAGAACATTTGAATGAGATGGTTAGGATCTTTAGAAAAAGGAAAATCATTCAAAGAGATAGATAGAGAGAAAACGAGTTGTTGAACGAGTGTTGGAGAGTTAAAATTGTCCAAATATAACCCTTCTAAATTTTGTAAACAAAACAAAAAGAGAAATTATATTTCAACAACCATTTTGTGACAACTTTCTCTCTCATACTCACATTACCTTCTTATTTTCTCTCTCTATTGTTTTGGTTTTTGTGCCAATACCTCATTTCTTTTGTAAAATTTTGGTTGTTACAAAAATTGTCACATATATGAATGTTCAAATAACACAACTCAACTCAAACAAAAAACTTATAAAAATGGATTTTTAGTATCCCATCAAGTGTCATTTTTATTTATTTATACAAGTCACCCTAAACCCTATATCCTACCAGCAATTGTAAAAGTTAATCCATCATATCGGAAAGTTAATCCATCATATCGGACCACATCATGAATCCGTAGTAATAATGAAAAAGATCTTAACCATCTCATTCAAATTTAGAGAAACAATTTTTTGGAAAATTGTTGAAATCATCATATAAATTTCTTATGTGCTGCAAATAATTCACTTGGAACTTATAAACTAAAGTTAGTTGCAGTGATCTGATCTCTAGTAAAATATAATTGTTTCTTATTAAAAGGATTTATATACATATTCAAGTACGATGAAATAAAATCAATTTTAGTGTTTATAATCATTCATAATTTGTTAGTTTGTGAGAGTGGATGTAAGGTCGTGTGAGTTGTGACAAATATTCTGTAGTATTTTATTTTTGCATGAATAATATATAGTCTAGTTTATTTGCATTTCAACCATAATATATTAACATATAACAAAATATCATTTTAACTCAATTAAAAAGTAAAAATAAATACATAAAAGAAAAAGGACTAAAGTGAAAATTAACAATAAGAGCAGCTACATAGTGGATCATACTCATAACTCAATCTCATAACAATCTCTGAAATCCATTCATAGCCAATCAATTTTAAAACACATCCCCACGTGTCATGTTCCAATGCTATGCAATTCCATCTCCATAACACAATAACATCCTCATCACTATGCATCTTTCTCTGCACACTCTTTTACCCACCAACACCATGTTCCCAGCTGCTAGAACCATAGCTCTACACTCATCTTCCCTATGCTCAGTCTCATCTGATAAACCATCATCACCTCCTTCAACAAATTTAACTCCCAAACCCAAAAGTCTCCTTCAAAACCATCCACTTTACACACCAACTCATGAAAAACTCTCACTTCAATTCAAAGAAAAAATTCTTTGTCTTGAAGTAATGGGCATTGATTCAGGTAAAGCACTCTCCCAAAATCCTAACCTTCATACAGCTACCTTAGAATCCATTCATTCCATTATCACCTTTCTTGTTACCAAAGGTATCCAACATAAAGACCTTCCAAGAATCTTTGGCATGTGTCCTAAGATTCTCACTTCAAGCATCAAAAATGATCTTAACCCAGTTTTTGATTTTCTCATACATGATCTTAAAGTGCCTGATCATAGCTTTAGAAAAGTTATCAAAAAGTGTCCAAGAATGCTTACTTCTAGTGTGGTGGATCAGCTTAAACCAGCTTTGTTTTATCTTAACAGATTAGGATTAAGAGATTTAGAAGCATTGGCTTATCAAGATTGTGTTCTTTTGGTTTCCAATGTTGAAAGGACACTTATTCCTAAACTTAAGCATTTGGAGAGTATGGGATTTACTAAAGAAGAGGCTAGGTGTATGGTGTTGAGGTGTCCTGCATTGTTGACCTTTAGTATTGAGAATAATTTCCAGCCTAAATTTGAGTATTTTACTGTGGAAATGAAGGGGAAATTGGAGGAGTTGAAAGAGTTTCCTCAGTATTTCTCTTTTAGTTTGGAGAATAGGATAAAGGTTAGACACATGGAGGTTGTGGAAAGTGGGATCAATTTGCCTTTGTCATTGATGCTTAAAAGTACTGATGATGAATTTAGGGAGTTGATAAAGAAAGGGGCTGGATGATTATTGTATTATTAAAAACATTATTGTATGTGTATTATATATGTGAATGGATACTTGCCTAAGAAAGTACGGAAATTCGACAAAATGTTTATATGCTATGTATGTATTTTCTATTTCCTTTGTACTGACTCCTTTAAGTGACATAACTGATCATGTTATAAGTTGTTAATTTGAATGTTTTGTTTACTGTTTTGATGATACATATGAGAAAGGAATAAAGATGAAATGTAAATTTAGGAGGAACAAGTTTTAAGTAGTTCCATGTTTTTCTCTGCAACTTTGAATTTCATGATCCAGGTTAGTTGTTAGAAAAGCAGAATGGAGAGATCAATAAAAAGGAAAATAATATATGATGTAGGTAATGAAGAGCCTTGGTGCAACGTTAAAGTTGTCACACAAGTTCAAGTCCTAGAAGCAACTTCTTGCGGACTATACACTAAATTGGTGGGACTCCTTCCCGGACCTTGCGTATGCGGGAGCTTTAGTGCATCTAGCTGCCTTTTTTAGTATATGCAGGGAAGAGAAGTTTCCTTAATTTTCTTTATATCAATAGGTGTAAGTGTATGAATTTAAATGGAGGTAGAAGCTGGAACAAGACCTGGTTCAGAGCAGTAACTGATGTCAGATATTTGATATATTTCAACTCTATATTGACCATATTTTAGAAAAACTCTGTAATCACAGAAACTGCAACTGCGATTTTAACTGTGATTCTCTGTAATCTCGATGATCACAAAGCAACTGCAACTGCGATTTTAACCTTGATCTTATGTAAATGATTGTAGTACTAGTAGATAAGAATGAGATCAAAATTAAATAGAAAAACTGATTTCTTAGGCTCCATGTCCTCATATACAAGTCAAATACAAGCAATCAAAAAACTTTTTAAATACTTCCAAAACAATACTTACAAAAGCATCAACAACTTTTGATGATACAAACAGAAATAAAACAGTAGAAGCTCCATCAGACAACTATTTGTACAAAGGAGTAGCTGTTTTCAAAACTAATGTACTTAAACATGTACTTGCTGCTGCATGGAAACCAACACTTCCATCATTCTGAATGCTTAGTGTTTGTTCCCATGCTTTAAACCAAAACTGCGTAATCCCCGGAATTAAGAGTGATTTACTGTATAGAAAGAAACATCTTCAGAAATGAATGTTGTCCATGCATCCTGTTACAAAATAGAAAATGCGAACTTAAGGGCCCGTTTACTTCTAATACTATTTCCTGCTTTTGAAAATGCATTTTATAAAACATTGGATATTATTTAAAACTCTGAACAAATTTCAAAACATTGTTTTCATTGTTTCCGGAAATTCATTATCTTTAGTTATTAGAAATTAAAAAGAAAAATAGAGAAAGTAGAATTTAAAAATGAAAATTGAAAAGGTTGTTAGAAATTAATCATGCCCTAATTTTCATTTTAATCCTTACTCTTATCAATATCTATCTATTACAGTCTATAAAGGTCGAAGTGCACGCCATATAGCTGCCACATCAGTTTCTATATTTCTATCACATTGTTAAAATTTCTAAATCTTTGGTCTAAGAGAGAAATCCTTCTCGGCTATGTTAGGTATATATCTGGTATGTACATATTTTACAAACCTGGAGAATGGAGAAAGCCTTCTCTGCTATGTACTTCTGCAAGAATGTTGCTCCTCTTTGCTGAAGTTTGTCAGGGTGGAGGCATAATCTTGCTTTCTGATACGCTTTCTTCACTTGCGAACTTTCTATTAGACTCATATAAGGAGCTGCAGACCAGCCACTCCCAGACCACAAAATCTGTAAAACGAAAACATACAACCATGTCAATTCTCCTGTTATTAACTGCATACATCATCAAAATGGTATTGAATAAGTTCTCAATGATAAAAGGTCAACAAAAAAGAAAACATTGATTACACGATGTAGTGTCGAAAGCAGCATTCTGATGTCGGTTTCCTTGCCAGATGACCACAATCTAATATCCATGTCCAACTTCTCTGTTTCTGGCTGTAACTTCTGCAGAAGCAAAAATTATTTACTACCTTGCTAGATGACTATACATCATGCATATATGATAAACCTTTTTTTTTACCATTTCTTTCATTGAACAGGTGTTTTTATAATCTTATGAACTAATTTTTTTTTTTTAAATGGAAGTGTTGTTATGAAACATTTCATATAAAGTAATGTGAAAATTGGGGTGTTATCCTTGTAAGAATTTTGTTGGCAACAGCATGCACATGCTTATAACCAACATGGTTTGACACAGGTAATAGAAATTTGGGTACTTTAAACATTTGGTCAAGGGTTCAAACCCCCGGCTTGTGCGTATGAAAATACATTTGGTGGGAGAGAAAAATGGCTTACCAGGATTTCAAAGATAACTTTGTCTACAAAAAAACACATACATGTGCTTATTTAGGATGCTTTAGATATGTTTTTTGTTTTCTTTAAAAAGTGAAAATGGAAACAGAAAACTAAGAGACATTTTTATAATTACTATTGAGAACATGTCTCCTAAAAATGGTAACAGAAAAACAAACCAAATGCGTCTTATGTTATTTATGCACTTATCCTAATCCAACAAAACGTATTACCTCTGGAGATTCAACCATTCCAAGTCCATCATCATGGTATTCATCTGCACTAGGCATTCCTGCATAGATTATCAGAGGTAAATATTAAGTGTCTGCATTTGTCTGTTTCAAAAGACCAATGCTACATTAAATTTGTATAAGACATTTTTTTCCTTAATTGTGTTGTTAAGACAATCACCTTCCATTCCTGAATTTTGCTCACCACCATCATTTCTTAAATCTGATTCTTCATTAGTTCGCGATTGAAACTTCTCTTTGGCCCATGCAATCGCTTCATCGATAGCTTCAGTTCCAAAGTTTTCTTCTCTTAGGTTAGAGTTAATCTCTATAACATAGGAACTCATAACTTCATCCTCATCTTCGTCATCATCCTGCTCTACAACTAGTTCCGGAAGCACATGATCATGAACCGATGATTTCGGCTCAGGCTCTTGACAAACTCCAGAGACAGCAGAGAACGGGGGACTGAGTTCCCAGTCATATGTGGATGATACTTTGATGCTTTGATATGAATTGGATTCAACACTAATTGTTTCCGGGGATGTGACTCTTCTTGAGTACCCATTATCCTGGAAATCTAATGATTGATTTGGTCTCTTTTGTTTAATTGGGTGCTCCTCATACATCACACTAGATGAGTTCCATTTATATGGAACTTTGATTGGCCTGTAATGTAACATCAAATTGAAATAAGTAATTTCAACCATTAAATAGAAAATCAAGTGTTGATATTTTAATACGTCTATAATTTGTTATGCATGTGCATATGATATATCTAACGGCAGATATTAGTTTATTTATCAATGTTTGATATTCTTTACTTAACTAAATAACCATAGTTAAGTTAAGTTGACAAACACAAGTGATTCTCTTTAGAGGAGTCGGAGCCACCAAAGCAATTTGATATCAAGTGAATCAAGCAATTTGGGTTGCAATGTCAAGATTTTTGCCAGTTAATAAGTGATTGAAATTAAGGTTGCATCAGTCGTATTTGATCTCGATTTTTTCCAAGATCGCGATTCAAAACATTATCTTATATCTAAGACATAAAAAAAAATAAAAAATAATAATAATGAAATTATCTTCAAAATTGTGACAAACTTGTATACAATTTTCATATCAGCAGCAGCAAGAGTATACATCTCCAAATATAGCTTTTTATCACAAAGGGCATAACAGTCAATTCCCAATATAACATAACAGACTGAAACACAAACAGTTAATTAGTTGGGATTTCAGTTTAAGTACCTTAGCTTTGAAGTAAAGGCTGACAGTGCCACGTCATCACTCACCGCCGGCCGGAGCGGGCTCAGCTCCTCAGAACTCAACGCTGACGAAGAATTCGACTTCGATTTCGCTTTCGATTGTGACCCTGACCGTTCTCTCGATCTCCGATCATCGTCGGAACCAAAAATATCACCATAAAACGCATCATTCTTCGCCGGAATCCTAAACACCGGCAAGTTCCGGCCACTTTTTGCCGGTGCCGGAGATACAAACGCCGGCTGCTTGAAAATTTCCTCGTAGAAAGAACCAGACCTGGAGAATTTGTGAGTGAGGAGGCTTCTAGGTGGACCTCCGAAGACGTCGGCGAAGTCGTCGGGGTCTAAGGTTTCCGTTACGGAGAGGTTGGTGTTGGAGAAGATGGACTGCCGTGTTCGTGAAGATGATCGGTCCTCCATGGATCGCCGGCGAGGAAGTGCAGATGTTAATCCCATTGGCATTCTCCATGACTCGTCCATTTTCCGGCGAGTTTCTCCGGTGATCAGTTCTTTTTTCTAATGACCGGAAAATTCACCGGCGAAAACAAAATGTAGCATGTGTTTATATATAGCGTTGAAGAATATAATAACATATTAATTAAAACAAAATAAATAAAAAAGAAATTGAAAAAGTGATTCGTGAAAAAAGCCATTGATTGCCTTTTACTCTTCCTTTCTGCTTTAGTTGTTTAAATATAAATACTTTTTTTATGAAAATAATTTTATAGATTTTTTTTAAAAAAAAATTATAGTTATTCATAGATAATCTTGTGAAAAGTAACCAAAAAAATCTTATGAACAAATCTTCCTAAGTGACAACCTAAGAAAAAATATTGGATAAAATACAAAATATTCCCTTAAATTATTTCTCTTTTATTTTTTTTTTATATGTATATGTTAAAATATTTTTCAATTAAGGTTGTAACCAAATAAGATTTTGATGCCTCATAATTATATGCCATATACTAATTTGGTTCACTAATTAAGACACTTGTTAGAGAAGAATAAATAAAATTTTAGTTACTACGAAAACTTTAAATTGGTTTTTCGTACCCATAAAAAATTATACTTTTTCATTCTACAAAATTTTCATATTTAGTGTATATCTATTATAATTATTCTAAATTTTTGTGGAGGAGATATTTCCGAGGACTAAAAGTTGACTTTTTTTAAACAAAAAATAAAATAATTTTTTTCTATGGGGACAAAAAGTTTATTTAACTCAAGAACTAAATATAAAAATATTATATTGAAAAATGTGTTCTCAATTCTTAGAAAAATTTAAAATGTAAACCTCTATGTCAATGAATTTAATATAGATATGTTTTGTTGAAAGTAGTGTATTCAATTTTGATAGTTTTAAAATTGTTGTTTTCAATTCCAACATAAAACTTATATTTTGAACCCAAAAAAACTTCTATTTCACCTATTTTTTATTTCTTAACAAGTTTTTTAAGGATATAGGTTAGCAAGTTAGTTAATAAAATAGCTTGAACTTAAATTCTTTTGTGCATTTCTTTTAGGGTTAATAGGTCTTTACCCCCCGTAATATAGGTTATTTCCGATTTTCTCCCATATAAATTGTTTTTTTGATTCACCCCCTGTAAAATATTTTTGTTTTGATTTACCCCCCTAATAGGCCAAACAAAAACCAATTTTTTTTTTTCAAGAATTTTTCGTTTTTGTTTGGCCTATTAGGGGGGTAAATTAAAACAAAAATATTTTACAGGGGGAAAACCGAAAATGACGTATATTACAGAGGGGTAAAGACCTATTAACCCATTCTTTTATGATGAGTTGGGTCGTGAGAGCTTGTTAGAGGCAAAGAAAATTTAAAAAAAGTTGACATGTTTACTTATTTATACCATCAACGAGGTATTTTTATTGATAGAAGAGTTTAAATTTAAATTGTTAGTAACATATAAGTCGAATCATTATCAACTGAATCAACTTTTGCTGGTTGAGCTTAATTTAGAAAAACCAGTTTGTCCAAAACTGTTATTTTAAGTAGAAAAGCATGATGGTTGCTTAATTACAAAGTCTTACTATTATTGCTAGTTGTTTGTTGAATGATCAATTTTTGGCTTTCTTGAATGATTATTATCTAGTAGTGATAAGTGATGGGGAATGCATATAGTGGGATATAGTGTAATGTGTAGACTTGATTGCTTTCATTACCTGGAAAGATGCATAAGCTGGAATTGGAAGTCCCTACAGACATCATCATGCTTCCAATGTTTTTTTATTTATTTCCTTTCCTTTTTACATTATGCTTTTAATTTTCTTTTAATGTAGGGCCAAAGTTGTTTTTAATATGAATTTGTAGAGTCATGATAGTTGAGTTGAGTGTATGATTTGAAGCATGAGGAAAAAAAATAAGAGGATAAAATGCATTTATAAGGTATGTGTGTGTATTTTGAGATGTTGTCACTTCTGATAGTTGCTTTTGATAGAGAGAATATAAGATGAAAATGTAAGAAGTGTGGATTTATGTGTATGGATGAAGATAAAGTTGTTTAAGGGGCAGGTGATGGAAAAGATGGTTGATATCTCTACAGGGGACAATGCATGCCTTAAATTGATTTGTGCTCAGAAGCTTTGTTACTTTATATTTCCATTTAGAGAGACCTTAATAATCAATACATTGCAGCTGTGAGACTATAATAATTAACTAGCAGTGTGGCCTAATGATTTTTTTTAGGAAGTGTGACCTAATGATAATCGGGTCTTCTATTTTTAAAATAGGTCTTTCTAACTCATGAGTATACATTAAGAAACTCAAAATTAGTAATTTTGCATTCAAAATAATAATATTTTAACTTTTGAAAATTGATCACACAACTTTTTAAATAAATATTTTCATATTTAGGTTATTAACATGTGCCTTAAAGTCACATATACCATTTTAGATTTACTTCGTTGTTTAAATATTGTTACGTGGGTTTCAATGAGCGAAAACATAAATACTTAATTCACAATTTCAACTTAGACATATTCATTATTGATGCCCATCAAGAAAGTAATGTTTCGATAGCAACATATTTTTTTTTTTTAAGTTTACGACTTGATCGAAGACTATTTTTGCTTTACCACAAATATTCTGATTTTAAAAATGAAAATTATCAAAATTAAACTGTGGAGCAAACTGAGCTTCTGGTTGATTAGAATGATAGTTTAAAAAACTACAAATCGAATTATAGTTAAAAAAAAATTATCAACACAGCTGGTTGATGAGTGAGAGAGAATTTGTTGGTGGGATTGAAATATTGACCTCCTTCTTAACACTCATCTTAATACTTTTTTTAGCATTACACTCATATCATTGAACTACACCTTTAAAAATATACAACCGTAAGATTTAGTTTTGATGAAATTATATATTGTTGATGATTTCAAGTCATTCATACAGTGTGCACATATAGTACCACTTAAAGTAATTTCTTGTCATTTACTTTAGTATTATTTTTATTGTCAACTTTTTTTTCCTTACATTTCGACTTCAACTTAAATATTAGATATATAAATCAATATAATATTTATAGATTTGATTTGAATTAAAAAAAAAAAAAAATTTGAACTCACGTAACTTTTTGGTTCAAGCTTCACCATGAATTGAGCATAAGAGAAAAAGTAACGATCCCCATACTTCATTGGTTAGTATTGATAATTAACACGTGTTCTTAGAATTATAGAGCAATTTCATAATATGAAGGAATTGAATTATCCATTTTTTTGGACCACAACATGGTTTGCATATGCGGGTGGTCCAAAAACACAGTTCAGCAGACATCAACTAAGTACCTCAAACTACATGGTGTGGTAGAAAAAGGGGAATAGGGAACATATCCAATTAAAAACGGATGATTTTAAAATATAATCAATCATAGATAAATAAATTACTTACCTTTTAGTTATACTCCATTATATGTCGCACGGACACTTATGATGGTAAGCGTGTCTCAGTATCCGTATGTATCATGTTTGACATTAATAAGACAATGACATTTATGATTACATTAAATTATGTTATCTTTTTAAAATTGTGTTGCAGTCTCGGTGTCAATGTTGTGCCATATTGGCTTCATCTTATATTGATGTTCCCTCATAGAATGATCTTGTCAATCTGTCTTCAAATGCATGCCATTCATATCAACCTATTAGATCATATTTTCCAGCCTATATATTCATGTGACAATTATATTATTGATATTTTGGACTACTTTTCAATACTTAGATAAGATTGATTACAAGTTAAGGTAACCCCGTGCAAGTATAATAGTGTAAAGGTGATAAAAACACAAAGTCATTGTTGCAAGTTGCAACTGTCAGTTCGAGCAAACACTAACTCTTCATCAAAATATGTTTGCTACCTTCTTGACTCTTCTAGATTTGGAAGTATGTGCTTCTCTATATTTTGTAATTATCTTACTTGTCGTGTCATAAAAAACTGTTTAGTTTTACCATTAAATAGAGCATGTTGATAATTATGAGCCTAGAGAAAATTCTTTTGGACTATGATTGATTGATAGTTCAAGGGTCATAAATAGAAAACATACAAGACTAAAAATAAAAAGTTTTATTAAAATGAGCAAAAGATATTTATATCAAGGGGTTACACCACTTATATAAGGATCAAGTAGCAACTTCTGGTAAATAATGACTAAACTAGTCACTTTTTTGAAGAAAAATGTTAGAAACACTTTACTTTTAACATTTACTCTAATATTCACTCTCTTATAGGGTTAAATTTATGTAGGCTCCACCACTTCTCTAGAATAAATAGTTGCTTAACTCAAAGCTTGGGAGCTTTTAAGGGAGTTAAATTAATGAGATCACCTTAAAGGAGTTAAATTAAGTGTATAAGATTGTCAGAATGATTGAAAATTGATGGATTTTGTTTAATTCCCGTTTGATACCATACTAGAAGAACGAAAATAGATGGGATGGTTTGGTGGGAGATTCCCACCGGGGGGAATTTAGTTAGAAGGGGTGTTTTGGTGGGAGATTTAATCTCGGATTGTGTTTTGTAATGTGGTTTTGCAATGAGAGTTTGGTATACCATTTTTTAATGGATCAGAACATTGATGATTATACCTCAAAATATGGTTTAGACTATTTCTCTTCATCTTCTTTCAACAACAAACACAAAAAAATGTCTCACTCTTATTTGACATACAACTATTTGGATGATTAGGGAAGCGTCTGATGGGGTTGTTCTTTCTTCAAAGATTCCGATGTGGAGGGTTTGATGGATGAGGCTATAACCAATCTCTTGAAGATGGTTTATAGCTAGGAAGAAAGAGGGTCCTAATTTATACTATCAACGATATTCAAATCCATTGTTTTGCCTTAACAATTAGTGCAAGGTGTTATTTTAGGTCGAGTATCTTTTGTACATATATGTGTTTTGGGTTGAGTACTCATTGTACTTTTCTGACTATCATCTAATAAACTCATTTTAATATAAAAAAAAATCAAAAAAGAATGAAAATAGATGCTAATTATAAGCGTTAATCGTAAGTAGTCTATTAAGGTCAATTATTCTCTTTGCATTGAAAAAAAATATCAACCAAACATACTATCAATTGAAAACTAACTTAATGGATCAAGATTCTATGTAGTGAGAAAATCTAACGCAGTCGTGCATTGTGGAATGTTTGATGAATCTGACAACTAAATTTCAATAACACAATTTATCTTTAATTATGCAGTTGAAACGTGAGCCGTCCGATCAAAATCGGACACCCCACAATGCATAACTACATCAAGTAATATTTCCCAACTAGGGATCATCTCAATCCCTAACATAATACCAACTACTAACTGCGTAATAACATAAAGTAAAATATTTACAAACAACCATACATTGTACTAGAATTATTGAATAGAAGAAATTTCAACCTGGTTACATGTTAGCAGAGGATAAGCCACTGAATGATCAAAACAAACCAATAGGAGACACAAAATTGTGTTTCTCTTTACATGTGAGCTCTCGTGCCATTCTATCAGAGAAAGTTAGATTCAGGTCCCATTTCCATCACTTCATATCAAATTGGATAAAAGACAATATAACAACATAGGATTTTCATTTTGTGATTTGATGGCTTCCATTATCCATTTACATAAGAATGTTCATTGGATATTTAGTTTTTCAAATACACCATCCGGTCTCTTATAAGAAAAAACTCACTTTTAACATTTATTGAATAACCAATATATCTGATCTATATTAAATCAAATATATTAGTTATTCAACGAATTTAAAAGGTAAACTTTTCTTATTTCTTATAATATAGATTGGAGGAAGTAGAATAAGTTATCTATTTATATCTAACAGCGACATAGTTTTAGAAATGATTAGTTCGTGATTTCAACCAGCAGGATTAATTACTTTGTCAAATCACTAAGCTTTGCAATATGGACCAGTAAGTCTTTGACTTAATCATGTAGAACCTATCAAACTCATACAGTTCATACGACATAGGTATATAAACACAGCTATGGGTGTTCTTTCTGCGTATCCTTTCTGCATAGTTGCACCAACTGGATCTGGGTCTTCTTCTGGCCTTCTCCAGATTCTAGTAATTCTTTCACTTATTTTTTTGATAATTTTTCTTTTCTTTTTCCTGTATTTCATCTGTCTGTATCCCTTACTCATGTGTTCATCTCTTTTCTGTTTTGCTGTCAAACCTCTTTCGTGCTTTTTGACTTGTCCTCCCAATTTTTGTGTTCATTCACATGCACGGTGCCCTGTATATAGCCATCATATACTTAAAAGTTTGGTCTCTAATTAGCTAGCAATGTACCTCTATGAGATAATGACATTCCTAGCATTGTAGCTTCTAAGTTTTGTTCATCAAAAGACAATGCACCAGTTCCAGACCATCAACATCATCAAGTCAATCATGTACATTGTACATCTCTATTAATATCATCACAAACTTGTTTGTTTTTCAGGTAATAATAGATCAAAAATATCATCACTAAAATATCTACATGAAGGAAATGTTAATTTATACTCTTTCGGCACAAGTAAAGAAACTAAATATAAAAGTATTTTCTTGGAAATTGTGCATTCAATATTTAAAAGTTTAAAAATTTATTTTCAATATCAAAACTTGTCTTTTAATTCCTTTTTTACCTCCATAACTTGTGCCCTTAGGGAAGGGCACAAGTTAGCATGATCCTTCCAGAAATTCATAAGTTGACAAACAAACAAACAAGGGGTACATCAATTATCATGGACTGTTGGCCCAAAAAGAGCCATACCACGAATCTAAACATACATTTAAAATTGTCTATTTTTCCATACCCTGCCAAATAAATACCAAAGAAACGAATATTATTCTATTATATACTCCCTCTGTCCCTATATGTACCCTTTGTTTTTTTCACATTTCTTAAGAAAAGTTGTTTGTGTAATTAATGTGTCTATTTTGTGTGTTAATATTACCAAATTGTCTTTTGTTTGTATGTGTATTAAATTTGACTTTTCATATTTCAAGACAAGTTAGTAGCATTAATTAGAGGTATGTTTAGGAAAAAAAAATAATAAATGCATCTAGTAATTTGAAAAGGGATTTACATTTAGGGACAAAAATAAAGTCAAATGGGTGCTTAGATATAGGGACGGAGGGAATGGTACTATGAAATCCATCATGACATTAATAATTGCAGAAAAAAAAATTTCCACTGCATATTGAAAAGTATCAATATTGAAATATCTAAAATTTTATCAAATATCCGAACAAAAGGACCATCATAATCAACACCAACTAATTGGTCATTAAACTAAAAGTTTATATCAAATAATAACATATCAGAAGGATGACCACCTCTAGGGGAAAAGAATATATTTATTAGTAATGTTACTCTTAGAACTTGGGCACTGTAACTTAGCTAACTAACTTAGGTAACAAGAAACTACAAGACCTTAAACCAGACATTCTACCAATCCTCCTTATTTCATCCAAGTCATCCCTTTCTCTACAAATGCCTTAAGCAACATATCAACAGATTTTTCATGAAGAAATCAGTATAAGGCAGAGCCTGGCGCTAGGTGCCAGTTAGCAGAGAGCCAGCGCTGGTATTCAGGCGCCAGGAACCATTGGAAATGCAGTTTTCGTTGTAAATGAGCGTATAATTCATTCTTAGGCTTGAATATGAGTACTACGGTTGATTATGACATATTAATGCAAAGTTAATAATGTTGGTGCTATCAATATATGGTGATGGCTGCCAGATGTATATACATATCTATGTACTGCATGACGAAACAAATGGCTCTCAGTTGCAACTTTAACTCTAGTGCAGTTTATGATAAAGATAATGGCTGCTAGTTGTATAATGAAAGGCAGATTAATCACATATATGTGGATTAGTAGGGTGACCTCCGATAACAAATGAAGCTCTCCTTCTAAAGAAGGGACACAATGATGCAGGTTAAGCGGGGCGTTGCTTAAATCCAGATTTGGAATAGCCATACTGCTGGAAGGATTTCCTTGGTATCACTAACATCCAGCGAATTTGTATCAAAACCTGTTAGGTATTAAGATGAATATTATGAACTGTGTGCTAATCAATATGAGCGAAAATAAACCAATGGCTTAGTGAGTAGATGTAGTTACAATCAGCTACAAGAAAAACAATTGTTTTAGAATTTGAGAGGCTTAAAACGCGCTTTAATAAAAAGTATCTTACAAAGCAAGCGTAAATAGTCTATTGAGAAGAGAGTCTATTCTCTTTTCATGGAGAAAAATCTCAACCAAACATATCAATTGAAAACTAAAATAAGGGATCAGGATTCTATCTAGCTAGGAAACCTAACACAGCCGTGCATTGTGAAACGTTTGATCAGTCAAACAACTAAAGATTAATCACATTTTATCCCTAATTATGCAGTTGATATGTGAGTCGTCCAATTAAAATTGAACACTCCACAATGCAACATGCATAAAGTACAAAATTTCCCACCAAAGGAAAATCTCAATCCCTAAAGTAATACCAACTACTAATGAGGTATAACAAAAAGTTTTTTTTT
>Ga0228710_1003621_pt1 | contig 24515 bp, 15 predicted proteins | sample MedpolnodulmetaG_FD_177995 | JGI IMG/M metagenome (GOLD analysis project Ga0228710, IMG submission 177995) | Root nodule microbial communities from Medicago polymorpha collected in Santa Monica, California, United States - pink nodules | ecosystem: Host-associated > Plants > Roots > Nodule...
GTTGACGGAAGATGACTTAAAGGGACCAAATTGTAACGTTAATAACTTATGGGACTAAAATGTAACCAACAAATAACTTAAGGGACCAAATCATTAATTAAGCCAAAAAAATAATAGAAAAGGCACGGTGATATCTAGCTATGATTAGTTATAACTTCAGTTGATGATATCTAGCTATGATTGCTTATAACTTCACTTGATGCTGCGACAATTCAGGCACCGATTTTAACCATTCGGGTCCCGAAAAATGTCGAATCAAATGTCTTAAACAAACAGGCAAAATTCGGGCCCCAGACGGCACATTCGGGCCCCGATTTTGACTTTCCAGCAAACCTCAATTTCTTCAATTTTGAGTCACTTTCAACGACTTGTAAAGCTTATGAATATATATTTTTTATTCCTTTTGTCTTTGATGATATGATTATGTATTGGCAGAGACATTGTGATTGAATATTCGAAGAAAGTAAGAGATTTAGGCTTTGCATTCTTTGAGATATTTTCAGAAGCTTTAGGCCTTGATCCTTCTTACCTTAAAAAATTGGCCTCACCAAATGGACATTTTATTGCGTGTCACTACTATCCTGCATGTCCTGAACCTGAATTAACTATGGGCGCTTCGAATCAAACTGATGGTGACTTCATGACAATTCTTCTACAAGACCATATTGGTGGTCTTCAAGTTCTTCATCAAAATCAATGGATTGATGTTCCTCCAGTGCATGGATCTCTTATAGTAAATATTGGTGATCTTCTGCAGGTAACTAACGTTAAATATGATGACTTAAGTTATAAAATAATCAATATTTATGTACTTTCTTGTGACATTACATTAATATTTGTGATTTTTAATGATTACATTTATCAATCTTCTTTGCAGCTTGTAACAAATGACATGTTCACAAGTGTTTATCATCGGGTTCTATCCAAGAATATAGGACCTAGAATTTCCATCGCAAGCTTCTTTGTAAACTCATTATCAAAGGGTACATCCAAGGTTATTGGTCCAATAAATGAATTGTTATCAGAAGAAAATCCAGCAATCTATAGGGACACTACTGTGAATGATTTCTTGGAACATTATTATGAAAAATCTCGTGATGGGAGCTCTTCCTTGCAGCCTTTAGGGTGAGTTAACTATTAAGAATTAGATTGGAGCAATGTCTGGCTTTGTACCTATTTGAATGAGAAATATCTTATCTTTTTATAGGGATTGTGCCTAACTTTTCTTACCATTATATTCTTGTTCTTTCAACTATTATGTATTGTCTGGCTTGGTAAACCCATGTCCTTCTTTTCTTATTCCATTCCCTTTGTCCTTTTATTGATGGCCTTCAATTATTTCTTCTTATTCACCATTTTAAAATCTTAAATTCCTTATAAACATGTGTTATGAATTCGGACAAAATCACAGCAATGAAACAAAATGTGTGGAGCAAAGGAAGTGGTAATCAATGAGCAAAAATAGCCTCAAGCAACAACAACAACAACAAAATAGACCTGTCCTAGTGTAGAACAAAACCACAGGCATAATCAAAGCAATAAAAATAAACAATGAAAGAAAGGAACAAACACACCAAAGATTGGTAACACAGTTCGGTCCAATATGACCTACTCTGGGGGAGAGAGTAGCTCTCCAATCCACTAAGATGAAAGTGATACAAATGAGTTACAAGAAATTAGCACAAGAGCTCACAAAGAACAAAACCTAATTTCTACCCATTTTTCAAGTCACCCACACTCTCGATGAATCCTAAGAGAAAACACAAAAGGAAGCTTTTTGATCCTTCCAATGATGAAATCTCACTACCCAAGGTGATTACAATGTTTCCCAACCTCAAGAGAACCTCACTACAAAGACACTCAACCATAAAATTACCTCCTTTGTATTCCCAAGTTTCTCTCTCAAAGCCACCCACAAAAACTTGAAGAAAGAAGCCTTAAATAGTGTTGGGAATCACGATCGTCGTGCCACGTTTCCTCCCATTGTGCCACGATGGAGCAGGTAACAGTAGTGTATTATGTCTTATCCATCTGAATCGTGTCACGTTCCTCCTGAATCGTGCCAAGATTTTTCCAATCGCAACTCAAACCTGAACCATCCAATCGTGCAACGCTTTTTCCAAAACTTCAACATCTAAGTTTTGAGTCAATTTTCTAACATGTTTTTTTTCTTTTGTAATTGCATAAGCACATGAACAATACAAACAGTGGTTTTTTATTTACTATTAATCTAATTCATTCCGATCATTATCGATTTAAAATGAAAAACACACATGATTGAATTAATTTTCCATTCAAAAGAATGAAAAAGAAAACTATTGTTAAATGCTACCATAAATTAAAGTATGTTGTTCAGTACTACAATAGTCAATGGAATTGGTAAGCTATATTTAAAAGAAAAAGGAAAAGGGATGGTGATATCTAGCTATGTTTGGTTATTACTAATTATTTTTTTATTTTCTTAAAATCAAGATATATCCTTTGCGTAGCATAAAATAATATCACCATATAACTATAATCTATTTTAATATACACCGGTCAATAATTAAACATATGATGATAATGACATGCATATGTACGCACCACTTAGCTTGGTATTATTAAGTGAAAATGTGTTTTACATGTTATCATTAACTTCAACACGTGATCATGTAGACAGAAAAAGAAAATGGCTCAAATTATTTGATTCCACTTGCTCATGGAATATAAAATACAAAATGTACTTATTCTTCCACTTGCCCAATCTTCTTTCCTTTTATATTTGAGCATTATGATCATTGACTTCAGGTTCATTGCACAAACACATTTGCATTTTCTTCTACTTTCCCATCATGGAGTTAGAGGCAAGTAACGGTTCCACTTCCGCTTATGATAGAACAGCGGAAGTGAAAGCCTTTGAAGAATCAAAAACTGGCGTGAAAGGCCTCTTAGAATCTGGAATATGTACGACAAAGATCCCACGTATGTTCCATTCTCCCAATTTGAACTTGAACTCCGATCATGAAAGTGAAGCATCTTCCAAGTCCAGTGTCCCTATCATAGACCTTCAAGATATAAACACTAATCCATGTTTACATCGTGAGGTAATTGAGAAGATTCGAAGTGCATGCAAGGAGTGGGGATTTTTTCAAGTGATTAATCATGGTATTCCGGTTTGTGTTTTGGATGAGATGATTAGTGGAATCCGTAGGTTTCATGAACAAGATGCTGATGCGAGGAAACCATTCTATACAAGGGATAAAAGTAAGAAAGTTCGATATTTCTCTAATGGTAGCCTTTTTACGGACCCTGCTGCCAACTGGAGGGACTCACTTACATTTTTTGTAAGTCCCGATCCTCCCGATCCAGAAGAAATACCACAAGTATGCAGGTAATATTTGTTTTATTTTTTGGATCGGGCAAAGTTATTAAGTTTATAAGTTTTTGCTTAAACTACAGTTAACATGATTCAGAGAGTATAAAATTTCACTTATGTATTTCACTTGTAAAGCTTATCAATGTATTGATGAGATGATTATGTATTGACAGAGACATTGTGATTGAATATTCAAAGAAAGTAAGAGCTTTAGGCTTGACAATCTTTGAGCTATTCTCAGAAGCTTTAGGCCTTGATCCTTCTTACCTTAAAGATTTAGCCTTAGATTATGGACAATTTCTTTTGTGTCACTACTATCCTCCATGCCCTGAACCCGAATTAACTATGGGAACTTCGAAGCACACCGATATTGATTTCATGACAATTCTTCTACAAGACCAGATTGGTGGTCTTCAAGTTCTTCATCGGAATCAATGGGTCGATGTTCCTCCTCTACATGGATCTCTTGTTGTAAACATTGGTGATCTTCTGCAGGTAACTGATATCAAATGTATACACTTTAGTTATTTCTGCACTGTCTTGTGACATGACATTTATAGTTTTGAATTTATATACCGATTAATTTGTCAATCTCCTTTGCAGCTTGTAACAAATGACAAGTTCACAAGTGTTTACCACCGGGTTTTATCGAAGCATATAGGCCCTAGAGTTTCCATAGCTAGCTTCTTTGCAAATTCAGTAGAGGTTTCATCCAAGGTCCTTGGTCCAATAAAGGAATTGTTATCAGAAGAAAATCCGCCAATCTATAGGGACACTACTGTGAAAGAAGTCTTGGCACATTATTTTACAAAAGGCCTTGATGGGAACTCTTCCTTGCACCCTTTCAGGTTGTGAATTAAGAATTAGTATGGAGCAGTATCATTATTTAGTCTTGGATTCAGTATGTAGTGAATAAATTGTGTATACACACACATTATCTAGCAATGTAGCACAAACACTTCATATTAAAAGTGTACTTGTGGTTACATTTAATAACTTTCATTTTCTTATCGGTGTCTACATATGTCAGTACTATATGCCAGTGACTAGGCTTTATAGATGTCAAGTTCTAAAGTCAAAACAAGGTAAAGACACCTTGACTTATGCCTAGTGAGAATATTTTAGTTTGGGAGAATTAGTTTATGGAGTTTGTATACAAGACTGTCAGAATATATATGGACTTCTCATTAGGATAAGTAAATAATTTACAATGTTGGCTACTAGTTCAAATGGTGCACTTTTCTTTGGTTACTGACCTTATAATTTGAACTTTGATGAATCTAGAGTTCTTATTTTTGCACCTCCTTTAACAAACCCTGTTAGCATTACAAGTTCTTTCTTAGGTGAAAAAACAGTTGAGTATTTCGTTGGTGTGAAATCTGTTAGAGTTTCTAATAAAAATATAAAAGCAACTCAAGTTGGTTTTGTGGTTGGTGGTTCTAAAACAATGACTTCAATTGGAGAATAATTTGTTGCAATTTGATTTGCCTACTTTTAAGGCTTGTTGTATTGTATGTCACTCTTCTTGGAGCATAGTAACACTAAAAAATTTAATTTTATCTCCTTTGCTTAGAACCTGATTATTCTGGTCTCTGTAAAATCTAATGTTAACTAGCATTTCAGATTCTCGACAATAAGGAAATTATGTATTTACGCATTCAGAATATTGGATAATCCAGAAAAATGCAGATTTTAATTTTAATTTTGTATTCTAAAATACGGAGCTTGAATATAAACTGTCTAATCTTGATCGAATAGTCGTCGATGTTACGACTATGTAAATGATGAGAATCCAATATTATAGAGGAGTAGGATATGTAAACTAGGTGATGAATAAGTGAGGTTCTATTGATGAATAGTCTCCCAAAATTTAGTTTCTTTGTTTTCCGGTCTTTATTTTCCAAACAAAGTTATCCTTTGTCACTAGCATTTAATATTTCTTGGGTAGGTAACGGATGTCTGTTACTTTTCTTATTATACCATTAATTATTTATTCTTTTTCTTCTTTTTTAATTTTTAATGGGTCATGTTAACTTGTGTCATAAGAGCACATGATAAACATTCCATTAATAGTAAGAATTAATTGTTAAAAAATAATATTTAACATTTTAAGCAATAAATTAACACAATTTCAAATATGTAATTTCTATTAATGGTATTCTTAACATGTGTCCTAATGACACAAGTTAACATATCTCATTTTTAATATATCTTTCATATACCGTTAATGAAGGATAATTTTATAAAATGACTTGTGATTTTTTTTACATACAACATTAATTGCACTTTTTTCGACAAAATTCATTTCACTTTTTAATTTGTGTGAAATACTAGGAACATCGTATAATTTGAGACTAAGGGAGTAGCATTTAGTTTGCTTTCATGATCTTTTGAATTGTGATTTGATTTGTAAGCATAATTTGAATATCTTGAATCGTGAAGACCCGTTTTGGTCCCTCATAATTTTCCTATAGACCAATTCAGTCTCCGACAAATTCATAATTTTCAAGGCTCCAAATCATCATTCCAATTTATTTTTTTATGTTGCCATTGTTTCAACTTTCATGAGCAACAATATGTCCTTTACATATCACCTATATGACCACAACAATGTCAAGCGCAAATTATTTGGATTAAAGAAACGTATGAAGATGGACCTAAAAATAATAGTGATATAAATAAGGCTTAATTGATCTTTTGGTCCCTTACATAATTTCATGTTTATATTTGGGTCTCATAACTCGTAAAATCCACAATTCGGTCCCTCAACGTTTACTCCGTTAGTCAAAAAAGTCCATGAGGGTTAACTTTAACCCCCAATGTCTATGGTGGATCAACTTTAAGAGTGTTCCACCATAAATCCTATTAATTATTTTAATTTAAATTGTTTGATCATTTTTTTAAAGGATGATCATTGGATTATGCATGCCTATTTTATCTTATAATGAGTCAACAATAACTAATTAATTCTCCCTTTCTTCATCTTCTTCCTCACTATTCTTCAACATCTTCAACTTCACATTCATCAACATCATCATCATCTTCATCATTTACCCAGAATAATCCATAAACATCAACCATCATCAACAACAACAACATCATCACCATTGATTTCTATCGATTCCTCACATCACTACCATAAATTATTTCTAGATCTGAATTTTTTTCCAACAACATATGATCCCAAAAGACCAATAAAGCCAAGTATTCATCAATCTTCAATCTTTAAAACTCAAAAACCCAGAAAAATTGAAAACTCAAATTAGCAGTACGGTTACCAATGGAAACACCAAAACCAGAACCACGCGGATAACCACTAATAAATGCTTCTGGAAACACAACAAGCTGGGAACCATAACTAGCAGCTTCAGCCAACAACCTCTCAGTCTAATCTAAAACAAAATACTCAGAAATCATAAACCAATTCAACACTGAATTTTCAGCGTTCTAGAAAGCTCAAACTTAAAAACAATCAATTAAGCCAATTATTTATCAACATTCATCAAGCTTCATCAATTGGGTCAAATGGTTCAGAAGGTCATGTTGTCCAATTGAAAGAGAGAGTGAAGAACCCAATTGAGAAAATTTTAAATGGGTAGCCATGGATGACTTTAGAGAAATTGGGCAAGTGGGTCGTGGAGTTGAGAAGAAATGGCCCTTAAAACAATTAGTGGTTGGTGCATGAACACAGTGTTGAAATGGATAATTCCTCCTAATGCCATCAATAACAAATGAATTGATTTAGGCTTAATTGTTCCTTTGATTTTGTTTTGAAAACAGTGTTGGGTTAAGAGAAGAAGAGAATAAATTATAGAAAAATGTTTATAGATTAAGGAAGAAGAAGAGAGAAGATGATGAAAAATGAAAAAAAAAAATTAGGTGCTGACGGTTCACTATAGGTATAATGGACATGCAATCAGACAGTTAGAATCATATCTAAAATTTTAGATATTAAAAAACTTACGGTGGGGATCAATTTGACTAACGGAGCAAAACAAGAGGAACCAAAATGTTGATTTTACGAATTATGAGACCAAAATATAAACTGGAAATTAATTAGGTGATCATTAATGCAATTAAGCCTATAAATAATGTATATTCATGACATGTTTTCCCTTTGTGAGGTACACTCTCCGGTCACTATTATAAGTAAAAATTAACATTTTAGATTCATTCAATTAATGATGTATATAGTCTTTATTATAGACAACATTCATCATTTAATGAATGAACTTAAAATGTTGATTTTTGCTTATAATAGTGACCGACTCACTAATGCCCTTACCAATCAACCAAATAAATTTTTAGTTAAAAATAATGTGTTTGCTTTCATTTTTATAAGTATTGCAGAAGATGGACATAAGAAATGGAAATTGATCAACTTCCTTATAACAATAAGGATGCCGGATTCGTAAATCATAAACTTCCTCTGCTCATTGTTTAGTGATCATACTATTGGTCAAGTTGTACTTAAAAGAGTTAATTATATTGGGATTGGGATGTCTGGATAATGTTTCTATAAATCTCTCGTTGGGAATACTTACGATTCCATATGATGTAAGAATACTTTTTTTTGGCCCACTATCCCATGCAATTGACAACATGTACATAATACCACACAAACCCACACGTCCTTTTTTTTTAAAACTGATGTTCCCACGTTAATGGTGGCTTGGTAACACCACGAAATTACCAATATAACTTCATTAGTAATTAATTATCTGTGGATTTTAACCGGCGGTAGTTAATTGCCGATGGAATTTAAGGTTAAATTTGTCATTTCATTGTGTTTCTTATCATTGTGTGAAGTGTAAAAGACAATTTTCTCCTTTATTATTCTCAAGATATTGTGTTTACTTCTCTCGAACTGGCCCTGTAATATGAAATACGAGAATAAACGACCAAATTAATCTCTGAATTAATAAGACACTTTCAAATAAGTTTTTGAAATTATGAATATTTTAAGAAGGTCTATGAAAACATATTAGAGACTAAATTGATAGTAAAAGGTCACGGTAGAGGTCAAATTGATAGTAAGTTGTTAAAAACAATGACCAAATTGATGACAAAAGATTAAATTTGAGAGCCAACTTGATGTTTTAATGGCTTAATTGGACGTTTGGTCCCCTAAATAATTATCAGTTTTCATTTTGGTCTCATAACTCGTAAAATCAACATTTCGGTCCCTCTTGTTTTGCTCCGTTAGTCAATTTGGTTCCCTCCGTTAGTTTTTTAACGTCTAAAATTTTTGATTTGATATTAACCATTTGATTGCATGTCTATTGTATTTACAGTGAACCGTCAGCACCTAATTTTTTTTCACTTTTCATTGTCTTCTCTCTTCTTCTTCCTCATATCTATATCAATATTTTCCAGAAAAAAAATTCCAGAATTCCTTCTTTATTCTTCTCTCAACACAACATACAAATATGTTTCACCACCGCCGGATTCTTTTCCTCGCCGGAACTCCGTATCACCACAGCCAACATCAAATCCAATGACGTTAGCTTCGATTTTCCCCAATTTTTAACTGAAATTCGAGTAAAAATTGATACCCAGTTGAGGTAATTTGTTGGATTAACTTAAAAATTGAAACTTTCTATAGTTAAACAAGGAAGACTGAAAAAAGAGAATGAAAAGAGAGAAAAAGTGAGGGTGAGGAAAAAGAGAGATGTGAAACAATGAAGGAAAAGGGGAAGAGAGCTAAAGAAGGTGAAGAAGAACGAAAGAAAGGGAAAAGGGACTAGACAGAACGGAGAGAGAAGAGGAGAAGGAAGATGAAGGAAATTGATTTTGAATTGGAAATGGATTTAGGGTTACGGTATGAAGTGGAGGTGCGTGGTGGAACGAAGCTACAGTGGGGTGGGGTGGTGTTGGTAGTGGTGGTGATGAAGATTTATGTGATATTGTTGTTGGTGATGTTGTTGGTGTTTAAATTTTAATTGATTATGACTTTTTTATTTTTTATTTTTTTGTCAGATATGTTGTATGTTAGATTTGTGAAATGAGATTGGAAGATGAATTGAGTAGTGATGAGATGATGATATAGTTGATAAATTTATGGATTTTTTTTTATGAAGCTCCATGAAAGTGATGAATAAGAGGAAGGAAGAAGATGAAGAATGAGATATAAAGTTAGTTGTTGTTGGTTCATCGTAAGATACAATAGACATGCATGATCTAACAGTTATCTTTTATTAAAAAGGAATAAACGGTTTAAATTAAAAAAATTAATAGGATTTATGGTGGACCACTCTTAAGATGGTCCATAGACATTTGAGGTTAAAGTTAACGGTTAGAGACCTTTTTGACTAACGGAGCAAAACAAGAGGGACCGAAATGTTGATTTTACGAATTATGAGACCAAAATGAAAACTGATAATTACTTAGAGGACCAAAAATCCAATTAAATCTATTTTAATCGAGTCGAATATCTATTTGAAATTTCCATAATATGTTCAGATCAATTTGAAATAGTTTATAAAGTCTAATGATTTGTTCTATGTAAAATTATCTAATTTAATTATGGTAGTCATTTTAAAATGTGTGCCATGATAGTTATAATATTCTACTTGCTTGCGCAAGTTAGCATCTAGTTATTATTAAAATGTAGAGTAATGATATTTGTACAACCTATTTGGTACAATTTTTGACAATTTTCTCTCTCATATTCACATTATATTTTTATTCTCTCTCTTCTTCTCTCTTCTTCTTTTTCTCTCTATTACTTTAGATCAATAAAAAAAAAGAATAGCAAAGTTGTTCCAAAAGTTGTCACAAAGTGGTTGTATAAATATCATTTCTTATTAAAATGTATTTGACTTTTGATCATTTTTAGAAACTTATTCCACTAGCTCATAGAATATAAAATGTGTCTATTTTTCAATGTTGGCGGCAATTTTTACCATTTCCACTTATCAATCTTCCTTTATATTTTGAGCTACACATTATCGTCATTGACTTCAAATTCAAGTGCACAATCCTAGGACATTGCATTTTCTTCTACTTTCCAGTCATGGAGTTAGAGGCAAGTAACAGTTCCACCACTTCCTCATATAACAGAATAGCTGAAGTGAAAGCTTTTGACGAATCAAAAGCTGGTGTAAAAGGCCTCTTAGAATCTGGAACATGTGCGACAAAGATCCCACGTATGTTCCATTCTCCGAAACCGAACCTGAACAACAACACTCATGAAACTATCGTACAAATTGACTCATCTTCCAAGTTTAGTGTCCCCATCATTGATCTTAAAGATATGAACACTAATCCATGTTTGCATGTTGAAGTACTTGACAAGATTCGTAGTGCATGCAAGGAGTGGGGATTTTTCCATGTGATTAATCATGGTATTCCGGTTAGTGTTTTGGATGAGATGACTAGTGCAATTCGTAGGTTTCATGAACAAGAAGCTGAGGCAAGGAAACCATTTTATACAAGGGATACAAGTAAGAAAGTCAGATATTTCTCTAATGGTACCCTTTTTAGGGACCCTGCTGCTAACTGGAGGGACACAATTGCATTTTTTACTAGTCCTGATCCTCCTAATCTAGAAGAAATACCACTAGTATGCAGGTAATGTTTGTTTTATATTTTTTGAATCAGGTTTGATATCATCTTAGGTTTTGATGAATTCGAACTAATTTATTCTTACAAAATCTACTAATAAGGCGAGAGGTACTCTTTATTATCAAAATAATTCAGATCTTATCTCTTTTTGATGTTGCACTTACATTTTCTCATTAATATTTACTCGAGGAAGAGTGGCTTAACTCTCAAAGGTTATGTCAGTTATTTATTTTAAAAAGAAAGATAGACACAAAATTTTAATATTAAAATACCATTTGTCTCATGTTAATTGTTATATTTTAAATATAAATGACTCTTTTATTTTGTGAACACATTTTCTATTTTTATTTTTGTGTTTAACTTGATGAGAGACTTTTGACGTGAACTATTTTGATAAACAAAAGATGAAATGTTAGTCATAGGTCATACGTTTCCAAAAATAATGAGAATAGTTTTTCGACATTTTTTATTTTTGTCTAGAAAATAGATACAATTGTTTGTTGGTTCACTTCAAGGGTCTCTTATTTATTTGTTATAAAAAAAAGTAACACAAATTTTAAGAAATAAAAATATAAAATGTTTAAACAAAATAAACAACCTTGTTTGTTTAAAATTATTTGTCATTTTAGAATATTAAGAGAGTATTAATTATTTTACTGGATAATACCCTTATTAATTTGTATCTCAATATTAGGCCTTCCACCTAAATCCTACTAAACTATGGATATTTTAGTCAACAAGTATTATTTTCCCTTGAAATGATATCACTTGATGATTTATTTAAGATGTGTTCAATAGCTTGAACGACACTTAACATGCAGAGTTGAAAATTTCAATACAGAATTCACTCTCACAATATTTATGATATAAACACATTATCAAGATTATATTTCATTTATTAAAAAATAGTTATATTTATATTCTTGTAAAAAATAAAAGTAATACTTCATATCAATGTTTTTTTTCTTCTTGTTTTTATTGGCAGAGACATTGTGATTGAATATTCAAAGAAAGTAAGGGCATTAGGCTTTACAATCTTTGAGCTATACTCAGAAGCTTTAGGGCTTGATCCTTCTTACCTTAAAGAATTGCTCTCAACATACGGACAATTTCTTCTGTGTCACTACTATCCTGCATGCCCTGAACCTGAATTAACTATGGGAACTTCGAAGCACACGGATATTGATTTCATGACAATTCTTCTACAAGACCAGATTGGTGGTCTTCAAGTTCTTCATCAGAATCAATGGATTGATGTTCCTCCACTGCATGGATCTCTTGTTGTAAACGTTGGTGATCTTATGCAGGTAAGTGATGTTAAATGTCAATACTTTTTTGTGACATGACATATATAGTTGTGATATTTAATCTCATTTGCAGCTTATAACAAATGGCATGTTCACAAGTGTTTATCACCGGGTTTTGTCCAAACATATAGGCCCTAGAATTTCCATAGCAAGCTTCTTTCTAAACCCATCATCAGAGGAGGTTACATCCAAGGTTGTTGCTCCAATAAAGGAATTGCTATCAGAAGAAAATCCACCAATCTATAGGGACACTACTTTGAAAGAAGTCTTGGCACATTATTTTACAAAAGGCCTTGATGGGAACTCTTCCCTGCACCCTTTCAGGCTGTGAAATAAGTATTAGGAATAAGATTGGAGCAGTATTGATTCCTGAAAGGCTCCAATGATAGTTCCCATCAAGGCTCCAATAAAGGAATTTCCTGAATAAGTTGTATGTTATTAAGGCTCCAATGTAGACTTTGACTATATACCACTTATAGTTCATATATGCGAAAATGTGTCTAGTGTCTGACACATGTCGATGTCTAACACCCCCGACATATATGGTTACATTTAATCACTTATTTCCTTACTGGCATGTATACATGTCAGTGCCGTGTTTTCGTCTGTCCTTCATATGCATCAAGTTCTCAAAAGGTAAAAGCACCATGACTTATGCCTAGGGAGAATAATTTATTGTCTACTAGATTAGTTTATGAAATTTGTATACAAGACCGTCAAAATATTTATGGACTTCTCATTCGGACAAGTAAATAATATACAATGTTGGCTATTGTTTCAATTAAATTTCAAACCATTTTATTGAGAATATAGCCACAGAAAACAGTTCATTTATGGCACCATTTTCTTTCCATGAGCACTGCAGCTGCTACTGGATTTATAAACAAGGACATCATTAACCTCATGTCGCCCCTGCGCAAAAATGGAAATTATTATTATTAGTAGCATACAAATCCAACAAAGTGTAAAAAAGAGTGTAAGAAAAACCTCATTATGAAACACAGTGATGTCAGTACTACAAGTATTATGATGGTAAAAAGTGAAGACTCATTTTAGGTCCTGAGAAAAATAAAGCAACTTCTAGTCCCTGAAAAAATAAACCAAAGGATTAAATTGTCTCGGTTTATTTTCTCGTGGACTAAATAGAGTCTCACAGTTTTTCTCAGGCACTAAAATGAGTCTTCACTCTTATACGCTTACCATCTTTCCCCGAGCTTTGCTCCATGTCAGTCTGTTCTTGCCATGGCCATTTTAGATTTGAAGATGAGGAACATTGTTGTGGAACAGAAAATGAATAGGTGCTTGTACTACACTGCTTCTTACGTGAAGAGTCAGCTGTAGAGCAAGTGTCTTCATGGTCTGAGCTTGAAACATTACTATCTTTCACATGATTCACGGAATTTTCCTTGTTCTTTCTCTTCTCTTCAAAACATTTTGTTCTCTTCCTAATAGGTAGTTCATTCTTAGGATCCTGATATGCTGGCACTTTCTGATCATTAGCTGAAATAGTAGCACATGGAGCCTTGTCCTTAAGGAGGACAACTTTTGGAATGTCTAGATATTCGCTTTCCGCAACAACTTCATCCCTTGCTTCGGAGCCAGAAGCTTTTGATGCTGCTTGAATTTCCCACATCTTGAATATGGCTTGAGTCAGATTTTCTCTGGCCATATCTATATCAATTATTGGATTCGGATAGTTTTGACCTAACTCGACTCCTGATGCTCTAAGCACACTAAGTGGCGCATTCCAAGGATGATGAATCCACTCAGTTGGCATTCTCGCCAACTCGGGTAGCCATTGCCTTACATATTCTCCTTCTGGATCAAACCTAGATCCTAAAATCTGGACAAACAATGACACCAAAATTAGAGAAGTCGCGGTATTTACTCTTGTTGTGAGTATCTTTTTGGTAAAATTTAGTCCAACGAACAAGCCTAATGAAACTTGTTTCCTATATACGAAAAAGTAATACCAATCTCACTTAGGGACTGTTTGGATTGGTTTATTTGAGTTTATCGACTGACATAAGCACTTGTAAAATTGTTTGGGAGAGATTTCGGAAACAGCCTATGACATGTCCATAAGCTGTTATCGGTTTATTTCCATAAGATCTCCTAGATAGTTTACGAAAATAGCTTATAACATATATTAAAATGGTTTGAATTTATTATATCTTTAATTATAGAAATAGCTTATGTATAAGCACTTACGTGATTAAGCGTTTATTCTATAAGCGCTTAAGTAAGTTCGTTTATTCAAACAGGGCCTAAGAGGGAAATGCATCTAAGCAAAAAATCTCTTTCGGCTATTATAGTCATGCTAAGGAGTTAGGAGTAGGACTACTGATCTACAGAGCTTTTGAAAGGAAAATAGAATCACGGAAGACATGAGTATTGAATCAAAGAAATAGTCAAAATAAAATCTCAAACTACAAACTGGTATGGCTACTAATACATAGATCAAAACATCCTATAATCTGTGTTAAAAGCAAATTATATATTTAACGAGTGGTGAAGTTTAATATGAAAGGATAAATTTTGCCAGATATAAAAGCATTGGAGTATGAAAAGAAAAAAGATAACTTTTTCCATATAGAGTTTTTGCTATTATGTACAAAATTATTTTCTACCAAATTTATGCAGTTGATTGTAAAATCAAACGTTATAGCAGAATGTGATGTATGATACTGGTTATGTTGAATCAATTATTGAATACAAGATGGTCACGTCTGATTGATGCACGAACAAACTATTGAAGAAAAATGTGACAAACCTCAGGATCATCCAAGCGCTCAAGCTCGTGACCATCTGGTAAGCATCCTGAGATATACTGCCAGCCAAGGATATCACATTCAAGGTCTGCATCCAAAAGCGTGTCCCAGAAATACTTCATTCCCCATTTCCAAGGTAGAAGCAAGATTTTCACGGCAAAACTTGAAACTATAACTCTGATTCGGTTATGCATCCATCCTGTAGCCCAAAGTTCTCGCATTCCTGCATCAACCAAAGGGTAGCCAGTCCTACCTTGTCTCCAAGTCTTAAAGTTAGACGGATCAGCATTCCAAGGGAAAAAACTCAAGTGTCCAAGAAGTGCTCTCTCATGAGTGAACGGAAAGTTGAAACAAAGATAACGCGAGTACTCTCTTAGTCCAATTGCTCTAAGGAAAAGAGCTACACTTTCTTCTCCGACACTGTTTCCTTCGTTTCCCCACAATATCTGCTTTATGCGCGCCATTTGAAAAACTTTCCTCACACTCAACTCTCCGAAATGGAGATACGGGGATAACAGCGAGGTGGAGTCTCCACCAACCTTTTGCCTATTCTTGGAGTAGTGAAGTAGTTGCTTGTCCATAAATTCTGTTAAAGCCTTGTCGGCATTGCTCCAACCTGGAGACCATGCTCGTCCTAGTAACGCGTTGCTTGGTTTCTCTAATTCATTTTCGAGACCTAGATCCTCTATTGAACATTTCTCGACTTTTCCTGTAATACACAGCAGAAGAAAATTTGATCACATTGATACTGTATCAGAATAACTATGGATGATATTTTCATTTTGGATAGGAAAATGTTGGTAAGTTAGTAGTTATGTTCGGTTCGAACCTCTGTCGTAAAACTTCTTTGGTGTCCCTTAGCTCACTAACAAAGCTACCAATGTGGAACCAAAAACTATTATATAATTGAAAAACAAAAAAATCATGTCAATGTGCATACCTTCAGCAGGAATTAATTGCCAAGGAGGAATAAGCGAAACAGGTTCCATTTGCTTGTGCAAGCATCTCTGCCAAAAAGGATCAAAGGTTGTAAAAGCGTGTCCCTTCTCATCATATACTTCCCAAGGCTCATACAACAGATCTCCATTGTAGCTTTTCACAGATAAGCCAAGCTCCACTAGCTTTTCTTTGATGTTGTGGTCTCGAACAAGTGAAACAGGATCTGATAAAACAATCATGGTACAAAATGTTGGTCAGCTCATCTGACTAGCATTGAACTGTAAAGAAACATATCAAGAAATTATTTTGTTAATTATAGTCAAATTCTGTTAATTCCAGTAACTTTAAGCGAAAGGGAACATACATTGTTAATGTAAACTAGTTTTACAGTAACATCCACTAAGAATCGAGCATTTTGCAGTTATGTGTGGCAAAATGAAATATTCAATCATTAATTAAACAAATAGAAGTGGTAGAATGCCTTAAACGTGCAAAGCTTAGCTTACAAGCACTTGTGTCTCAACAAACAAAATATTCTAAACTTCCTCTATGTTACTAATAGAAAAAGCCGGCTTGATTCTTCAACTTTTGCAGATCCAAAATATTAAGTGTAACCAAACATGAATCAAATCAAATCAAAATTAGCAAAATCATTTAGCACAGAAGTCTAATGTCATACAAACTACCCTATAAACAGCACTACTTACCATAGAGATGGTTAAACACAACTTTCGTAGCTTGAATAGCATTTATACAATCCAAGAGAGCATTGAGAGTACTCTCAGTCTTGATCAACACGAGTCTCGAACCGAGTGATTTCAAGGACTGATCCAAGTGAGCTAAAGACTGCTTCAGCCACCACCTTGAAACTCTTCCTGGATAAAATTGTCCTTCCTCTTTAGGACACCATATAAACACAGGGAATACAGAACCATCCCTAGCAGCAGCAGCTAGTGCTGGATTGTCCTCAATTCTAAGGTCCCTTCTAAACCAAACAATGGTTCTATTGCTACCCATATTCTATCTAGGCTTCAAAAAAATTATTGCAAGATCAAAGCTCTAAACTTCACCTCAAAAGTTCAAAATGGTTTTTCTCTCTAACATAAAATATCTGAAGAATAAAAATTGATACACTAAAAATTGGCTACAAGGGTTGGATCTGAAATTTTGTCAAAAAAGTAAAAAAGATATCTATAACAGAACAGAATAAGAACCTCAAATCACTGCTAAGAATAGACCTAACAAGTACTTATAGCTTATCTTGATGTTCAACTTGCATACTACTTTGCTATCTGGAAGGTATCAAAACCAAAACCAAAACCAACTCAGCCCACATGTCCCTTTCACAAGCTTGAAGGCATCAAGTTAAAAATACACAAAAAAAAAATTAGATTATCCCTAATCTAGAAACATAATTAACTACAGAATAATCATAAAGGATGCACATGCACAATCATAAACAATAAAGAACATGTAAAATTATGCAGACTCAAGCATAAGACTTGAGAACTAAGATAAGGAAGATATATTATGGAGTAATAATTAGTATAGACAATCATAATCTTATCTAAGTTGAAAATAAGGGACAAGAAAGCACCAAAATCTTATCAAAGAAAAGGTAGCAATAACATGCAGTGTATGTAGGAATGGAAGATAGGTGGCAAATATGATTGAGTGTGTGTGAAGGTGTGATTAGTGTATGATGATCAAGTGGAGAAGATCACATGGCAAGGAGAAGGGACGTGCAATTATGGTAGTGGGGGACAGACACATATGATTATTGTGATGGTTTTTGTTTTTCAACAAAGACAAAAGGATAAGAACATGTAACATGTCACAATGTCACTACTAGGGGCTACTAGCAACTTCGATGATTTTATCAATGTGTGAGGTGAGATTTTTTTTCAACTAACACTACATTAGTAAGAACAGCAGTTGTACGTTATTAACTTTGGAGGAATGATTTCTTCAAAAAAAAAACTTTGGAGGAATGATAATTGAAAAAAAATCCTTTTTTTGGTAACAATAATTGAAAATTTCTAGGCTAGCCTACACAATATAATGATGGTTTTGGTACAATTATTTTCTGCAAACAATTCAATCAAACTAATGAAATTATGTATTGTTCGTATTTCATAATTATTGTCACATTTACAAAAATATTTTGACCCTTTTATTTTATTAGACTATCTAACAAAAAAATAAGAGTATTAAGGAAAGAAAGCTAAGAATTATCCTTCTCGAATTGTTTTATTTTTAAAATATCTCTAATTAATACATTTTTAAGCGTCTAAGGTGAATATCCTTTGAATACACAATGTACTTTTCGTAAATGTGGCGCAGAAGGGTGACAACAATTAGATAGATTAAAACCTAACACAGTGTAACAAAAAAAACATCCATCACATAATGTTACTCGTTATTTGTATGGGGTGTAGAAGGAGATGGAGTATGGGCGGGGGATGTGGATGATGAGTGATGTTGATGGTGTTTATGGTTGTTATGATCTCGATCCACTTTGTTGTGGTTGCTATGATCTCGATCCACTTTTTATTAATACCTTTTGAATTTTCTTTATTGACCCCTAAATATATAATATTAATTTTTGGAAAAAAAAATATTTTAATGACAAATTTCAATATTTAAGAAAATATTTGATTTATTTGTAATTTATTATTTTTATATTAATAATTATTTGTATTTATTTTTGCTTTTTAATCAAAAATAAGCATCATTAGAGAAGATAAATCATTCCGTGAATATTTTTCCCACCGAACCAAACTAGAAAACCACAAAGTAACGTTAATAAAAAAAAAAACATGGAGAACATTTTTTTTTTCAAAGCAGGGAGAGAGACACAAATCAGGAGGCAACACCGACATCCCAACTAGGTTGGCATCCCAGGAAGCCTCCGTCCTATGCCCTCCAAACTCTAAAAATTTATTAAAAAAGGGAAAAAATATATATACAAGGAGAGGGGGGACTAGGCCAACTCAAAGAAAAAACAAAAGGAAACATGAAATAAAACGACTACGGAAATCTATAGTTGGGTAAGCCAATTCTGTCTCGATAGAAATCCATATGCAACTCCGCCGGAAGCGTGTCTAACCAAATAGAACCCTGAACTGCATGATCCATATTCGCCAATTTATCCGCACAACTGTTACCTCGGACATTCCAATATAACAGATTCATTGGGCAGATGGATGAGGACCAACCTTTGCACGAGTCTTATAATGCGGCTTTCCGAGGACTTGCTTTTTTATAATTTGTTGTTGCTTCTTTGAGAGTACTTGTGTTAATCCTTCTCCAACGGTCCGTTGGTCGTATTCTCAAATTCTAGCCTATAATTTCAAATCATTCTGTACGTTTGTACGTTTTTGCTAGTGTGTGTTTCGTGTTGCACAATTGAAACCTGAGATGTTAGAGTAACTTGGTCCTTTAAGATTTGAACCTCTGCGTCATCATTAGAAGTAGTTGCCGCATGTTGGACTTGGTGCGCTTCTGATTGGGTGTCAAGAGGTGCGGCATTTTCCATATCTGAGGGCTCAAAATCCGCAGCAGTGGTATCTTGTTTATATGGAGGACATAAACTTTACCCATATAAACAAAATCAAACACATTAATAAAAGGCTAAAATATGGTTTTGGTCTCTGTAAATATGCCTCGTTTTGGTTTTAGTCCTTGTAAAAAAAAATTATTGTTTTTGGTCCCTGTAAAATATTTTGTTTTTGAAAATACTATTTTCAAAAGTAAAACATTTTGCAGGGACCTTTTTAAAAATCAAAAGATTTTGCAGGGACTATTTTTCTAATAAATGGGTTCAGTCATCATGTGCCACGTGTGCAAATCATCACTAAAGTGGGGTCAGGGACCAAAACCAAAACGAGACATATTTACAGAGACCAAAAACAACAAAAAAAAATTATAGGGACTAAAACCAAAACGAGGCATATTTGCAGGGACCAAAACCATATTTTAGCCTTAATAAAAATGAGAAAAGCTAAACCAAATAGTTAACAAAAAAGATATTGTATTTAATATATGTCATATTTAATATTATTATTTAAGTAAATATTGATTTACATACTTATTTTTTGAAGGATGGTTTACATACTTATTTCAATTATATGTATTTAAAATTTAATAAAGTTTAAAAAATACTTCAATGCTAATTATATACATTTATTTTGATGCTTAAGTGAATTATAGTCTTGACTATGCTAGTTCTTTTGAACTACAATGTAACAAACTTTTCGTTACAATGTTAGTATTTTTCTTCTCGTAACAAACTTTTTAAAAAGGTCATGCTCAAGTCAAAAATAAGTCTGACAGCTAATAGATTAGGCTCTGACCTTAAATTTTTTGATCAGGTCAAACTTAGGTCTTACAAAACTTAACTCAACCTAGTATATTTCTACCTTTGTTGGTCATTGACAAATACTCGTCCAATGTATGATTTATATGATAAATTATACATTATGTATTACAATTCTCTTCAGAAAAAGAAAAAAAGGTATTTAGGAGAACATTACCAATGAAATATATATTTATTTTTTAACTAATTGATTCGGAAAATACATTCACTTGCTCATTTATATCCTATAAATAGAATTCATGTTTTTGTGTAATTACACACTTATGAAGAGAATAATACAAAAGCTCTCATCTTTGATCTTGATCTTTTAACTTATTTCATAACAATTAGTGAATTATACAGGTTTCTTCAAGATTTCATTAAAAGATACTTAGCAGACACACACTACTACCAAAACATATATTTAACTAATAGAAAAATCTTAATTGTGTATATTAGTGCAATAAAGATAGAAATTTTATATTAAAAATTGTGTATTTCATTATTCAAAAATTTCTAAACTGCATTTTTCAACATTTAATTACCATTTGTGTTCCTTAACATGTGACATTGGACGCAAGTTAGCATGACTCGAACAAATAAAATTGTAGGGAAAAAAACATCTCTTAACTAATTGATCTTTAAGTCTAGTTACAAAAGAAATATGATTAAGGTAATTATTATTTTCTTTCAAAAAAAAAATGTTGGATTGGAGACATAAGCCCCGTTCTGTTAGTCGCAAGGACCATGTGAATGACTGTATGAATCGGCCAATTTTCTTTGGCGGCACTGGCAAAGGCTCCACACTTGTCTCAGCCCTCACACCCGAAAGTGTGAAACCAGCCCCAGCTCAAAGATTTCCCTGTATCCAGGCCTGCATTTCTGCAGATTGGGCCCGGGGACTTTCCTGAGCCCAGCACTTTGGCATGAGCCCATCCACATCATCTCAATCCATGTGTTACACTGCTTTCACTCTAGCTTAATATAAACACCATTACAGTAGTTGATATTAACGATGTGGGACTAAATATCTAAACTAGAAAAATAAGAAACAGGCAACAAATATGACACCAAATACCTCCATTGACATACTTTAAGTTTCAATATCCATAAAATAGGCATATTAATTCCACCTGAGAACCATCATATGGCAATAAGGAACAGCTAAAATTCCTCTGCAGAGGGTCTCTTAGGCAAGAACCCATATCAGTATCAGCCTTCACAGGTGAATGTTATTTCCTTGAACTAAGCTACTTATATGAAATATGTCAGAGAAAGCAAGACCAGAATAATACTACTTAAAGGGTATTAGTCGAAAACATTTCTTGAGGTCTAAGATATCCTAACTACATCACTTAGACATAACCCTTTCAGTTTGTTTAGGTGCTTAGTTTGCACGCTCCTGGAGGACTTCAAGTTCCATCTCTGTTGGGTCTGTGGCCTGAATCTCATAGTGGATTCCCTGCAGCTCCCTTCTGAACCTATCCTTTGATGTTGCATATAGCATCTTAGGGCGAATGCGAGCAACAGATGGAGACCTGTAGTAAAATAATTCATTCAGAAACTCAAGCAAAATAAAGGCAACGAAACATTTGTAAATGAGTGCAACATCAGTAAATAAATGGTTGAGTTTTCTTGGTAAGTGTGGAGAGAGATGAGCTCTCCATATGTAAGCAGAAAAAAATAAAAGGTGAATTTTCTATGCAAGCAGAAAATAGGGACAGTATAGTATTGTAGCGTAACAAAATTTGAGCAAACCGCTATTTTTTGCAATCTACTATTGGCAACACTATTTTAAACCAAAGTTGAATATTATTGATGCGAACCCGATACAGAATTAACAGTAACATAGAAGACTGAAAAACAATTGAGGGAAATAGCTGAATATTATTGATGGTAATGGAAGTAAATTGCAGAAAGGGACGAATCCTCCTCTACCCACAGAGCAAGGCCCCTCTCGGAGGAGAGACACTTCTCTGGCCAAAACAGAAACAATACATCAGACTGCCTGCCTTTCTCTCCCTCTTCCTACCCGCTTATAACAGGATGGTCACTAAAAACACTTTCTCACTCCCCATCCCCTGCCACGTCACATTACCTTCCCTCCATTTCTTAGATTCTTCTAACATCACACCCCACACAATGGACTTGGACAACTGGTAAACTAATTGCCTGTTTGGGCCCGCATTCTCATCCCCGGTCCTATCACAATAATTCATGTGAATGGAAAGGCAAGACAACTATCACATGAATTTGGCAACTGTGGCAAATATAATCAAGTTTGGAAAACTGAAAAATACAACCAACTACTACTAAAAGAAAGGGGTCTAAACACAGTGTAAGATACCAGTTGATTAAAACCGGGTTGTGTCAAATAAAAGCCCTCTTAGAAGGCTATGGATTTATGCAAACAGTTCAAGCGGTTAGTAATATCTTTTGCCAAATATCAAAAGCATTTTTTATCAAGAGTCAGGAATTTGAAATGATTTTTGGAAATGTGCTTAAAGTCTAACATGCAGTCCTCAATTCAACAAGGTACTATAGTAATTGAAGTTAATTTTTGCTTAATCCCATACAAACAATTCAAGAACAACTAACCCCTATTCCATTTGAAAATATAGCTTGGCATATACCCTAGTAAATTAGCAATATGTTTGCTATCTAATGAAACTTAATAGAATATGCGAAGAAGTCGTGTTCTGAACATTTACTCGAGTGACCCATGAAGATTAAGAATAGGCATTATGAAGAATAGATTGATTATGCTATGATAGTGAATAAGATGAATGAAATCAAGACAATATAATAGAGAATTGTATCATTACAGTGCTCTCATTCAAATTTTTGTCCTGATTTATAAAATAAATCGGTGTAAGACTTGAATGCAACCATGCAACATCCAAACACAATATATATACATCTGTAATACATTGTATACTAAAACCAATGCAAGAAAAATTGGGCAAGTTAATATACAGAGTCTATGAATGTACAAGAAACTAAATAACTGACCATGCGATAAAAAAGATTTTGCTCTTTTGGCAGTTCTCAGCAGTCACGAAATCAAAGTCAAAGACTGCATATCTACAATCATTTTCAGGCAAGGATGCAGTGAAATCATCATAGCTCTCAGAAGGGCCTCCAGTTTTTTCGACCACAACCTCTTTCTTTTTCTCATCAATTTTGAAAATCACATAGCGATATACTTTCTTCCTCTGCAATTCCTGAAATGTGCTTACACTCTGCTCAGCAACACCCATCCCAGAAGATGCATTTCCCTACAACAAATCCACATATTAGTTACACGAAATTCCAATCCTTTTTTCAAACCAATATAATCAAATCCCCCAAAAAAGAATACTAAAGTCCTTCCAATGAAATGAATCCCAGCAATGAGGAAAACAACATGTTTGGCAGAGCATTCTTTTGGAGAAAATGATTGCCTCTTCTTTATTTTTTTAAATTTAAAAGCTCTCTATGTCAAGAAAATATAACTAAATCACCAATCAAAAAGGGGAAACTGTAAATATTACCGGGGAATGAGATATATCTTACTCCAGGGCACAAAATGTGCATGCAGTAAGTGTGCAAAAAATAAGTCAAAGTTGACAGTAAGTGTCTACTTGTCTAGCTTAAGAGAAGTTATGACTACACTTCGTATTTGGATCCTCTAAAGTGACTAAAGTATAAAGTGTGAAAATCAAGGGTTGTTATTTTAACTTGTAATTTGTTATAATGTACCAACACTATCTACATTTAACTTATAATCTAATGGTTGATATTACTCAGTTTGTACTCTAAAGTGAATTGCTCACTTTAGAGGATCCGGATCCCAACACTTAATAATCATATTAAAGGGGTGTCTAGTGTCCGACACATGTAACTGCATTCAATCACTTATATATTGCTACTAGTGTCGGTGTCATGTCCAGTGTCTGTGCTTCACGGGTTTCTGACACCATATAAAGAGTGCAAAAATGGGCATGCTTAAAGCTACTTGTAACTCAAAGCAACTTCATCCATGAGGAAAAATGAAGTACCGCACAAGACTTCATTTGACAAAATCAAGCCTAATTTCTTAACACCATTGGAATTTAAACAAAACATATATCTTCGCATTTTGGTCATTTCAAAGCTTAATAATCACCAGTCCAACAAAGTACTAAAACATGCACTGAGAAAATTTGATTCAAAAGTAGACAAATTTATTTTGAAAAAAA
>Ga0228710_1003623_pt1 | contig 24512 bp, 19 predicted proteins | sample MedpolnodulmetaG_FD_177995 | JGI IMG/M metagenome (GOLD analysis project Ga0228710, IMG submission 177995) | Root nodule microbial communities from Medicago polymorpha collected in Santa Monica, California, United States - pink nodules | ecosystem: Host-associated > Plants > Roots > Nodule...
CAAAGCTCCGCTTTCGCATTATGAATTGATATTTGAGATGATGAATTAACAAATACTAACCCTCCGCTTTCGCATTATGAGTTTGACATTTGTTAATTCATTATAAAAACGGTGAATTAGATTAGAATGTAGATCTATATAAAATTAGGGTTTATGGCTTGGTTTGATTAGGATTACGTCATTAGACTTATGCAACAATCCCAAGACAAGAAAGGTCAACTCACTAACGTTCCTTGTAGACATAGAAGAGAAGAAGAAGAAGAAGAAGAAGAAGAAGAAGAAGAATATAAAATAAAGGTGAACTTTTATTCAAGGAAACAATTGTCACTTATTATTTACAAGAACAAAAGATGATTTGATATGATAGCTAGCTACTCTATTTATAGTTTACAATGACTTAAGCCCTAAGAAATATAACAATAAAAAGTTCCACAAGAAACCACGGGCTTTTAGGTCAGAAGAAAACTAATAGGTAGCTTGTCCGGGAAGCAGAAGCAGCAAAAGTGGATCCTGAAGGTTGGCACGGCCGTGCTGTTGGTGGCACAGGCCGTGCCAAGTCTCTGACTTGGGGAGTGACATATTTTTGTCCCATATTTCGTATTTTCATCCCGAATCAGCTCCTAATCCTCTTTCTTTTGCTCCAAGAATAAATCTTTAGATATTTGTTCTTGAAATATAATAACTTGCAGGCTTAAATATAATTTTCGTCCTTGTAATTTGGGCTAGTTTTGATTTTCGTCCCTGTAAAAAAAAAATTGAAAAACATCCCTGCAAAAAAAATTTTGTTTGAAAAAGGTCCCTGGCCCCACCAAAATGCTGAAGTGGCATGGTTCTTGCCATGTGGCAGTTGCTGACTGTGCAACTTCTTCCATGTAGCGCTGACGTGGCATGCCACATAATATTAAATTTAAAAAAGCATTTTTAAAATTCTGAAAATTATTTTTTGAAATTAAAAAAATTTTAAAAAATAAAAAAATCATAAAAATTTTTATAGTTTTTTCCGATTATATCATTTTTAAAAATTTAATTTTTTTAAATATGAAAAAATTGGAAAATTATATAATTTTTTAAAATCTGATTATAAATTTTTGAAAATTAAAATATGGAAATTAATATATTTTTTTTAAATTGCATCATCTGAATATTTATAATTTTCGAAAACAAATTATAATTTTTTAAAAAAATTCTAATTTCTTGTTCTTTTACGAAAATTTGAATTTTAAAAAAAAAATTCATTTTTTTTCCGAAAGTTATTTTCAGAAATTTAAGATTATATATAATATTAAAAAAAAGTAATTTTATTTTGAAAATTATACAAAAAATAAATTCAGAAAATTAATTATTTTAATATTTTTAAATTGATTTTAAAACTTTTAAAATTTATTTCCATATTTTTTTAATTTTAAAAATAATTTTCAGAATTTTAAAAATATTTTTTAAAATTTAATATTATGTGGCACACCACGTCAGCGCCACGTGGCAAAAGTTGCACAGTTAACAACTGCCACGTGGCCAAAACCATGCCAAATCAGCTGAATAGTGGGGCCAGGGACCCTTTTCAAACAAAATTTTTTCTACCAGGATGTTTTTCAATTTTTTTTTTTTACAGGGACGAAAATCAAAACTTGCCCAAATTACAGGGACGATTATCATATTTAAACCTAACTTGCAATTGAAGTAAAATAATTCTAAAAGGAAATAATATTTAAATAAAACTAAATCAAATCTAAATAAAATAGACTCAAATAATATATTAAAAACACTAATTTATTGACTCATCAAATACCCATTGATTATTTGGAGATTTGGAGGGAGGAGAGAAGGTTTTCACTAGTCCTTTCTTCTGGTTTGCAGTTGGAGATGTGTCTTTGAAAGGAATGTTTGCTTTGTCAAAACTAAACTTAGGCCTTTTATCAATCCATTTTCCTTTCTGCTTCGTTTTGGGTCGAAAACCTTCGACATTCTTCTCAGCTTTCTTGTCGAAAACGGCTCTACATCTGGGACACATCATAACTGGAAAACCAGAGATCTTGCATCTGTTAAGAAAATCAATGAGATCTTCTTCAGCTTTTGGATATACCACTTGTATTTTCTCTTCATATTGATCTTCAGTAATTACTATATCAACACATTTATGGCCTTCAGTAACCATTTCGACATCAACCTTTGGACCATCAGTAGCCACTATAGGATCGATCTCGGATATTTCCACCATGTTCATGCCTGCAATTTCCTGGTACATGGAATCTGCCTTTTTCAAAGGATCAGTATCAACTTGCATTGGTTGCTTTGGTTTGTCTCCAAACTTTAGCCTGCTTCGTTTATCTGCTAGTTGTGCCATATCTCTCAGATATTGAATATCTAATTTCTTTCGAATAGAATAGTCTAGACCGCCAGCAACCATTTCGACTAATTCATGTTCAGGCACTTGGGTAAAACATCTAGCTTTGAGAAGCCTGAATCCATTCAAGTAATCGTCAAACGCTTGCCAATTCTTTGAGACTAATCTTAGATTGTCCCATGTAGAATTGTTCATGGAAAGCCTTTTCTAATTGACTCCAAGTAAAGATACACCCTGGAGGCAAAGTTGTATAAAGTAAAGACATTCTTCGTCAATCAACTTGGGAAAAATTTCATTCTCAAGTTCTCATTGTTTGCTATGTCACCTGCTTCTGTCAAGTAACGAGCAATATGTTCAACGGTGGATTCGTTAGTTTCTCCACCAAACTTGGTGAATTTAGGGATTTTCCAACCCCTGTGTAATTCCTCCATTGTCACATACTTGGGTAAAGGTGGCACGAAATTAGGTCCATACAAACCCAAATTGAAACCATTTTGAGTCCAAAGGGTTTCAACTACGTTGGCAATATTATTTTGACCGTCCAAATTAACTTGTTGGGCTTGCCTCACTATTTGATCAGGATCTTGGTTCCTTTGAACCAAAATTGGAACTTTCCTGCACCCCTGGCGCTGGTGGTTCGACCACAGGTTGGGGCACTGGATTGATAAGATTTCCAGCATTAGGCCTATTAACAAGCATTTCAACATACCTATGATTCTGAACTGGAGGTATTTGCACATTTCGCCTTGGATGGGCGCCAAAGAAATCAGCAATTCGCCCCATCTGGTCTGATAGTGCCAAATAACTATAATGGGTATCCCTAATTAAAGGGTTAAATACCGTTCCAATTTGTTGAGTCAACATATTGACCATTTGATGGTTACTATCTTCCATTTGTTATCTTAAGGCAACCAAGGAAGCATTGGTCAATGTTTGTTGAAGATTTAAACCAGAAACACTCGACCCAAGATAATAAAATTGAGGGTGAACCGTATTTAAACTCTCTGAAACAACAGATGGATTATTATGGAGACCCATCATAAAAGATGAAGAAATTCCATATGGCTGGTTCCTAAGATTTGACAGATCAAAGGACCATGGATTTTGAACTAACGGATTATTAAAATTCACGTTAGATTGTGTAACCGCTGCAACCATCGAAGTTGTAACGGGAACAGTTGATGATATTTGAGCAGGAAATGTTTCCCCCACCGTTTCATCAACGTTTGCGCCATGGGATGGCGTCGTATGTGGACTTCGTTGTGGATTTACATTTAATAATGAACTATCCATAGACGCCCTTGTTGGGCTTGATGGTGGATCATTACTACGAGTAGAACGTACCATTTCTCGAAGTTTCTTTCTACTCCTCAATAACATACACAACAAAAATCACCGAAAATTGAACACAAGGCGTCCCACCGGGCGTGCCAATTTGTTTACCCTGGTTTTTGGTAAACTACTGAACTGGTTTAAGACAAGGGCGAGCGAGATCAGACAGCAAATCTCAAGACCGTTTGTGTTTGATTGTTCAACTTCGAACGGTGACTGTTCTAGCGAACTATGAATATAACCGTCGAAATCCAGAAACAAGGTGAGACCCGTCGAGATTATCTTCAAAGGATCGATGCAAAAACTTTAAAAAAGATTAAAGAAAAAGGAGTCTGAAAAAGAGACTAAACTAGAATTGCATTAAATTAATGAATGTAAAAAGGTTGGTACACAGATTCATACGTTATGGCATGTTTACTCGTTTCTCCTTGTGTGTGCGCGGATAGTTTGAGTGTGTAAGCTTTCAGTATGTTTGAATTGTGACCCGTTTTCCATAGAGGAAAATACTATTTATACTAAGTAACTGCCTACAGACACGTCCGAGGCATAACTGCTAATAACCGCTATGGGCGTACTTGAATTCCAAATAACGCCTCTTCGACGAGAAACCGCTATTTAGTTCCTATCTTCGATGCCAACCGTCTTTCTACATCTTCTTCGCTCCGTCGAATTGTCATCTCGATCATCACATCTTCTTGACTTCACTTCGACAATCGAACTTGTGAGTTGAACTTGCTTCATTCTCTTCGAATCTTGGGTCAAACTTCTTTGACAACATTTATTATAGCCTGTTGAAAATACAGGCTAACACCTGGGTTTCGATTTCTTCTCACCCTGGGAGGAGTCTATTTCCTACTTACGCTTCTAATCCCAAAAATTAGAGGGAAACTTATTTAAGGGTCCATGGGGCCGTCGGTTGTGCTAAGGTCGCCGTTAGGGTTGATGGCGAGGTGAATTTCCCTCTGTCATAGACCAACAGTCCTACATCTATTACTGGATATGATTATGAGATGATGAGCGCCTATGAGCACGATATGGTGAGATATTTGGAGAAGATGCTGCTTATGAGCATTCATGAGATTTTAAACAAAGAGCCGGATCATGCAGGGCTAGAGTCTTATTTGCGTGAGTCTCTTCTTTTGTTTGTTTTTCTTTTTTATCTGTATTTATATTTCTGTTCGTGAGATTTGATGCCTGTCATATTGCGTTTTCTTTTGCAAACGGAATGGCTCGTATGGGTCCAGCTGAGAGGAAGAAATTTTTGGCGGAGGCTCTGGTAAGAAGGGCGTTGAAGGTTATGTTAAGAGTGATCCCGATGGCGTTCTTGACCGAAAAAACAAAAGGAAAAATGAGAGCAGCTAGGCGGGCGGTAAGGTGGATACTCCTCTCGAGTCAAGTTCTCATGATATCGTTGTGGCTGGGGAGGTGGGAAAATCGTTGTGGGATGTTAACTTCGACTATGAGGGTTTAGTGGCGGAGCATTTTGTAGGGTTTGAGGAAGATATGGCTGTTGGTGATGCTGGTTCCTTTGAGAGAGTGGCTCGTGATGCAGGGATGTTTGGCTTGGGTACTGTTGTGTTAATGTAGGTTTTTGGGAAGAAGTATCAGGCGCTGAAGAAGCAAGAGGTGTTGTTGGAGAAGGACGTGGCTAGCTGGAACGGTAAAGCCATCAGTGTTGAGGAAAAACTAAAGGTTGCTTTGGATGATAAGAAGAAGGTTGAGGACACTAAGAAAGAGTTAGACGAGGTGAAGAAGAATTTGAAGGATGAGGCTGGAGTTAAAAACCAGAAGATTGTTGAACTAGAGGCATATTTGAATAATGAAAAAATGGAGTCTTGTTTAAGTTTTTATAATGGTTTTAACCGGGTGAGGTCGCAGGATGAGTTTCTCTGTCAGGGAGCTGATCTCAACCGAATAAACATGGATAAAGTCGTGGAAGGCGGCGACTTAGTGGATGAGGTGGAGCCTGCCACATAGACTTGATTCCGGAGCAAGCTTTATTTGTAGTTAGGGTCTTTTTGAAATTTCGGGCTATATACCTCTGATGTTTTGTAACAAAATACAATGTTTCTTCTTACTTTTGTTCTTTTTCATCGCGTTGTACTTCCATAGTTCTTTTAAATTTTAGGATTAAGCTGCTTTATTTTATTATTCATTTTAGCTCTCCTTACCCCGCTAAGGTAAGGCGGCTTGCCTGTGGGAAGGCGTTTACGGCATTTCTTCATTTCAGCTCTCCTTACCCCGCTAAGGTAAGGCGGCTTCCCTGTGGGAAGGTGTATACGTGGCTTCCCTGTGGGAAGACGTTTATGCCATTTTTTGTTTTTAGCTTTCCTTACCCCACTAAGGTAAGGCGGCTTCCATGTGGGAAGGCGTTTAAAACATTTTTTTTCGTTTTTAGCTCTCCTTACCCCGCTAAGGTAAGGCGGCTTCTTAGTGGGAAGGCGTTTACGTCATTTCTTCATTTTTAGCTCTTCTTACCCCACTAAGGTAAGGCGGCTTCCCTGTGGAAAGATGTAATCAATTCATCAAATTAAAATCATCAAAGAATAATTATCAACAACTATCACTTCAAGGAAACATCACCTTTTAACAATCACATTTTACATGAAAGACGGACAACTAACTACATTATGTCATTCATCATTTTTAACATCCAAACTTCATTGACTCAATCTTTGACAAGGTTCGTCTATTTTCACAACTTTCAACATTTTCAAAGTCATTCAAAAAAACAAGGTAAACATGATCAAACACCTCAAAAAAGAATATACACTACTCACATAAGAACATAGTAGCATATGCATATACGCATCATAGGCCAATTCCGATTAATTCCAAAATTCACATAAGTTCATCTCGTTTTCCTTCATTTTGCAAAACTAATTCATTTTCAAAACAAAACCAAGTTGGCCCATCATATAATAGGGTAATTACTCCTACCCATCCTAATTAAACTCCTAGTAATCAAGTTTTGGGGTTTGGGATCAAACAATAACTTTTGGGTTTACTCAAAAATAGTTTTGCTAAATTTTTGTAAAATACATCAAGACCTACTTGTAGTATTTTCAGCATAACTGAAAATATTAAAATTATTTTTAAGTCAAACCAATGTCATTATTATAAAGCTAACATCTTTATCTAAAACTTTCATGTTTACACAAAAAGCCAAATCAAAATAGAAAAGAGTGAAAAATGCTCAAACACTTAAAAATTGAAATTATGGCAGAAGGTCCACACACGACCGTGTCACCCTATTAGCACAACATTCTGATTTTTCTCGTTTCGCCATTTCATGCGTAAAATTCAAACCATTAATCCGATTTTGATTTCATTTTTGCCTATGCGTTCCTTACACTTTAACCTATTACATTGTATTAGAAAAATCAAGTTTTTCCCATCTCAAAATAGTTTACTCAAAATCTCATATAATCACTTATTTTTCCAAAATCACTTAACTAACTTTTCATACAAAACTCAAGTTTCTTCCCAAAACATTTCACAACCAAAACTTATAACCTAAAACATAAGTTCATTCAACTTATCTTAATACAACAACACCAACATTTATCTCAGTTCATCAAGAATCACAATTCACCATTAATGACCCATTTTCACCAAACTCATTAAAACAACAACTTAATCATAACAACACATATAGTAACACCCAAAGCATGAATCTTCATCAACAACACAACACAACATCATTCAAAGCATAAGTTCATCAACAATTAACAACAACAACTTCATTTTCATCAATTCAAGCAAAAATCATAAAAGATTCATATTAGCATACTTCAACCATAGAAAATCAACAACAACAACAAGCTTAGCATCAGTTTAACATATCCAAATTTATCATCAAATAAGGAGCACTAAAATTGATATTAAAATTCACAAAAGTCACAATTCACAAATAAGCACTTATTCAAATAAGCAAAACGAGAGATTATAGCTTAATTGTGAGAAAGGTTTTATCCCTCGTACCTCTAACTTTGAAAATCTTAACAATGACTTCACTTTAGCTTCCCAAAGTCTCTAGCCTCTTTCTCTCTTCAAGCTTTTCTCCTCTCTAACCCTTTCTTCATTCTTCTCCTTTTTCTCTCTCTACCTCTCTTTCAAAATGTTTGTGAAATGAATGAATGAATGTAACAACCTAATTTTCTCACAAGGGTTGTATTTATATAGTCACCACATAATTGGGCTAAGTCTCTAATTGTCTTAATGGACTCAATATTCTTACCAACTAATTCACCAAAGTTACTACACACTTAAACCGTTAAAACACCGAATAATTATCATCTTTAAATAATTACCCAAACTCACTGGTACTTAGTAAAAATAAGGCTTAATTGAACTAACGGTCCCTTAACTTATTTCTTTATTTCGGTTTGGTCCCATAACTCTTAACTTTTGCAAACTGGTCCCTCAACTCATTTACTGTTAATCAATATGGTCCCCTCAAAAAGGAGATCGTTGGATAAGGGAGGTCTACCAGATTTTATAATGTATCACCAACACCTGATTTATTTACTTTCTTCTTCTTCTTCCCTCATCTTCATCTTCATTCAACCTTCATCTAAATCATTATAAAAACTACCACCCATTTATCAAATTCATAATCTTCAACCAGAAACTCAATTCAAGCACAACCCAGAAGAGATCATTTATCAAATACATCATCTTCAAGCACAAGCTGAAGTTGAAATTGCAGAAAGATAACCCAGAAAAGAGTCCGAACATAAAAACTAAAAAAGCAAAGCATCGCTACATGTTTTCCACAACAAACAATAATCATCAATAATGATCATAAGCCTTAGCACCCCAAATATAAGAATGAAAACAAAACCAGCTATCACTCATCAGGTTCCATTCAAAATTCTTGGCACATCTCTACAAAATGCTTCGATTCTTGTTTTTTTTCTTTTTTATTTTAAATCATAAGCAAATCACTACAACAAGGAAACAAAAGAAACTTTTTTTTTTCTTTTCAAATCTCAGAATGATAAATTATTCAACCTTAATCGAAGAAGTTGATTACCAAGTTGAATCCATTTTTAATAAGTTAAAAAGAAAATCAAAGAAAAGAGGATAGGGTATGAGAAAGGGTGTTTTGAGGCCAATGTGAGGGAGAGCTCGAGAAAGGGTCTGAGAAAAACCAAGTCATGAATTTAAGTTCTCTGTTAGAGTTTTGATATGGGGACTTGGAGCACGATAGATCGAAATGGGGGAAGAGTATGGGTTTGAGTTCTCTATACTGTACGTGGAATCTCAACCTCGATTATGGAAGATGGGATTTGAGAAAGACATCAAGAATGGGTTTATGATAGCGACAGAGGGAGGAAGGAAGTGATTAAAGTTTTTCTGGATTCGGTTGTTTTGTTGTTGTTGTTGTTATTATTGTTGATTTTAGGGTTTTATTTTTTGTATTGTTTTTATGGGTTTTTTTTGTTGTTTCTGGTTTGTTGATGACGAAGATGATTGAGTTTTTGTATGAAGATTGATAAAAATGATATGGAGAAAATGAGGAGTACAAAAATTTGTGTAATGATTTATTTTTGAAAGAATTTTTTTTTTAAGTTTTTATTTTATTTTATGAAGATTAATGAAGGTTGAATGAAGATGGAGATGAGGGAAGAAGAAGAAGAAAGTAAATAGATTAGGTGTCAGTGATACAATTAAATTATATATATGCAATTAAAAACGGTAAAAGAAAAAAGGTGGACTTGAACGTTGTTTTCAATATTAAAAATAAGAATTGAATTTATTGTTGTCACCAATCAAGAATTTTCAACCTCAAGAGTTCCAAATCAAGGATAAATAAACACTTCCTCCATCTTTGTGATAAGTTAAGACAACTTTTGTTTATAACAAAATTAACAAATAGTATCTCTCCAATTAATTTGATAGTTATAGTTCAACAGTTCTTAGTGGAAAATTCAGTGTAACATCAAATCAGCTACATGCAAAAGTAAAGCCCTAACGTACATCTCCAAAATTCACGGCTTTAAACTTATTTATATCGGTTTTTCATATTCACGTGTCTAGCACTCTTTATTGTTAAACCATGCCATGGAGTTTCTTTTTCTTATTAAGCAACTAGAAGTGTAGGAGAGTGGATATTGAATATAAGTCATTGATAAATTAGCCTAGAGCCCTATAAAACAAGGACTATAGGCATAATAGTGATCAACTTCTAAAAATGGAAGTTCTACCTGACCTTTTACTGGCCCTTTTGGTCATGGACACACTCTTAATGGTAGCTTAGAGAAAGATGCTTATTGATAGGATAGGAGTGACAGTCAATCAAAGGCTTCATGTTTTGGGCTGTCCAATCAAAATATGGCCCACATTAACTCCTTTGATCGGTCCATTAATATTGTTGCTTTCCCTTAGAAAGGGTGGTTGGATCTACACAATTTCACAAAACTGGCTTGTGATATGAGGATTGCCCTCACTTATAAAGATATTGTTAAGCCATCATATATTTGATGTGAGACTCTTAACACACCCTCACGACCAGCACTATTGAACTTGGTTCGTAGACATAAATGGTGGGTGGATCGATGACGGAAATCTGATAGCATGTGGATCTTGGAGAGACTCTGATACCACCTTAGAAGTCGTGGTCGGAACTAACACAACTTTACAAAATCGGTTTGTGAGATGATGATTGCTCACATATAAACATATTGTCAGACTATCACCTATCCGATGTGGGACTCTTAACACTTTAATTTGTTGCAGTACTACTCCGTCCTAAATTATATGATGTTTTGACATATACAAATAATTTTATATGAAAAATATATATTATGAGTTGTTTTATAAAATTGTTTTTTAATAAATTATATAAGAATGATAAATTAAAGAATTGAAAGTAGAGAAAGTAGTAATTATTAAAATATAATAAAGCAAGTAATGTTCATTGAAGTTTTAACACGACGTGTAATTTAGTACAATTTTTTTTTCAGAGCGTTTTATAATTTGAAAGAAATGAGTAATATTTTTCGCTTTCAACGTGAAAAGTGCTTGAATATTACTGTTCACGTATAGTGTGCTTGCATAGTTGTATTAATGAATTGAGTAGGCAAGACAAAGAATCATCCCATATTTTTCTGACTTTATTTTCAACATTGAGAATTTCTCCATTTCTATCCCGTGACGGTACTTAGACAAAGATTCTCAGCATTTTCAAAGATTACACTGAATAGGCTATGTGAATTTTCAAAATGTATGTTAAGGAAAAGTTTTTTTATTTTCTGGACGAAAAAGTTATACACCTTCTGTTCCTAGATTGTCACTTTTGTTTAAATTTTTTTGTTAATATTTAGTATTCAGTCTGTCCTTGATGTAAACCTCGTTAAAACACTACCAAAAAAATAAAAATAAGCCTCGTTAAAACATTATTGGATTCAAATGATTGGTCATTCATCAGTTAACAAAATATTTATTTGAAAAAATCCGAGTACGATTCTCACGTAGAACAATACTTAGTTTATCTATACTTACCTTTTTTTTTAAAACTCGGTATCCGATCCAATAATCGACTAATCCGAGGGGACCAATCCTACTGACCACTTGCGGGGGCCCCGTTTAAAGGCAGAGCAAGCTCTGTATGGACTTAGCCCACCGAAGTTGGCACCAGAGGGAATCGAACCTGAGACCTTTGGAGGAGCAAACTTCAAGATCCCAAACCAACTACTAGGCCACCACCAAATGGGTTTTATCTTACCGCCAAATTTTAGATTTTCCGTGCATCCTTTCTCCGGAGACTCAATGGGTTACCACCAAATTAGAAAAATCCAACCTTATCGCTCTTTCTTGATAAGAAGGTGTTCAAACATTCAAACCTAAGCATACTTCCATAATTACAATGAAATAATTAAAACAGTGTAACTACGAACTTCTTTTGCATTAAGCATCCCTATCACTATCAACATCAATGTCTCTCACTATCTCTATCCCTTTTGGTAATAACAAAGTCATCGAAAGGGGGGATGGGAGAGAGAGACACACGCCTCTAGCTTCTACAGTTCTCCATGTCTACTTCCTGTGGCTGTGTTTATATATATAATCAACGATTTTAATTTGTGTCTCTGAAATTGAAAGGGACTGTGCCAATGCCATCTCCCACTCACTCTCACTTTTTGAGTGTCAATGTAAAGTGTACATTAATATCAAAGAGAGATAGATAGTAAATGCTTACTGAAAAATATTCAGAGAGCAAAGATGAATTTTTAAGGAACTCATTAAACACATGCATTAGGGCACAGCGGATAAGTATCTTATATTATTTTATGGAGGATTAATATTTAAAAATCTTTCGAAATTCTGATTATGATTAATCTCATTTTTCGTAATAAGGAGCTCGTGATATTACTCGTCATTATCGTCTATGAAGATGGTGACTCAATGGTTACTCGTTCAACGACAGAAGAAAAAAAAAATTAACCCCCCACACCTCGATTTATATATATGTTTCCATTTTAATTTTCTTTGGATTACAAAAGAGTCGAAGCCCAATGTTTTTATTATTTTCGTTTAATCAACATCGATTAATTGACAATTTCTCTAAATTTTTAACCTAAAATTCACAAGATCAATTGTCCTTGCTAATTTCTCTACGATCAAAAAATCTTATATTTACACAGTCAAGTAAATCTGAAACATTGAAAGAAATTAAACATATACCATTTAAATAAAAATTTGAATATAATATATTTATTTTCATCAATAGGTGAGATCATCCATACACTAATTTCTTAAGGCATGGAATCTATGGAACACCTTTTCACCCTAACAATTTTCTTGGTATAGTACATAGAGAGCTGGAGTGTGTGTTAGAGAAAGAGGTGCAGCATAACACAAGGAGTGGCAGTGGTACTGCTAGTGTCGTATATTGGTGTTGTGTTCTATGCATGCATTGCTTCATCTCTCACTCTTTCCTCCTTTGCCGGTGCAATGTCTCTTCCATTACCAAACACGCCAAAACACAATTACATCATCAATCTTTTCCTTCATTCCACGTGCGCACTCTTGCCCCCTCTTATCTTCATTTCAAAAACTATACTATAGTCTCATACTCCAACAATAACGCATCAAACAAGTATCATCTTATTAAAGTATTAATTAAGTTACAAAAGTAGGCTGCATGCATTTAGATAAGAATAAGATAATCTCACTTATTAAATTGTTTGTAACATGGTTATGTCGCCGTTAAAAATAAGTTTAATTTAATCTATAGTTTACTAAACTATTTAAAAAAAATAAAAATTAACTAAGTCCTTCAACCAAAAACGTTGTAATTACGCGCTTAGATAAGATGACAATTTCTTGTAACTTAACAAGGTTCTGGGTTCGAATTCAGTCCTGGACATGCAGTAGCGTTAAAACTTTAAGGGATACTTTTCCGTCTATTCAAATCCCACAAGCTCGAGAGATTAGTCCCGACAGTTGCACATGCGGAGGATACCTGATTAAAAAAATTTTTAAAAAAAAAACCTTTACCTCATTGTAATATAAGGTTTGCATTTTTCTAAGTCTTTTTTTTTTGTCGGGGTTTGAACCCAAAACCTTGAATATATTATGCATTGTTCCTATCAGCTGAGTTTAGCTCACTGATTTTTCTAAGTCTATCACAACCTTATAAAATTCTTTTTTAAAATAAGAAGTTTATAATTGATGAATATTATAGATCATTCATTATGATCATATCTTCTACAAATATGAAAATTGAGTGTTTTCCAATATTGTTCAAGAATTCATCTCTTTTATTCAATTAATCTGACACATGGAATGACAAAAGCCAAAAAACATGGATCCATCCACAAGATTTGTTTATTTATATATTGCCTTTCTCGTCCCCACTTCCAATCTCACATAACAAAGCTCACTCAAAACACTCTCTCTGTCTCTCTCACTCTCTAACCCTACTCTCTCATATACCAACTATTCATTTCATATAATATACACCATCCCATCAACCATAATTTTCACCATGCAAGCTCACACATTCTCCTACATATCCTCAATTGAAACTAATGAGACTGTTGATGAGTCTTCCATTTCACTCTCACTTGGCCCTCCTGGAACACACCACAAACCTAAACTATCCTCCACATTAAATCACTCTTCTACCACTCTTCATCATCATCATCATCATCATCACCACCAAAAGAAAAACTTTACCATTGATGATGAGCAAAGTGGTGTAACAGTTGCACTTCACATTGGTCTTCCAACAAACATTTCACAAAACACAACACCTATTAGTAAACCTGATCATCATTTGGCTTCAGCTCCTATTCAAGGTCAATATTGGATTCCTTCTCCTGCTCAAATCCTCATTGGACCAACACAGTTCTCTTGCACAGTCTGCAATAAAATGTTCAACCGTTTCAATAATATGCAGGTTAGTCAACAAGTATCCTTTCACACTGCAGCATATACAATGCCTAAACTGTCTATTGCCTAGCTAGTAGTTCAAGATACATTCATAAGCATTTATTACAAAATTCATAAGTGAAATTCTTTTATCAAAATACCTCAAGTAAACTTTTTTTTTTTTTTTGCCAAAGATTTATAATTTTAAATTTTCAGTCATTCCCTAATACCATCTTGAATCGTTAACACTTTTTTTTTATAAACAAATATTAATGGTTAATTTGTTCAGAACCATAAAATTTGTCAAGAACTAGACAATTTGTTAGGACCAGAAAATTCGTTATACTCCTTCAATGTCCTAACTCCTAATGCATACTATATGGACTAAACATCTCATGTTTATCTTCTTTTTTTCTTTCTCTTGCAACAAAAAAAATACAAACCTAGGAGAAAAAAAATGAATAATTAAAAGAAAGAACACTAATTTTCTTTTAATTTAATTTTAAAAGTATTGTATTTAATTAAAAAAAGGCACAGATCCAACCACAAAATTTTGTCATTTTCTTTTGCATTTAACTATAAAGAACTATTTGAATGTATTTTTGTATATATCAGATGCATATGTGGGGACATGGATCACAATACAGAAAAGGACCAGAATCTCTAAGAGGAGTAAAACCAGCTTCATCAATGTTAAGGCTTCCTTGCTATTGCTGTGCAGAGGGATGCAAGAACAACATAGAGCATCCAAGGTCAAGGCCACTCAAGGATTTCAGAACACTTCAAACACACTACAAGAGGAAGCATGGAGCAAAGCCCTTCGGGTGTAGAAAGTGTGGGAAACCATTTGCAGTTAGAGGTGACTGGAGAACACATGAAAAAAACTGTGGAAAGCTTTGGTTTTGTATCTGTGGCTCTGATTTCAAACACAAGAGATCTCTCAAAGATCATGTTCGTGCTTTCGGTGATGGTCATGCTCCACACACCGTCGAGAGTTGTGAAGATCAGGAAGTATTGTTAGGTGATGAATATGATGAGGAATTTGAAGGAGATGAAAATTATGAAGATGATGATGATAATGATAACATCGATCGAATGGTTTTCGGTTTTTAATCTATAATAACTAATACCAAGGTTTTAATTCGGAAAAACATGTTATATCAGGCTATCAGCTATGACTCTCATGTAAGATTATAACGGATTTGAAATCTTGACTAATACGATTTCTAATTCTCTACATTTCACACGTTTACACAATTAACACATCGATGATCGTTGGATTTTAAATTTAGTATTTATATATTTTTAAAACTTTTGTCTGTTTTAAAATTCGAACTTTTCAATCTTGATGTAACTGCAAACAATATGTTGACTGCATGAATATTATGTTGCATGAATATGTACAATTGATGACTATGAGAATCCAACTTTAACTAATAGAGATTAAGAGTGAGTTAGTTTGTTTTACTTTTGTCAGCTAGAGCAAGTTAATTTGTTTTAGGGTCTCGCTAACCGGTGCCCTAAGGGTAATGGTTAACGAATCCATAAGTAGAAGTTTTATTTTGGAAATGCAAGCTGTTACATTTGACCAAGTAATAATTACACAGCTTTTTATTAAAAATTTACTTATTTTACTTGCTTAACAAATGCCCCATGCGCACTAGTTAGAATTTTCCTTTGTTTTAATAGATATGACTATAAGATATGGATTAATGATTAATGCATGAATGGTGTATATTATTAGAGAATGAACAATGAAGTGAAGTTTTGTCTGTTATGTGACTATGAGTGAGAGAAAAGGAGTGTGAGAAGATGAAGACAAACAGTGAAATGAAAGCTAAGGTTCTTGCATTAAATGCAAGAAGTGGCAGTGTTATGAAAATAAAGGACGTTTTCTTTTTGATGATACTTTATTTTTCATGTGATAGTGAGAGTGAGAGAGTGACGAAGGTTAAGGACGGTAGTCAAGAGTATTCAGTGACTGCAGATGAGAGACAGACATGCAGACAAGGGCAGTCACAGATTCTACTGTTCACAACTTTGCATTTGCCATAGATATTGCACAGAGAAAGAGAGAGAGTTTTGAAGGACTCATATTGATCAGTGATACTACTGAGGTTGGACTACCACTTTGATGGATTGGGAGTGTCAGTCAGTGATGAAATGGAGTGGACCACTGTGATATAATTATATTATGTGTTCCTGTTTTTGGGGTTTCACCCAAAGTTCTGTCTTTTCCCTTTTCAGACCACCTACAAACAGATCATTTTCACCATCTTTGTTATCATTAATTATTTATTACCCCTCACACCATTCTTTTTTTATCGAGCATAATCTAAAACCATCATATCAACTATCATATTATCATGTCATATTTTCAATTGCTATAATGCAAATCGTAGTTATTATTACATTGTGCCCTTATCACTCCACTCTTTTTTTATTTCCTATACCACCATGACAATTATCATAATATCATATCATATTATTAATTTCTTTGAAAATGCTGTGAAATACCTTACATGGGAAGCCAAATCTTGTTGATGCAGGTACATAATGTTTTTTTCTTTTGTTTAATTGCAAAAGCTATATATATATATATATATATATATATATATATATATATAATAGAAGAAAATGATACAAGAGAAGCGGATTGAGTACGAGAAATATCATATTCAGAGAGTCCCCAAATTCGAGGTGGCTGCGGACCAAATGCTAAACCACCTAAATCCACCGACGCCCAATACAGACACTTCCACAAGACTCTATCGAATCTAGCACATGACGGGATGGATCTCCCACTCATATATAGAATGATTAGTTGAAAAAATGGTGATAAAAAGACGTCTAATATAGTTGTTAATAAATGGATGCATATTGTTATATGTGCAAAGACCTCTAATTTCTTTTCGGGAAATGTTGTTTATAGCGAACAATGACCTAGCGAAGGTTTCACGAGAATTGTTTATTAAATATTTTTCCTAAACTATAGCAACTACCTCCCTTGTATTCCGGTCAGAAAAACATGTTATTGGTTGGTTAACTGCTTTTCGCTTTCCCTTCAGGACAATTTCCATCGGGAGAAATAGCGCTGCAGTTTCTTTTATTGCAAACTCAATTACATTGATGTAGACAGCAATTAAAAATTAGGATGATATCATAAAATAATAATCAAAGGAATGATTCTTAAGTAACACTTGTATAGTTTAATGTATGTACATGTCCCTTCTCATTGTTCATCTTTGTTTGATTCTTTCTTTGTACCGTGTAGGATTGCACTTTCAACCTTTCCCCCTCTTTGTATTATAGTACTTTCTTTCTTTCCCTTTTCTTCAATTTTGTTGCATGGAAAGTAAAAGAAGATTGAAATTAAAGTGAATCAGGCGGAAGAAAATGAAAACATTGGAAAACTAATGAAAACGGGATAAGGAATATACCAATTAATATATACTATGTGTGTGCATGCTTGGTTGAACCTTTGAATAGAAACTTTGTGCTTTTACTTCATTGGTTTACGTAACATTCTTTAATTAAGATATACTAGTTTATGTCTTGTGATTAGGGATAAACAAATCTCAAAAGCATATTAACAAACAGAAACACTAGGGAGCCTAGAATGACATTAATGAAGTGGTATTTAGGGACATAAGTTAAGGATCCGAGGCAAAAGATTCAATTCAGTCTAACAGTAACTTTTCAGTTTGAATTGTATAGTTCCCTGTTAAGGAGGCAGTTTTACAGTTATTGACATTTATTTGTTACTTCTAACTCGACAGATTGACTAAACATCATGCATTCTTGGGGTAACAAATTTTGACAATTACTTATGGCGAGGTTTCTTTTATGTTTTTTATTTATTTATGTTGTTTTCTTCCTCAAAATTTTGGTTTAGAGAATAAAGAAATAGGAAATTTATGTTGTTTTCTTCCTCAAGGTCAAGCGTCAAACTTGTCACAAAAAATTAATATGTTCTTAATAAAAAATTAATATGTTTTTAATGGATGCAGATTCTCTCCATTCCCTTAGAAAATTGAGATCTCAAGTTTATTGTATATGAGCTTGACACGTGGCATATTAAACAAACAATGGTTGAGATTCAATTTAAAACAAAATCATTTTAAAATTAAAAAATAAACAGAAAATTAGAGAGAGAATGGGAACAAACATCTTCGTCGTTTAACTTCCTTCACAACAATCAAACTCTCACCCACCACATGGGTGAAGATCCTCTCCATTTCCTAAATAAATGGAGAATGTTAATTACTATAGTTTTGAAGTAAATATGTGATATAAATGCATATATTTCAAGAATTGAAAACATTAATATCACATATTTACTTCCAAATTATAGTAATTGACAATCTCCATTTATTTAGGAAATGGAAAGGATCTTCACCCCCACCACATGAATGAAATTTGAAACTAGCCAAGATCAATCTATTCATAAGGAAGAGTTTAAACAATCAAATTGGAAACTTGAATAAACTTAATCCTCCAGTCGCAATGGAAGGAAGTTTTCTGATAACATCATTGAATGAATTAAACTCAGGTTTAAAATCATCTTCCTTTTGAGAGAATAAATTGAACCACAAACACCATCTGAATCTCAAATTAAATATCAATTAAAAAAGAAAAGGAAAATCAGAAGGGGGGCCATGTATTGTTGGGGTTGTTGTAGCAGATGGTGATGTTGGCTTTAAGAAAAGGATGGGAACAACGTAGAGGCGCATGTACGGCGACACATGCTGTAAGTGAGAGATGGTGAGATGAGAGGTGCGGCAGAGGGTTCTCCCGTTTCTTTGTTACGAATCTGTGAGAGATGGAGAAGGTATTCTCTTTCTTCATAACTCCTATTCTCATTTTGCCACTTGTTAAGCTCATATACAATAAACTTGAGATCTCAATTTTCTTAGAAAATAGAGAGGATCTGCACCCGTTTTTAATTGCAAATTGATTATATAAAACGAGAAAAGACAGAACATTGGATATATACAAAACAAAGTCTATTAGAAACAAGATAGCTGAAATTATCAATACACCAAACATCTAAGAGAAAACAAACAGGAAATTGTTGTTCCCAGATAATATTGCTCTCCCACACTATGAAATGACATTTTTGCTCTCAACGGCAGTTAACTGACGCCAACCACCTAACTGCATCTAACCGACGCTATTGCAGCAATAGTTAACTACCGCTGAGTGACAGTGGATGTCAACTGTTGTTGCACTCTAGTATGAAGACGGGTAACATTTATGTTGAACCAAAATGGGTTTTGTACAATGCCTTTAAAGTTTTGATGATATCTAAGTATAAAAGAACAATTGAATATAATAATATGTGTTCAAGTGTGCAAGATCATGGAATTAAATTCAATTGTTTTATAAAGTCTTGGTTTAGAAAGCCTTTGAAACTCTGATAGTACAATTATAGTTTTGGTTTTCTAACTTTTACGAAATTGCTAGTTGGATCATGCATATTTAAAAGTTTTCAAACTGGTATGATTGATTAACAACTTTGATAAATTTTGTATGCATCATCAATGAATGTGTGCAAGTATAATTGTCTATGGAATTTTGTTTGAGAACAAACATAGTTCTAAGTTGGGAACAGTTGATAAGTGCTAAATTTCTATTAAACTACAAGGAACTTATTTACTTGTTTGGCAAGTAATAAGTAAATACATTATGCTAGATAAGCTCCCTTCACTTTTGTAGGTCATTAATGATAAATTGTAAAAGACCTAAGATTTTGAATTAAGTCAATTTGTTGGATAAAGTGAGCCAGAAGCGATATAATTCAGAGGGTTTCAAGGATTTACGGGCTAGAAGATTTTCTAGCAAGACCAAGCTGAAGGTGAGAAAAACAAAAGAATGGGAGTTGAATTGTGTTAGCTTTTTCTTCTTTTTAAACTAAGTTCAATGTTCAGAGTCTGATAGAGTTCATAATCAAGAACAAAGTTCAGAGTCTAATGCAGTTAATAATTAGAGAGAGAGAGAGAGAGAGAGAGAGAGAGAGAAGAGAAAGACACAAAGCAATTATACAGGTTCCTTCCACAATCTGGAAATAGTCATGTCCCTCTTGCACTTCCAAGGAGAGTTCACTAAATCAACATCTGATCACAAATGCTCAAACACAAAAGCAAGAGACTTCCAAATAATCAAGCACAAAAGCAAGAGATTTCATATGCTCAAGCACAAAAGAAAGAGACTTCTAGAGAAACAAAATTACACTGAAAAATGTTTAAGGTTGAACACTTGATATACTATCAGTAGTGTTCACAATACAAATCAGATACAGACTCTTAAGATTCTAGAATTTCTAAGATATGAAAGTTGTTAAGATATCTAAGTGAACTTTGATGTGCAACAATTTCAGTAGAGTTTTGACACTAGTCAAATCATTGTGAGTCTCTTACAATCTTCAAGTCTTCACTCCTTTATATAGAGGTGTGAGAGATACCTTAATGATTGCCAACACATCAAAAAGAGTCATTGTTGAAGCTTGATCATCACCAATGATATGTTGCTTGATTTGGTTATTGTCTTAGGAGGGAACAATTTCAAATGCATTCCTTGTTTGGAGAACAACCAGTGTAGACACAGCTGTATCAATACTTTTGTAGCCAAGGTAGTGGAGTAGTAGTTGTACAATTGTACAATGTCCTTTTCTGCGCTCTTCAGTGGATAAGCATCCAATGCCTTCTAATTCCTCTGAAATAGCCGTTGCTCCAGGCTTCTATTCCTCCTGCAATGATGTGTCTTCATAATAACAAATGTTAACTAACTGCAGCTTCTAGTCTTCAAACTCTGATGAACTTCAACTTCTAATGATCTTCAGACGCTTGAATGACGTCAGCTTCTGGCAGTCAGCTTCTAAGGGTCTTTAGACTCTGTATTGCAACATAAGCTTCCTTTGTAAATTTTGTTGCTCTCTTTTGTTCTTTTAGAACCAATACTTGGATAAAATACTTAAAAATTTGTCTATGGTCCTGCACACTTTAACCTTTTTAATACCTTGTTATCATCAAAACTTAAGGTGGTAATGATAAACACATTTTGTTCCAACAATCTATCCCTTTTTGATGATGATAAACACTGGTATTAATGGTCAATTGTTGTTAATATAATTAACAAGTTGACTTTAGGGTCTGAGGTTTGTAAGCTCCCCCTGAGTTCTATCCAGGTTAATTAAATTCATTTTAATCTTAAAAACCGTCACTCATAAATAACTTCACATGAAATTAGAGACTAAGAGATGAGAAGCAGGTTCTCCTAAATTAATGTTAATTTTAATTTAATAGGCTCAGAGCCTAAATGTACTATATCCTACTCCCCCTTTTGTCATCAATAAAAAGTATAAAATAAAAGAGAAGTAAGAAAAACATGAATAATTTCTAAGAACAAATTAGAGCATAGTTGAAATATCAATTAATAAACATTAACCATCAGAGTATAGCAACCAAAATATTATCAGAGCATAACTAAAGAGTATCAAATTAGTCTCAGAAGCATAATAATAGAGTATCAGAACATAAACATCAGAAGCATAGACAAAAATAACATATACAACAGGCATTATGGTGTGCAATCTAAGGTTTCTGTTGTTGTTGTTGTTTCATCATGGCCATCATGTCTGACATCGTAGCCTTAAGATCTTCTGATTTCTTCTTCACTATTCTTTCCAGATCCTCTGATCTCTTTGCCTGTGCTTCCTGACTTGATCTTTGTTCTTCCTTCAATTCAGCCAGTTGTCTTCTTAAACCTTCAGAAACCATATTCTGTTCAAATAGTTCTTGCTGAAGTTTCTCAACTCTCTTGTCTTCTTCAGGATCCTTCTTCTTCAAATTCTTAATAACTGGTATTTGAGGCTTGACATACACTTGAGTTAACCAAGAACTATCAAGACTTTATTTGATAGACTTGGTTATCATAGTAGAGAGATCTAGATAGAAAGGAGAGTCTGAGATATACATCTTGTTCCTTGAGACTTCCATAGATGCCATACTTCTTATAACCTCCTTAAACCAGTTGTTCAAAGATTCATTTTGAGCTTCTACTAATAATCTTTGTAAATCACTGAAGACTCTATCCACAACTTATATTAAAGCAATCTACTTTCCTTCATAGCTCTCAGAGTGAATTGGATCATTTCTTAACTTGACAAGCTGATTCAGATCCTCAAAAATGTTTTCACATACCTCTCCCATAATGGTAGATTGAAGTAATAGGGTAGGAGGTGAATTGGATTTTTGAAACAGTCATTTCAGGAACTATTTCAGATGTTATTTTTTAGTTTGGTTGATATGAAGGTAATTCACCATGAGTGTGTGAAAGTAGAGTTTCCAACACTGATGAATTCTCTTCATGTTGGGTTGGAATGGGTAGTGATGATGATGATACAGATGCTCAAGCTTTAGCAAACTTAGAGAAAACTTCTTCTCTTATCTTGGTTAGATCCTCTAACCTATCATTTACATTCAAGTATGGAGGACAAACAACAGTGTCTCCATCAGAATATATAGCTTGAATATGTTTTAAAAAGAATGGATTTGACTCTTTAGTCTTATCATCATCAGGCTTAGGCTGAGGTTTGGTAGATGGTGAGGGAGTAAAGCTTTTTCTAGATTTGAATAGACTCTACTTAGTGGTACTTCATCTAGATTAGCATTGTTGTGTGTGGGTGAAAGTGGGTCAAGGTCAATGGTGTATGAAAGGGTATTGTGAAAAAAATTACCTGCTGCAGGACCAGCTTCTGAGCATCCTTGCTCCCTCTTCACTTGCATTTTGGTTTTCAGCATCTCATTAACCTCTTTCCCTACTGTGTTTTGAATTTCTTTAGTGAATTTCATAGCTTTCTGAGCATCTTCCACATCCTTTTTCTTTACTATATGAGCCACTGAGCTTCCCAGCTTCTTAGCTATCTCCTTAGCCTTTACAATAACAACAGCTTCTTGAGCTTCTTGACTCCCTTGATTTTGTAGACTCTCAGCAGCAACAAACTTAGTATTTGTCTGAGAGTTTGAAGGTGTTTCAGCTACAACCTTCTTGATTCTCTTTCTTGTAACTAAAGAAGAAGCTTCTACTTCTGCAACTTCTTCTTCAGTGTACTTTGAAACAACCATTTGCCTTATATTCTTCTTGGCCTTCTTTTGAACCTTTGGATTTGGCGGAGAGGCAGCTTTTGAGGAACCACCTCTAGTTCTCTTATCTAGAACCTTAACAACTTCTAGATCAACCACTTCTTCTTGAATGTCTGGTAAAGTTGGTTCAGACACTTTATTCTTCAAAGTTTTAGCCTTCTTCTGCTCCTTAGGCTTTTCCTCAGTTTCTTCCTCATCATTAGATTCAAGCTTCTTTGACTTCCTCTTCTTTGCAATCTTCAGAGGAGCATAATTTAGAGTAGGAGGAATCTGATTGTAGGCTATTGCATCTCCTGTGTCTTGATAGTATTAATAAATCAACATATTTTTCTTTTAAATCTTTCAACTCATTGGTTCTGTGTTCAAAGTGTGTGAGAAGCTCTTTAAGTGATTCAAGAAGTTCATCTCTGGGAATTTTAAAAAATAAACCTCATCTTCATCTTCAGAGTCTGTTTCAGGCTCAGCATCTGAAGCCTCTAGAGCTACTAACCCCACAACCACATTTGCTTCATCTTCAGCATCATCCTTATCAGACCCTGACTCATTGTCTAAATTTTCCTGAGTGGCCATCAGACTCTGCTTGATCTGTCTTCTGAACTTGTTGGATTCGAATGTTGGTTTCTTGGATTTTTCTTTAGATTTCTCTTTCTTCAATTTAGGACATTCGTCAATGAAGTGTCCAGGTTTCTTGCAATTGAAGCAACCTTTCTGATCTTCTTTTCTTGAGCCTTTGTAACTAAAACTTCTTGTTCTTCCTAACCAAATACTGAATTATGTTGGAAAGCATATCCATCTTTTGAAGAACAGCAGAATCTTCATCTAAATCTCCAGCAGGTGACTCATCTTCAGATTCATTTGCTTTGAGATCTTGTGAAGACTTTCCTTGACTTTAGAGCAATAGCCTTTGGCATTCTAGAAGGTTCATGCTCATTAAGACCAATCTCACGACATTTGAGAGAGCTTATAAGATCTTCAACACTTAGAGTGTTTACATCCTTAGCTTCCTCATTAACAGTAACTTTAGGTCTCCATCTAGCAGGTAAACTCCTCAGAATCTTGTTCACATGATCAGAAGCTTGTCATACCCCAATTTTTGACCTTAGATTATATAGTGGGGGTGTATCTTTAATTAATGGGGGTACATAATTGTGTGAACGAAATGAGCACTAGAAAAATATAATTTGGAAATGATAAATTAATTATTTAATTTAATCATTATTTAAAAGTGTTTTCTTTGTCCCCAAGTTTTGCGAAAATATTTTAGAATGCAATTTAGAATATTTTGGAACACAATCTGAGATATTTTGGTAGGC